>Ga0307479_10000341_pt1 | contig 42048 bp, 37 predicted proteins | sample atmos_gasesECM4C_FD_203743 | JGI IMG/M metagenome (GOLD analysis project Ga0307479, IMG submission 203743) | Hardwood forest soil microbial communities from Morgan-Monroe State Forest, Indiana, United States - atmos_gasesECM4C_515 | ecosystem: Environmental > Terrestrial > Soil > Temperate...
CCGCTTGGAAAGGCCGCGGGTCAATCTGGAAGAGCAAGTCGCCCTTCCTTACGAATGCTCCTTCCTTATAGGCTTGCTGCAGCAGGTAACCCGTCACCTGCGCCCTCACGTCCGCGTTCACCAGCCCATCCAGCGTGCCGATCCACTCGCCATAGATCGGAACATCCTTCTGCTGAACCTGCACCACCTCAACGTCCAGCGCACCGCCCGGCTGCGCTCCCGCTCCCGATACATGCTTTGGGCGCAACACCCCAACAATTACACTAAGAACCACCAGCGACAGCACTCCTGCTATCCAGAGGTTGCGTTTCGAGATTCTGCTCATTTGACCCTCCGACGGTGAAACCTTTTCCTCGGATCGAGATTTCATGTTTCCGCCCACTGCGGAATTGAGTAATGAATTGATGCTCGACCCGACGAAGAGTGTACAACCATTCTTCAAAGCTAATGAGCGCGCTCAGGCATGCACAGCCTCCGCGGGAAAGCGCTTGGCCGCGAGAACCCCAAGGACAATGAAGATTAACATGACCACGACCTGCGTCCCGAGAAACGGTGGTTCTGATTGCGTAGGCGCCAGAACCTTGAGCGCGGGAATCTTCTTGAACAACTGGGCGATCAAAACGAATACGTTGAGATAAAGTGCGATGACGGCGCCGACGGCGTAAGTGCGCCGCCACGGACCCGCTAGATGAAAGAGGTACAGGGCCGGAATCGTCACCGCCAAAACGAGCAAGGAGACGATGCCGATGGCGTAGGAAGGCAAGAATTTATGGAACGGAAACAGAAATCCCGTCACGCTGGTCGCCGCGGTGGTCACGAGAAATGTCGCGGTCCAGCCATTCGACCGTCTTCCGGAGAGCTGCGCGAAGAGGACTGCAAAGCCAACAAAGATTCCGACTAAGCTCAACGCAACGTGAAAAAGGGTAAACGCCGCCAAACCTGTACTCATGCGATGCCTCTTAGTTAGTCGTGATTTTATCTTGCTCTATTCGCCTCGCGATGCCGCAATCAATTCGGCCATGGTCGAATTTTGTGGTTCAAGATCGCGCCGTCAGGTCATGTGCCCCTACGGTTTGGTTGACACACATGGGGTCATCCCCCTTTAAGCGGAGGCTTGCTGGCTGCGCTGGAAGAACGAGAGCAGGTCGGCGTTGATTTGGTCCGCGTTGGTCGTAGGCATGCCGTGCGGAAAGCCCGGGTAGACCTTGAGCGTCGCGTTCTTCAATATCTTCGCGGACAAAGGACCCGCAGCGACGATGGGCACAATCTGATCATCGTCACCATGCATCACCAGCACAGGGATGTCGATCTTCTTTAGATCCTCAGTGAAGTCGGTTTCCGAGAATGCCTTGATGGAATCATAGTGGGCCTTGACGCCTCCCATCATTCCCTGCAACCACCAGTGCTCCCGGATGCCCTCGGAAATCTTCGCGCCTGGCCGGTTGTATCCGTAAAACGGCAGCGTGATGTCCTTGTAGAACTGCGGCCGGTTCGCTGCGAGTGCTGCTCGAAGTTCGTCGAAGGCCGATATCGGCTGGCCAGTCGGGTTCTTTTCTGTCTTCAGCATGAGCGGCGGTACGGCGCTGATCAGCACCGCTTTGGCAACACGCTTGGTGCCGTGGCGGCCCAGGTAGTGTGCGACTTCACCACCACCGGTCGAGTGCCCAACCATGATCGCGTCCTTAAGATCGAGTTTTTCAAATAACGCAGCGAGATCGTTTGCGTACGTATCCATTTCGTTGCCGTCCCATGTCTGGTCGGAGCGCCCATGCCCCCGCCTGTCATGCGCGATGACGCGAAAGCCACGCTGTCCGAAGAACAGCATCTGGCCGTCCCAGTCGTCGGCGGTCAGCGGCCATCCGTGACTGAAGACGATTGGCTGTCCCTTCCCCCAATCCTTGTAGTAAATCTGAGTGCCGTCTTTCACTGTGATTGTCGCCATGAGCTTTCTCCTTTGCTTTCCTTTAATTCGTCTTCGGATATCCGTTGTGAGTTGAGCCCAACGAAAAACCAAAAGCAAGATGCACGAAAGTAAATGCTGTCATGCCGAACATCATGATGCGGGTACATTCCTTTCTCGCTTGTCGAATAGTTTAAAGGCCAATCACTCGGTGTGATTTCACACTGCAGGAATGAATCCCGAAAGACATCACGACATCGGATGTTTTTTCGCTACCCTAAAGGAGAGGTGCCGAAATACCACCATCGTGGTATCTACTCTTTCTGAGCCAAGCTGCCCTTCTGAACTGCTTGTGACAGAATACATCGCATCGAACGATTGGCGAAACGTCGACTGCGCACTCTTCTCAACGTCGCGTGCGCGGAGGCCGGGAAGGTGAACCGGAAACCATAAGATAAATCAAAATTGCAAGCACTCCTATGAACGCATAGGTCATTGCAGCCCCACGCCCTCACCTATTTCACGGCGCGAACTTCCCCCATTGCCAGCCCTTATGCGCGCGGACCATTCATCTTTCCAGCCGGAACGTCGCTGAAACGATGAGCGCAATGCGCCAGCCCCTCTGACGAGATTTGCAACGACCAGCGGAACGGCACCGATATCCACGCCGCAGATGATCCAGAGGCATGCCGCGGCCGCCTGGAAGTTCTTGAGCGTCCCTGCCTGCCTGAAGAAATACCCCGCGGCGAATACGGAGGTAGCCGCCCACGCGAGTAAGCTGATTGTCATTGTATTCCTCCAGCCGACGCAACTGCAGACGCGCCACCACCAATCGGATTCCGGATCAAGCAGCCCGGCGAACTCGCGCTTGCCCCACTACTCTTAAGCGCGACGCTTTACGTAATGCGGCTCTGGCTTGAAACAGCCGGCCTTTCGTTGCAGCCACGGAGATCCCTAAAGTCTGAGCCGTTTCATTCACGGAACACTCTTGCAACTGCCGGATCTCCACGGCCTGGCGAATTGCTGGCCGTAATTCACGGACCGCCGCGGTTACGATGCGTTCGCGTTCCCGCTGTGCGCAACGCTCTTCAGGGTCCGGAGCGGAGTCCGCTAGTTCGTAGCGGGGCCGCTTTTCGCCCACGTCCACTGGCTCCTCCATCGAAACTTCGCGGTAGGCCCGATTCTTACGAATCTTCATCAGCGCCGCATTGATGGCGATGCGCGTGAGCCAAGTGGTAAAGCTCGACCTGCCGTCAAACTTCCTCAGGTGGACAAACGCGCTCAGGAATGAGTCCTGCAGCGCATCTTCTGCGTCTTCCCGATTTCGCGTGATGCGAAACGCCGTGTGAAAAATCCTCTTCGTGTGGCGCTCGCAAAGCTCTGCGAACGCGGCCTGCTGCCCTCTCTTTGCGGCTGACACAAGGTGCTCCTCGCCTCGCGCCTGAAAGTTGCTCCCCAAGGAGTTTCCGCTACCCGTCGAACTAAGTAGTCTCATCGCCAAAACCGTATCCTCCTCATTCGCTCTCGCGAAATGTGATGCGAGGTTCCTTTCCTGGCCAGCCTCGTAGAATTGGACTGTGAACGACTGGACCGAGGAGTGCGTCACGAGATTGAATGATTTTCCCTTACCACTTCAGGACTGGGTTCGAATACCACTTTCGGGCGATTCAGCCGTTGTCAGTGTCGATTCCGCGCTGCTTCAGTGCCTGCTCTGCACAAGCAGCCGCCAAGCACTTAGGCGAGCGATCCCGCATTATCAATTCGCTCCGCCGGAAACTACCAACTGCGGTGCGAACGCCCTTAGCAAAAGCAAGCCCGACAGCTATCGCGTTGACCAGCGCTACCGGGGATCATTGGAATCCAGTCGCAGGAAAATCGGAGTATTTACCGGCAGTTCGACGTTTGAACCTTTAGTGATGAATGCATCGCAAAGTCTCTTTGCGGCGCCAAAGTATCCGAACCCAATTGCTGTGCCTGCAGATGCCTGCGCTGCGCCGGCACCGAGCAAGCCGAAGCCTTTTCGGCCTTCGCCGGCCCGGGACCATGCCGTCTTCTGCGTAGTCATGTCCGCAACTCCTCTCGATGGGCCGACAAGTGAAACGGGAGCGAGAATCCGCGCGAAAGTCGAAGTCGTAGCTCTAATCTCGCCCTCCTTACCAACGTCCAAACCTTCCGAGCGCTCGGCTTGAATGCCTCCGACGGTTGATTGGATCTCTCTCGTCGTGCCGTCCGGCATCTGGACTGAACGGAATGCAAACACGATGCTTCCGTTTCTCTTCATCCACCCCGCGGAGGAGGCTTTCTGGACCGTCCCCGTGACTCTGGTCCCGGCTGGATAGAGCAGTTGATGATCCGCCTGGTAGTACGGCTGCGAAACAACGGCCTCGATTTGCGTGTCCGCCGTGGACGTACCTGAGTTGACTGGGGTCAAGAGGTGAAGGCAGAGATAGTCGCTCGCTTGCGGAGACGCCGCACTAGGCTGAACCGGTACGAGTAGCGTCACCGGTTCGAGCAGGGCGGTGTCAAAAACAGTTCCTTGATCGATGTATTCAGGGTGGTATGGCAAGCTGGTTACGACGGCTTCGCCCAATCGCTGCAACTTATTCGCTTCTCGCAGCGGGGCCATAGCGCCCTTGAGTTTCTGGCGGACTCCAGGACGCTCCGCCTTGGGAAGATATCGCGAATTCGCCACACGACCCAGGCCGACAGCGGAATCACTGTGAATGGGCACCGTCGTTCCATCGGAAAGCACCAGTTGATCGAACGTCACGTGCGCCGTCTTAGGCGGGGTAAAGTCGCCATTTAAGAGCCTTCGGGCACGCTTTCGCATCGGAGCCGTATTAATGGCAGACACATGTCCCCTAATCGTCGAGCCTGCCGGGATCGCGAGAGCTTCTCCGGCGTAGACCGGCTCTAGCAGCTTCGCGGTAATGGGTTGCCCCGGAGCTTTGAGACGCACTCCTTTTTCGAGCACGGCACGGAAATCATTGCCGGGCTGTACAACTAAAGCTGCCCTTTCGGGCTTTGTCTCCTGCCCGGGCGATGGGTTGGCTGTGAGGCCCAAGACTGAATAGGAAAGCAAAATCCATACCAATCTACGTTTCATGCTGGACACATCACGATTCTTCATGGGCATCTTCCGTTGTTCTCCTTGAATTTGGTTGCAGTGACGCTGACGCGTGTTCCCTCAACTGCAATTTGGCGGACGAGAGAGATAGATGCTATAAAATGGGACTCGTGAGTGGCATCCGTCCAAAGAACATGACCGATCGTCCAGCATTTGAACACCGTATGGACCCGCTGTCGGAAGTCTTTGGATCCATAGGAATTCAGGAAGCGGTGTATACGCGTCTGGAGGCCACCGCCCCCTGGGGTTTTCGCTACTCGGGGGATATAAGTCCGCGGATACGCTTCGGGTTAATGGTTCGCGGATCGGCGCTTCTGAAATTCAAGAACCAGCGGCAAGCCATCCCGCTCTCCGGCGGCGATGTTTTCATTTTCATTCTCAACGATCAGCCCTTTACATTGGTGGATCATCCGCGTTCCCCCGTCGTCGATTACACCGAACTAAGAAAATCAGAAGTGGATTGCGTGATTCATTACGGAGGAGGTGGCTCGCTCACAACCGTGGTGAGTGGATCGTTTGGCATGAGTGCATTCGGGGCCCCGCTAATTTCTACGATTCTGCCTCGTTATCTGCACCTGCGGCTTGAACAAAATCGAAGTCACGCCTTCCAATCCGTACTAGATCTCTTGGCCGCAGAAACCGCTCAGCCCGGTATTGCTTCATCGCGCTTGATCAGTTGTCTTTATGAATCACTGTTTGTCTACGCGATTCGGGCTTACGCAAATAGCTCCGAGGCTCCGCCAAAGGGGTGGTTGGCCGCCATATCAGACAAGCATCTCGGCAAGGCCATAGAGGCAATGCATGCGGGCCTTGATCGGAGCTGGTCGGTTGCCTCACTCGCTCGCGAAGCACGCATGTCGAGGTCTGCTTTTGCCTTAAAATTTAAGACCGTTTTAGGCCAGACGCCTCTCGAATACCTTACCCAGTGGCGGATGTACAGAGCAGGCGCCATGATTCGCTCGAACAATATGTCGTTCTCTGAGGTAGCATCAGCTGTTGGATACGGATCGGAAAGTTCTTTCAGTCGTGTCTTTAGGCGAGAGATGGGCGTAGCTCCCAGGGAATATCGACGCAAGCGCGCGCTTCTGCAATCATCCACAGGAGAATGATTGCGGCCGAGCATTTGTGTTCTCGCGCTTGGCGCAAGAACTTGACGAGTCCGGAAGCTCACTCCAGAGCATCCGGTTATCAGCAAAACAGGATTGCTCATTGGTTTCTCCAGTAACGTATGGTCGGGGAGCGGTCATGGGACCGCATAAGTGTTCAAATCCTATTCATTCCAGATTGAGAGGGCAGGCCTCAGTATTTCATTTCTGTAATTCGGGGAAATTAAGATTCTGGCGGACGCGAGGCAACAGGAATGACAATCTCACGGCGTCCGAAAAAGCGTGCATCTATCGAGAAGCCCCCCGGACCGAGCAGGGCGATTGCAGCAGCCGTGACGATCATTTCAAAGCACCCTAGCTTGCCGTCAAACAGATTTCCGGTTGGAGTCGGAAGCCAGGCAATCGCATTGCCGACGCCAACGATCACAACCAGAGCGCTCGCAAAGGGAGTGAGAAAACCAATCACCAGGAAGGCGCCCCCTACCGTCAACAACAAGCTAGGGAACAGCACTTCGAACGCCCCCCTGCTGGCATGGGACAGATAGAAAGTCCCCTGTACAGTCGACGTGACACCAATGCTTAGTCGCAGCAACAAGAGCGCTACTCCGGGCCACCCGCCCGGAAACGTGGAAAATAACCTTTGCAGGATGCCTCTCCCCGAGCCGGGCTCTGAAACGCACTGCCCAATAGATTACACGCGGAGAAATGCGAGCCGATACACGACATCCCGGTATCTTTTCATCCCTCTTTCGGGGTATCGGTCGGGGATCTGCTTTTAAAGCTGGATAATCCCGCGACGTATGCCGATCGCAACCGCTTGCGTGCGGTCACTCGCGCCCAGCTTCTCCATAATGTGCTTGATGTGGACCTTCACGGTCTCTTCCGAGATGAAGAGGCGTTCCGCGATATCGCGATTTCGGTTTCCGCCGGCGACTTGACCGAGAACCTCCACTTCGCGCTCGGTCAAGGCTTCGTCGCTCATGTGTTCGGCAAGCTGAGCCGCCAACTGGGGGGGTATGCGCTTCTTGCCAGCGTGGACTTGGCGGATGACCTCCACAAGCTCCTTGGGGGGCATGCTCTTGAGCAAATAGCCGCGTGCACCAGCCTCTAACGCGCGCTTGATCTCCACGTCGCCTTCGAACGTCGTTAGCATAATGATACGCGCATCCGAAAATTCGTTTCGGATTGCGATCATCGCCTCAATTCCGCTCATGTCTGGAAGCCTGAGATCCATCAGCGTAACGTCAGGCCGGTGCTTTCGATATTGTTCAATCGCATCTTTTGCATTGGCCGCCTGTGCCACCACTAACATATCTGCCTGGTTGTCGATGATCGCTGCAATCCCCTCGCGCAAGAGAGGATGATCATCAACGCTGAAAACGCGAATACGTGGAGGCTGGCTCATTTGCTTTTCTTGCTTTCCGGCTTCGGGTGCTCTTCTTGCCCCATTCGGAGCCTTAACTTCGAGAGCCATCCCCACCGGCCGTGCGAAGGCGGGGACTGAAAAGCAATATGGCCCGGAACCGACAATTCAATCTCAGTTCCAGCAGACGCCGCGCTCAAGACTCTGAATCTCGCTCCGATTCTTTCCGCTCGCTCGCGCATGCCCGACAAACCCCAATGCCCGTCGCGGCCGACACGCACCACGTCAGGGTCAATCCCGCTGCCATTGTCGCGGACGAGAAGTCGCAGGCGGCTGGGGACATATTCGAGTTCGACTTCGACGTTGCTCGCTCGCGAATGGCGGAATGCGTTTGCCAATGCTTCGCGGCCGATCCAATACACTTCCTCGCGAATCATCGGCCGCAGGGGGCGCGCACCTCCTGTAGCAAAGACGTGAAAGTCAGTTCCCCGCGCGGCAGCGAGCTCTTGCTGAATTTCGGAGAACGCTTTTTCGAGAGCTTCGGGCGCTCGATCGGCCACACGAAGGCCGCGAACCGCGTTGCGGCCCTCATCGATAACACGCCCCATAAGTTGAAGAGCCCTGCCGACAAAGGGTTTAGCAGGCGAATCTCCAGCCAGATGGTCATCCGCCACATGCAGCTGCATGGAAGCGCTGAGAAAGCCCTGCAACAGGGTATCGTGCAGTTCCTGCGCAATGCGTGTTCGCTCCGCGAGCCGTTCCTCAAAACGTATATTCATCTGCCTGGTCAGTCTTAGCACCCGCAGCCGAAAGAATATCAGTATGGCAGATCCGATCATCAACACGCCTGAAAGCCGGAACCACCATGTCTGCCAGTAGGCCGGTTCAACTTCGAATGGCAGGACAGATTCGGAGCTATTCCATAGACCGTCGCTATTACTGGCAATGATACGAAACTGATAGGAACCCGAGCCGAGATTAGTGTAGGTCACTTCGCGGTTCGTCACCGGTTCGCTCCAGTTCTGGTCGAAACCATCCAACTTGTATTTGAACCGAACACGCTCGGGAACGGAAAGGCTCAATCCCTCGAACCTGAATGTAACTCTTCGATGACCGGCCGGAATGCGCATAGCTTCCTGCAGCTTGATCGGGTTGCCATCAGCTGAAATTCCATCGATATAAACGATCGCCGGCAAAGACCTTCTCGAAAGAACCGTCGGGTCAACGGAGGCGATTCCATGATTCACGGAAAACCAAATTCGCCCAAATTGATCGGTAACCACAGATCTGCTGCGTTTGACACCCTCGATCCCTCGCAGGCCGTCCGGAACTCCAAACTCGCGAACGTCCGCGTCCCGCAACGTACCATTAAGCAAGTTGTTGCGATCCACCCTCAACACGTGATTCGAGGTTGCTATCCACAAAGATCCATCCCGATCTTCCTCAATTCCAAATATAGGCTCGCGCAGCGATTCCGGTACCGCTTCTGGCTCCCACACACCGCCAGAACGAATGGCGGCGAGACCGTTGGCGGTGCCTATCCAGAGCACACCCATCGTACCCTGTAGTAGACAATTCACATCATTCGAAGGCAAACCATCCTTGGTCGTATAGGAAAACCAGCGGTCATTAGACAGCCCATTCACGCCCTTGGGCGTTCCGAACCACATTACTCCGCTCGCACCCTCTTCTATCGATGTAACGGTGTTCGACAGAAGGCCGCTCGCGGCAGTGAACGTTGCAAAACGGCCGTCCCTAAGCCTGCTAACGCCGCCGCTAAGAGTCCCCGCCCATACCGTGCCGTCCCGATTCTGATGTACCGCATAGACGCTGTTTTGAGGCAGCCCTTGTGCCTGCGTGTAAGTTTCAGATGCCATCCCGCCATCTGTGTACGTAAAATGAGTGAGCCCACCGCGTTGTCTACCGATCCACAACCCATGTTTTCCGCCCGCAATCGAATAGACCACGTCACTGCCGAGGCCGGCCTCACCTAGATGTCTAATCTTCCCTCCTGCCATCCAATATAGTCCGCCATCGGAAGGACCGAACCACGTACGCCCTTCCGTGTCGACGTATAGCGGGCCGTTACTTTCCGATGGCAGCCCTTCTGAAACGGAGAAAGTCGTAAATGCGCTGTTGCGGAGTCGGTCGAGGCCCTGGGCGCCACCGGTCCAAAGATTCCCTTCGCGGTCCTCAAAAAGAGCGGTCACCGCGCTTGTTAACCGATCGTCGCGTTCGGCCATGTGCGAACCGCCATCGGCCCCGAGTCGAAACAGTCCTTGCGCTGTACCAAACCACACACTCGACTCATGATCCTTGACCATGGCCAGAATCTGCGTGCCACTCAAGGATGCTGGCGAAAACTTCTCGCTCAATGCAGTTCCGTTCCAACGCACCACCCCATTGTCAGTTCCGATCCACAGTTCTTGACCGTCTGTCGGCAGAAGGCAGTTGACCTTGCGGTCCCGCAATTCGGCGAGAGCTGGCGATACTTTTTCTCCGCTCAGCTCAAATACACCAGTGTCTCGCGTACCCAGCCAGATTTTCCCGTCTTGCATTTCCGCCATGGAAATAACAAGAAAATTAGGCAGCGGAGGTGTCCATACGAGTCTCGAGAGCCTCCCTCCGCTGTAACTCAGGATTCCATTAATAAGTGACGAAAACACGGCCCCTCCGCCTTTGCCTCGGCACATAGCTGTGATGGCGATCTCATGCTTCTCGAAACCTGCAGAGACATCTTCGAATTTTCCATCGCGATAACGGAGTAGACCTGCACTTTGCAGCCGCACCCACAGATTTCCTTCACCATCCGCGGTGAGGCCCAAGACTGGGCCGATGGCCCCCCCTGCGGCATTCGGGTTCTGGAGGAGAACAAAATTCAGTCCATCAAAACGCGTAAGTCCTTTTTCACCGCCGATCCACAAATATCCATCGGTCGTTTGCGTGATGGCATAGATCGGCCCGCCCAGAAATCCCTTTTCACTTCCCCAGTGATCGCGCAGATATTGCGACATCGCCTTGCTGGGCTCTCTGGCCGGTGCCGTGCTCGCCGTCCACACCACGGCGAGGCACGTCAAAAACCAACAATGCGGCCGTCGCAGCTCGGCCATCGCTTCAAGGCAGGTATTCAAACTTTTCAATAACAACCTCGGTTTCGTTTCGCGGCGGCTCAGGAGCAGTGCCAAATATGTAAAAGTTTAGATGAACGACTTCGCCCCCCGGAATCGGCACCCCGGATACAAATACTCTTTCCGCAACCACTCGCGATTCCTTACTTGCCGAGGACCCGCGAACCGTTCGGAAGGACACGCGTCCGGGTTCCCATCGAAAGGAATAAGTAAGTGGTCCGGACGGCGCCTTGAAGCGCGCGACATTGGCGGGCACGTAGTATGGTTGGACCACATATTGCGCATTCTTGCTCAAAGGATCGCCCCATTGGCTAATCTCAATATCCAATTCTCTGTGATTCGAATCTGCGCCGGAATCGTCCCACGTGTACATGCCCAGGACCATCGAAGGCTCCAATTGAGCCGATTCCCGGACTACAAAGACGTATGAGCCGTACCCCAGGCTGCTCGTTAGGCTCACTTCCGCGCAGGTCCATGTAGCGGAGTTGTTTGCTGTCCGCAAATGCAGCTCTCCGTCCTTTCCTATCCAGACGTTTGCAGGATCATACCTCGTTACACCGCTGCCTCGATCCGTAGCAGCACGCCGAACTTTCCAATCGTATCCGCTGAAGCGGACCGTCTGGTTAACTTCCGCCCCACCTGGTTGACCTTTTACGCTCGCTACCGCGACTACCCCACCTCCTTTGCCCGGCAACGTATCCATATTGACCGGCGGACGATATCCTGGCTCCACAAGGAGCGCAGCATATTCAGTTCCCAAGTGCGTGGAGTTGCTCCATCTCGAATCGCTTTGAATCTTTGTGAACGGTTGGTCGGCGAGCGGCTGCACCCACCATCGCCCGCTCCATGCGAACAAAACGATCTGCTGTCCAGGCCGGGCGCCCGCCACGCGCCCTTCGATCCTTTCAATTTTGTCGGGCCCCCCTTCCTCCGCTCGAGGAACTTTGCTGAATTCGATCGAAGGTTGCGGCTTGCCTTGCCATCTGCTACAACCACACATTAAAAGACAGACGGCGACCAAGGCGGCCCTCCTCCTACAGAAATCGCTGGGGGCGCGATTTTTTCGCAGCCCTATTAGGCGTCTCTCTGCAGTTGGGACCGGAACCGGCTTGTCGAGACCATCAGTCATTTGAGCCGTCCAGCGCTGGAGACGCGTCGAACGATCACCCACTGCATTTTGCCACTTCCTTGGAGCCTCCGATACACAGGACTGACCGCTGCCCTGAGTCTCAAAGCGTGGCGGGGCGCTTGCCGTTTCTTTCAAGTTTTCCGGCTCACCGCGTACCTCTTACGCACTCGCAACACGCAAATCACGCCCCAGCAACCTTCCCGTAATCTGCGCTGCCCGAAACTGCCCACATGCCCACAACCGCTGTCTTGCTCCAGGACTGCGAGCGCCTCACAACTTCCACTCCGCTCTTCCGTCTCTCCCTGGCGCAAAACATGAACGACGTCATCGCCTGCCAGCGTCTCCGGTACCAAATCTTCAACTGCGAGATGGGCGAGGGCCTTGCGCATTCGCACGCCACCGGCCTGGACAGCGACGGTTTCGACGTCGTTTGCGATCACCTAATGGTCCACGATGCCGCCACCGGAATGCTGGTCGGCACCTATCGCCTGCAGACCGGTTATCGCGCCAAGAGCAACCTCGGCTACTACAGCGCGCAACTTTTCGACCTAAGCCCCTTCGAGAGTATTCGCGCCGAAGTCCTCGAACTCGGCCGCGCCTGTGTTCACGAGGACTATCGCAACACCACCGCCTTGTTCCTCCTCTGGAAAGGCATCGCCTCCTACGCCACTCTCTGCAACGCCCGTTTTCTGATCGGCTGCAGCTCCCTTACCTCCCAGGACAAAAACGAAGGCATGGCCCTCTACCACGCCCTCCGCGACAAATATCTCGTCGAACCCGTACTGCGTACCGAGCCTCACCCCGCTTCGCGCTGCAATGAAACCACCCATCCGCCCGTTCCGCCACGCACACCCCGGCTCTTCCGCTCCTACCTCGAACTCTCCGCGCGCTTCTGCGGGCCGCCAGCCATTGATCGCGACTTCCGCACCATCGATTTCCTTACTCTGTTGGATCTTTCTCGCATCCCGGAACGCGTCCGCGCCCGCTTCTTCTAGCCACTACCGAAATTTTGGCACTGAGTCAGTTTCCGATTAGCGTTTGTCAGGCACTAGCCGATTAGGTGGCGATAATCCCTGTTATCGACACCTACTAAAGCACGTTTCGGAAATGCCCTTCTAGGGAGTCAAATCCCCACGCCTATCATTCGTAGCGCAGCGCGACCATGGGGTCGACGCGCATCGCGCGGCGCGCGGGTATGAAGCAGGCGAAAAGCGCCACGGCGCACAGCAAGATCGCCACGCTCGAAAAGGTCAGCGCATCGGTGCTGGTCACCCCGAGCAGCATGCTCCCCAGAAAGCGAGTCAGCGCGAAGGACGCTGCCAAGCCGAGAACCACCCCGACGAACGTCAACCGAAGCCCCTGCCCAAGCACCAGGCGCAGAACGTCGTCTTTGTTCGCACCAAGTGCCATGCGGACTCCGATTTCATGTGTGCGCTGCCGCGTGGTGTAGGCCGTGACGCCGTAAATTCCCACCGCGGCAAGCACCAGCGCGAGCAAGCCAAATGCGCCCACAAAGGTTCCCGCAATGCGCTGAGGGAAACTCGCAATTTTCTCGCTCAATTCGAGCGTGGTGACCGCGAACACTACCAGGTCGGCATTGAGTTCATGGATCGTGTTCTCGGCCGTCTTGCCGACCGCCAGCGGGTCACCCGTTGTCCTGGCATGGATATTCATGATGGCCTGATAAACCTGGTAGAGCGGCAAATACACGACGGCCATTGGCTTTTCATTCAGGCCGTTCAGTTTGCTGTCGTGCGCGACGCCGACCACGGTGAACCATTCGTGCGTCAAGTCCGAGTTGACCTGCTTGCCCAGCGCTTCCTGACGTGGCCAGTAGCGCTCCACAAACGCTTCCGTGACGATCACCGCGCGTTGCGAACTCTTGTTGTCCTGCAACGTGAAGTCCCGCCCCTTCACCATCGGAATCTGCATGGTCTGGAAATACTTCGGCGTGATGATGGCCACCTGTGTCTCCATCGATTCATTGGCCTGAGAGACGTACCCTTCGGGCTTCACGCTCGTCGAACCACCGCCGAATTGCAGCGGTATGCGGCTCGACAGCGCCACCGACTGTATGCCCGGCAGCGCTTCGAGCTTCGCCACCAGTTGCCGATGGAATTCCGCCCCGTTCGCGTCCGAATATCCCGCGGTAAACAGATCGTAGGAAGCGATCAGCACGTTATGTGAATTGAATCCCGGATTGATTTTTTGGGCGCTCATGACGCTGCGAATGAACAATCCCGCGCAGATCAGCAGCAGCAGCGACAGCGAAATTTGCGCGACCACCAGCCCGCTCGTGAGGCGCGCCTTCCTGCGCCCACCCGACGCCTTCCCAGTATCCTCTTTCAACACCGCCGCGGGCGCATCGCCTGAAGCCCGCAGCGCCGGCAAAATGCCGAAAATCACGCCGGTGAGCACCGAAATTACCAGCGTCGCCAGCAACACCGTGCGGTCCGCCTGGACGTTCAGCCAGATCGGGAAATCCGCAGTCGGAATGAATTTCATCAAGGTTCCCGTAGTCCAGAAGGTGATCAGCAGTGCAACCGCGCCTCCCGCCAGCGCCAGCATCAGGCTTTCCACCAGTAGTTGCCGCACCAGCCGCCACCGGCTCGCACCCAGCGAGATGCGAATGGCGATTTCACGGCGCCGTCCCACCGACCGCACCAGCATCAGATTCGCCACGTTCGCGCAGGCCAGCAGCAGCACCAGGCCGGCAATCGTCATCAGCATCGGGAGCAGCGTCGCAAGAAAATAATTCAAGCCGAAGGGGTTACGCCACAACGGGTACACCGTCACGGTGTCGTGCCCTTTGTGCTCCTCGGGATAACTTGCGGCCTCGCGCTTCAGTCGCAGCGTCATTTCCTCCTGCGCCTGCCCCAGCGCGACGCCCGGCTTCAACCGCCCAAACACCAACAACCAGAATTGGTGATGGTCATGCAGCAGGTCGCCCAACGGCATTACTTGCGCTTCCATCATGATCGGAAGCCAAATATCCGTTCGCACTCCCGTCTGGCTCCCCTGAAACACCGGCGGCGTTACGCCTACGATGGTGAACGGGTGTTTGTTAATTTCAATGGTCTGGCCCACGATGCCTGGATTCCCGCCGAAATGCGTTTGCCACAGCCGGTAGCTGATCACCGCCACCGGCGCACCTCCCGGCTTCTCATCCTCCGCGGGCAGAAAGCCGCGCCCAAGAATCGGGCGCACGCCCAGTACATCGAAATAATTGGCGGACGCTACCATGCCCCACGCGCGCTCCGGTTTACCCTTGCCCGTCAGGCTCGTCGTAGCGAACCCGCACGCCGCGATGCCCGCAAAACTCTGTTGCCCGTCGCGAATCGCCTCCACATCCGGATAGGTAAACGGAAAGGGGTTATCCCCGGGCTTGCTCAGCGTCAAAGACACCACCTCGCTCGCGCTGGCAAGTCCGGGAACTGGATTCAGCAATGCGGCATTGATCCAACTGAAAATCGTGGTGTTCGCGCCGATACCCAGCGCAAGCGTCAGGATAGCAATCGCCGCGAACCCCGGCGCCTTCGCGATCAACCGCAGGCTGTACCGTATGTCTTGCCAGAACGAAGTCATCGGCGCACCTCCAAGAATTACAACGATTTAGAGCATGTTCTCACCCATCTTGGGCGCTCACTAAGCAACTGTCGGCGCACCACTTAGCCGTCTGTCTTTCGCCCAATCGCACGCAGATGTCCGCTTGTGGGACGCGCCCTCCGCGGGACCGAACATCCAATTGAGTGCGTTTGCGCGGCGTTTCGAGCGACCACCAAATAGGACCATCCCTGAAGTGCAAGGTTGCTCCTGTGACCTATCACACCCGTTCGACGCTGGAACTTTTCTCTCCTTGAGTGTACGATCCTTTTGCGTACGACACCGGACGAAGCCCGTCAATTAGCATAACGACGAACATGCAATTCGTAGAGCAGCTAACGCAAACGAATCTGAACGACGTGCGAAAAGACACTCGCTCAAAGACGTATTGGCGTGCGTTGAGGCTTGCAGCTATACCCAAACTCGTATTTCGGTCGTTGGCAGTACTCATGGCTTTGGCAAGCGTCGCTGCCGTATCGCTGGTGGGCGTGCTTTCCGTCGGATTCTACGGCGCGGCCATGCTTCTCGGGAGGGTTCGTCCCTTACGCGACGCCTATCAATTTCTCTCCCGCGCTTACGACCGATTCCTCGATCGCCTCGGCCAAGAAGTTCTGCGCGACCCCCGAGACGCCCCCGCGTTACGCCTAATGGTCTCCCTCACCCTTACCGCCGTGCCAATTTTCGTGACCCAACTCGCCTTAGGCAAACCCCGGCTTCTTCTCGTGGTCGCTTTCTATCTTTCCCTGTGCGGTCCCAAGTTTCAGCGCTCTGTGCGGATGTTCAGCTCCAAACACATGGAGGCGCACCGGCCCCAAGGGTACTTCTCGGAGAAATACCATAAGGTCTTCGGCCGCTACGTCGAATTCTTTCTCGGATATTTGTATGGGGACCTTCCAGAACTGGGTCGCACGGTTCATGTCCGTCTCCACCATAAAGAGAACGGCGGACCCGACGATACGGTCGCCAACAGTGGCTACGATCGAACGAATCCTCTGCATTTCCTTTGGTATCTTGCGAACAACATTTGGACCACCCTGGGGCTTGCTCCATACGCCTACTTTAAAGGTAGAGGCGATGAAAAGAACCAAAGACGAATGTTTTGGGGAATGACTCGGTACTTCGTTTATTTCACGGCCGTCTTTCTGTACGATTGGAGAATTGGAATCTGGTTCGTGTTAGTTCCTCTTCTCTCCATGAACTTCATCATGGCCATCACCTCCTGGGTCCAGCACGCCTTCTGTGACCCCGAACATCCCGAGGATTATTTTGTAAATACTGTGACCGTCTTCGATGAAGTGAACTTCATGAACGAAGGGTACCACCTCTGTCATCACCACCGCTCCAGTCTGCACTGGACCGAGATGCCCGCCCATATGGAGCGCCTTCGCGACAAGATGCGAGAGTCCGGCTCCTTGGTCTTTCGCGACTTGGATTTTATGGAGCTTTTCATCGAGTTGACCCTCCTTCGCAGAATGGATGTCCTGGCCGAGAAACTTGTCCCCTGGGAGCCCATGAATCACGAACAGAGGCTGGCTTTGCTGGCGAGCAGAACTAAGCCTGCGGGAGCCGTTTTGGCTTGAGGCGTCACCGGTGAAGGCTTGCGGCAGGACCTTTATGGCTACGGCCATCACGGGCATCTCGTTAATGGGGCTGCCGGTCCACTGGGCTGGCGAAAGAGTTCCTATTCACGCGTTGGACGTAAATCCTCTATAGCGCCACGGTGTTGACCGAAGGTGCGACGAAACGCTCCCGCAGGCCAGACCGAGTGCGAAAGGAGAATTCCAATGAGGAGACACGGGACCACGCTGGTGTCTGTTTTTATTTTCGTTGGGGCGGTTCTGATTGGGGCATGTGCCAAGCCCTACCACGAGGAAAACGAACGCTACGTGTTCGTGGCCACAAATATTAACTTGCCATACTGGCAGGAGGCGCAAGCGGGGTTCTTGGACGCAGCCAAAGCACTCGGCGTAAAAGGTGAACTGGTTGGTCCGACGGGGTACGCTCCGAACGCCGAACTGGGAGTGTTCCGCCAGATCGTGGAAGAGCACCCTGCTGGAATCTGCCTCTCCGCGGCGCGGCCCGAGATTTTCCAGGCGGAGATTGACAAAGCCGTGGCGGAAGGCATTCCGGTAATTTGCGTGGATTCGGATGTGCCGAATTCCAAGCGCGTGCTGTACATCGGAACGGATAACTTCAAGGCCGGCCGAGAAAGCCTGAAGCGGATGGCCGCGCTTGTTCCGCGTGGGAGCATTGAGGTCATTTCGATTACAGGACAGCATAACCTCGACGATCGAGTGGCCGGCGTGGCCGACGCGCTGGTGAATTTTCCTGCTCTCAAGCTGACAACGATCCTGGACGACCAGGGCGACGCGCGAAGCGCGTTTGACCAGGTCTCCCAACTCATACAGAAAAAAGAAAAAGTAGACGGAATTATTTGCCTGGAGGCGACAGGGGGCTCCGGCGCCGCCGGAGCGTTGCACCGCTTCAACATGGAAGGCAAGCTGCCGATTGTGGCCTTCGACGGTGATCCGGAGACACTTGACTGGATCGACCGCGGCGCAATTACCGCCACGATCACGCAAAAGCCCTACGTCATGAGTTACTACGGGCTACGATTCCTCGACGACCTGCACCACAACGCCGTACACCAATTCAAAGACTGGCGCACCGCCCTGGCGCCCCCGATGCCCACGTCCGTGGATACCGGCACGGTGGTCGTGGACAAGAGTAATCTCAAGCTCTATCGCGAGACTCTCACCGCGCGCCCCAAGCCGCTGTAGAGAAGCGCTGCTCTGTGCGAGCTGCTCAGCGGCACAACCACGGCGACTAATTCAAGCCTGCTTGCGTCACCTTCACGGCGCACCCTACGCCTGCGGGGGCCGTACCGCAGGGCACGCCTGCCGTGCTGTTCCCTTGCCTCGAAAAATACAGGCTGGAGGACTGCGGAAACGTCGTTGTGTTCGCATCGTTGTCCACGATGATCCCGCTGGGCCCATTCACCTCCGCAATCGAATTCGCGATGCTCAAAGTGGCCGGACTCCCAGTCACATTCACCGACATGACGCAGCCGGCGCCACCGCAGTTGGTCCCACTGCCCAGATTCTGAACGCCAAAGAAAATTTGGTCTTGGGAAGCCGCGGGGGCGTTCGCGTTAAACAACTCCGTCACAGGAGAGCATTCTGCGCTTCCCGTGGCGACAGTGAGCATCGCGGAATCCACGGCGGCGTTCATCGTACCGACCGGATTGGCAAACGGACTGGCAGGAATCCTTCCGCTGTTCGTGAAGCCGATGCGCTGGATGGTGGGAGCGCTAGTCGCTGACGACCCACACATATACAAGAATCCTGCGCTTCCATCGCCGGTTAGGTAAGTGTTGTCAAAGTCGCCGGAATGAAGATGGTGCCCGGTTCCGGTTCCCAAGCTAGCAGTGACCGAAGCGCTCAAAGTGATATCCGACTGAATCACAGCTGCGCTGGTTCCATTATTGCCCATGAACACGAAAACCTTTCCCGTGCTCGAATCCACAATGGGTGAATCGGCAATGACGTGAGCAGCGAGGGGAATAATGTTGGTGGAACCCAGGCAAGGCGGCGAACCAGACGCGCAGGTTCCTGCAACGCTGAACGTCTCCCTCACATAGCTGAGTCGTCCAATCGTATCCGCGACGAAAATGTTTCCTGAAACGCCATCTAGCGTAGGACCAGTGAGAGTCCTCCCCGAATCGACAATAACCGGCCATCCACCGGTTGTGACTTCGCTCGGCGTCGCTCCCGTCACGCCGAAGACGTTTATGATTTTGTGAAGCACTCCGTTGTCGTCACCTACGTAGAGGGCGTCACGAGCATAGTCGTAGAACGGCGAGGAGCCGGTATCCGGCTGCGAAGCGTTGAGCACAAGGCTGACCATGCATGCCCCGCTGACAGGGCAATGTCCCGCTTGTCCATCTGCCGTCCAAGTTGTCGCGACCGTCGGGGCGGCAGAGGTGTTGACGGCGCCCCCGTCGAGCGCGTTCCACTTTAGAAGGTGGAGAATCGCCCCGCCGCTCGCGGCTGTCCTCGTTTCCACGAACGCTAGCATCGAACCGTTAATGGAGAGCACCGGAGAAGTGTTTACTGTTCCATTAGTGGCGGTGCCGCTGGCATCAAAATTCGTGTTGTACGCCCAGTACACAGTGGGATTCGCGCCGCACGTTCCGCCGACCCCGGCATAAAGATTCCGATAAGCGATGAAGCTGGCTTGCCCACCTGTTACCCCGGTAAGATTTGTGGGGAAGGCTACGAAGTCATTGTTGCAGTTGGGGTTGGCCGTAATGTTGAACGAGTATTTCGCTGGATACGCAGGCCACCAGTTCACGCCGGAGAGCGGCGCACCGGTCGTTCCATTGGCGCCCAGCGATTGGGCCCAGTCTCGTTGAAACTCCTTTCTGCGTTTCTTCGTCCGATGACCGAATTCGGTAGCACGTTGATCCTCGTCCTCATCCGCGACGCTCGCCTGCCCGTGTCTCGCCGCATTGCGGCGCGCGACGTGCATCCAATAGCGCGGTTCGGTCTGGAGCTTGGTTGCCAGCGCGATGGAATTCGGCCGTGAAAACGTCACGTGGTGATGGCTCCAATCAGAAATCATGGAAATCCGCGCGTCCGGACGTTGAGCATTGGTGGATAGCATCAGGAGTGCCAACAGCAAAACAAACGCGACCACCGCCAATCCGCCCCATCGTGAACGCGCGCCTCCCATATCCACCTCCAGGCACTCCTTCAAACTTGTGAAGCTAAGTGGGCAGCTAGACCCCAATAAGGACAGGGTACGGTGCTTGCCGCCTGCACGCAACGCTGCTGTACCTACTAATAAACATCCCGAACGGGTCGGTTATCCTGCGCCGCCTCAAGAAGCGATCCGGGATAAAGCACCCACTTCACGGGAGCTAACTACAACTAAAATTTTATTGGCATCGCAATCATCGCTACGGTAGACTGTTTCTGTTCAGAAGTGCGTCTCGGCTCCGCGGGACTCCCCAAAAAATCCCAAATCTAATCTCTCTTTCTCGAGAACTTCCATGTCCACCAATCGCTCCAAGGACCGTTCCTCTTTGTGTTCGTTCGTGTTTGTCGACAGCCCCCGGTGCGCCGGCTCATCCCGAGCGCAGCGAGGGCTTTTCCCCCGTAGCGGCGGTCTTCAGACCGGCAGCGCGATGGCCCCGAGCGCGCTGTGGCATCCTTGAGCGCAGCCGAGGGACTTGCTTTTCGGCGGGTGGCGAAGAGATATCGCGATGAGTTTCTCGTTAGCCGTTTCAACTAAACTGTCGCTTAAATGCTGTTACAATCCCGCGCATATGGGACACGGCGATGATCGCTGGTTCTGCCCGAAGCCTCCATCGCCTGGGTCGATTCTTCTAGGGCTGATTCCTTTTACGGCCGTGTGCTTTTCAGTGTCACTCTGGGACCGCGTGTATCCCATGGTTCTGGGGTTGCCGTTCAACTTTTTCTGGCTGATCTCATGGCTGCTCCTCACCCCACTGTGCATGTGGGGCGCATATCGGCTGGAGGCGCCCCGCGCTTCTGACCTGCGTCGTAAAGACGGCGGCGCGCCATGAACGCAAGCCTCGTCGCCCTGGCAGTAATTTCTGGAATCGTCGCAGCAGGCTCGTTTGTCGGTTTTTATGCTGGATCTCGCCGCAAGATGGATCTCGAACAATGGATTGTCGGCGGCAGAGGCTTCGGTATACTGCTGGTCTGGCTGCTCATGGCCGGAGAGGTCTATACCACCTTTACATTTCTCGGAGCCAGCGGCTGGGCGTACTCCAAAGGTGGACCCGTTCTGTACATTCTCGGTTACCAGCCTCTGATGTATGTGGTTGCTTTCTACATTCTGCCTCAGGTTTGGGAAGTTGGAAGGAAATACCGTCTGCAAACGCAAGCCGATTTCTTTCAGGTGCGATACAACAGCAAGTACCTCGCCGCCTTTGTTGCGCTAGTGGGCGTCATCTTCATCATCATCTACTTGCAGATTCAGATCACTGGACTGGGAATCATCGTGGAAGTAGCGAGTTTTGGAGCGATCCATCGCACTCCGGCCATGGTGATCTCCTTCGCAATTGTGGCAGGTTTTGTACTCACAAGTGGAATCCGGGGAGTGGCGTGGGTCAGTGTATTAAAGGATTTTCTGCTGCTCTTTGCCGCCGTTTTCATTGGCGCGGCAGTACCATACATTTATTTTGGGGGCATTGGCCCGATGTTTGCCGCACTCGTGCGCGCCAAGCCTGAACACCTCCTAATGCCGGGCGCCACGACTAACCTCGGACACGCCTGGTATGTCTCAACGGTTCTCATGGTGGCGCTCGGGTTTTACATGTGGCCGCACTACTTCGGCGCCAGCTTTACGGCGAAGAGTGGCGACACGCTGCGCCGCACCGCGGTCATCATGCCCATCTACAGCATCACCATGCCGCTGATGTTTTTCGTAGGCCTCACCGCACTTCTGGTTTTGCCTGGCCTTGGCGGGAATGGCGACCTTGCGCTGTTATCCATTGTGCGCAAGACCTTCCCGCCCTGGTTCCTGGGAATCATTGGCGGGGCCGGCGCTCTCACCGCGATGGTTCCGGCAGCGATCTTAATTCTTACCGCGGCGACACTGTTTGCGAAGAACCTCTGCCGCCCCATTCTGGCGCCAGGCATGACCGATCAACAGGTTGGTCGATTGGCCAAGATCACAGTCCTAGTGATCACCGTCGCCGCTCTATTCTCGGCAATATACAGCTCCATGACTCTCGTAGGTCTTCTGCTCGTGGGCTATGCCGGTGTAGCCCAGTTCTTTCCCGGTGTCGCGTTAGGCCTGTACTCAAAGCGAGTGACCATGCCCGGCGTCTTCGCCGGAATGGTGACTGGCGTCCTCATTGCCGTTCTTCTTATGCTCAGTAAGCACGATCCCATCATGGGACTGAATGCCGGATTCATTGCGTTGTGTTTCAATTTCGCAGCAACGGGAGTCGTGAGTCTGCTGACGTCCACACACGCGATTGGATTTGCGCCGGACTTTGCGTCGTCTCCTGCGTCCAAACAGAACCCCATCGGTCCTGACTAAGTACCTTTAGAATGAACACTTGCAAAAGTGTGTGAAAACAAGGCACCTTAACCACCTTTAGAATCAACACTTGTGAAAAACATAGGGGGAGGGGGTCAAGGCGGAGGGGGCCCCCTTATGATCTGCGGCACACTTATGGCACGCTAGTCTGTCGAAGGTGGAACAGACGCTCATGCGGCTCATGGGCCATGCAGACCTTCAAAACGACCGCCGAGATACGTGCACCTCTCGAAGCGGCATCTTGGAGAGGCGCAGACTCGAATCGAGCGCCATCGTGCCGAGCACCAGATTGCCGAGGCCGAAATGCGAAAGAGCACAGTGACGGCGGCTGTACAGGAGCGCGGTCGGGCGTGACAAGTACGCGGAATCTTGCGGCAAGGGAAAGACCCTCGGCATCCACGCCAAGTACATCTGAAGGTACTGACAATACATATCGTGTTATATATCGTTTCTGTGTTAAATTACTGTGAACTTCAATGTAAGAATACGCCGACATCGGGACCCTTCTCGTTAGGTTGCAAACTTTTCGTTTCCACTTTTCAGCGGCCTTATAATGTAGGGAGGTGAGTTCGATGATATCGTCGTTGCGGATGTTATTCTCGATTACGTGGGTTTTTCTCGTAGTATCTATCGGCGTCTTCGCGGAGCGTTCTTTTGGTTCGTACACCCACCTCATTGACAGTCACGGCAGGCGAATTCCCTCAATATTCTACGGCACTTCGCCGAGTGCCGCCGGGGCTGCATTTCAGAATTCTCGGATAATGAAGACAAGCGGAGCTCGTGCTCGCCCCTGCAACGTTCGCGACGCTATTTATCGCGAGTCCGATGGCCTTGGACGATTCCTGAAGGTTCAAGGAACCTGTAGAGACGTGCATTATCAAGTGGGGGAGTTTAGATCTTGCGGCTCTGTCTGCGGCGGAGGTTGGGAGAATTGGACCTATAGCGATTCCCTGAATGCCACTTGGTGTGATCAATACCAGATCGACCTCATGGGCTGCGTGGGTCAGTGCGCCGAGCATACAACCTGCTGGGGGTGTTACTAACTGAAAATGAGAACCTGTTTGAAGGATTGAGGTGCGTGATGTTACGAATTGGCAGAATTGCCCTGTGCGTCCGAAACAGGGTATTGCTAGTGGGGGGGCTCCTTTTGTCCGTGACTTTGCATGTTGATTTGAGAGCGCAGGATACCCTTCCGGGCGTCCACCCTAAGGCACTCTCGGAGTCGACGCGACGCGTTGTTTTTGACAATGGGGCCTTCTTTGGGCCAAGTGCGGCCATGCCACAGTGGGATCACGGCTACCTAATCAGCCGGGCAGTCGAAACCTTTGAGACGGGCGTGCCCAACGTGCGGTTGTACGGCACTTCCGGCGAGATGGTGCGCGAGGCTGCGATCTGGTTCCCGGGGTCATACCGAGTGATCATTTACTCTGCCACAGCAACCGCAGACGGTGGGATTATTGCGAGCGGCCATGCCGAGAAGCCCGATGGCTCAGCCGGTCCTTTCATCGCTTTAATCGACCGAGCGGGCAAGATTACGAACGTTATCCAAACAAGAGGTTTTGTTCCTGGAAAGGTATGTCAAGGCCCAGACGGAACCGTCTGGAGCTTTGGAGGGACAGGGTACGCCACGGATTCAGAACCCAACCCGGGCGACACGTTGCGTCACTTTGACTTTCAGAAGCGGGAAATAGGTTCGTATCTTCCCCGGTTCGTCTTTCCGAAGCATCCTACACCCGACATGCTCGCTTATATTCGCTGTTCTGCCAGTGAAGTAGTGGTTTATAGCACAACCTCTCGCGAATATATCGAAATGAAATACGACGGTGATGCACCGCACGTTTACCATGCGGAAGGTCCATCCGATCTCCGGCTGCTTGGTTTCGCAGTAACCGGCTCCAAAAGGATTTACGGTTATTTTTCGCTTCTAGATAGGGGCGGACTCTACTATCTCTCGTTCAACGAGGCAGCTAACACCGTGAGCTGGGCTCCGATAGAAGGCACTGTCGGCCTGTCCACAAAACCCGGAAGGATAACGGGTCTATGGGGATCGGATGGCAATAACTTGCTGGTGAGCCGAGCCGAAGACAGCGCAGGCGAACTGGCCATTCATTGGGTAACTCCACTCCAGTAGCGTAGGCGAGTGGCTTTCTTGCACTGCGCCGGTCTTCTTCACCCTGAGCCTCGAAGGGCTTATCCTGTTTAGGCGATCATCGAGGGGAGCCTCGAAGGGCCGCCGCCTTCACGCCGTAAGCACCAGCACCGCCGCCTCAGACGACGCCCGGCCGACGCCTGCCTACGTTCGTAGCCTGCTCGAAGGCGTAGCCTAGCTGCAGCACGCCCCAGTCATCGTGGTGTCGGCCGACAATCTGTATCCCGATCGGCAGCCCGCGCTGTGAAAACGCGCACGGCACGGACATCGCCGGATTCCCCACCGCGGAAATATAGTAAGCCGATTTCATCCACGCGATGTAGTTTTCCATCTTCGTCCGCGCAATCTCCTTCGGGTAATGCACGTTCACATCAAAGGGCAGCACCTGATTGACGGGCAGAACAAAGAACTCGTACTTGTTCATGAACGCAGTCATGCCCTGGAACAAGGCCGTGCGCTTCGCTTCTACACGCGAAAGATATGGTCCCGTAAGTTTCCGACCCTCTTCAACGTGCCAGTGAATGTACTCGTTCAACTGATCGCCGTGCGAAGCGATTAAGTCGCCGAAGCCCAACTCCACCGACCAGTGCCGCCATGCCACAAAGCACTCATTCGCGTCGCTCAAATCCGGCTCCGCCTCTTCCACAAAGCATCCCAGTGACTCAAACACTTTGCCCTGCGCCGCGACCGCGCTCTTCACCTCCGGTTCCCACGGCAGCCCCAAATCCCTGAACATCGCCACGCGCACACCTTTGAAACTGCGCTCCAACGGTCGCGCAAACTGCTCCCCGGATTGCTCGATGGAAATCGGCGAATGGTGATCGTATCCGGCGAGAACGCTGAGGAAAAACGCGCAGTCCGTAACATTGCGCGCCACAGGCCCCGGCACCGAAAGTGTGGACCAACCGAGGTGCGTAGGTACATTGGGCACGCGCCCTGGAGACGTCCGGATGCCCACCACATTGCAAAAATTTGGCGGATTCCGTAGCGAACCGCCCATATCGCTGCCATCTGCGAGAGGAACCATGCCGCAAGCCAGCGCCACTACGCCGCCGCCGGTGCTCCCTCCACAAGTCTTGCTCAAATCATAAGGATTGCGCGTCGCGCCAAACACCGGATTGAACGTTTGCGACCCCAGGCCAAACTCCGGCACATTCGTCTTGCCGATCACGATCGCGCCGGCCGCCTTCTCGCGCTGCACCACGCGGCAATCAAAGTCGGGAACAAAATCGCGATGCAACGGCGAGCCGTACGTAGTGCGAATGCCGGCCGTCTCGTGCAAATCCTTCACGCCAACCGGCATTCCATGCAGCGGCCCAAGCAATTTCCCCTTGGCCAGCGACTCGTCCGCGGCCGTCGCCTGCGCCATCAACTGCTCTTCCGCAACCAGCGTGACGATGGCATTGACCTTGGAATTCACGCGGCCGATCTGCTTCAGGTGCGCCTGCATCACCTCGCGCGCGGAAAGCTTCTTCTCGCGGATCGCCTTGGCCATGTCCGCCGCGCCCAAAAAACAAATATCCGGCGACGCATCCGGCGCGTTCGCGGCACTTGGCGTTGTTTCGTCTGTATTGGCTGAAAGAAGCGGTGCCATCGCCGCGGATACAGCGGCATTGGTTCCCAACTTCAATGCTTCTCGGCGGCTCATTTTGCTTCTCATTGCGTTCCTCGCAGCGCTGCCGAGGAACCATATCACTGTTCGACACGCTCTGTAGGGGCCGGTCTTTAGACCGGTCATCGATCCGGCGAAGCTAGCCGGCAGATACCAGGCCCTCGGCGAAGGCGACTGCTATCTCGGCCTGCGCGCCGTCATTCAATTTGCCGCGCGCAAAATCGCGCGTCCCGCCGCCTTTGCCCGCGAATTGCGCAAGAACCTGCTTCAGCAGCGCGTTCATGTCCTTCCCCGCCGCCGAGTGTTGCGCAAAGATCAGGTGGCCACATGCAGATCTACCCAGCAAGGCGATCGTCTTTTCAGTCTTGGCAAGCTGTGTCGCCAAGTTGCCCAAATATTCCGCCTGAGTCTCTTCGCCGAAAACGCGCGCCACGACGCGGACTCCCTTTCCGTCCAATGCGGCCGATTGCAGCGCCACCGCCGCGTCCGCTTCCGCAAGCCGCTGCAGCAGCACTCGCACATTTTTGAAATGCAGGTCACGCTCGGCAATGGCACGCTGCGCGGAAGCCGGCACATCTTCCGGCGCGCAGCCCAACCATTCCGCGGCGCGATGCAAAAGCTGAAAATCATGCCGCGCCACACGCGCCGCGCGGACGCCGCACACAAATTCCACGCGCCAGTCCTGCCGCATCTTCGTGCAACGCCGCACCAGGATGATTCCGATCTGCGCCGTGCTCTTCACGTGCGTTCCGCCGCAGGGCTGTAAGTCCGCGCCCTCAATTTCAATCGCCCGCAAAATCCCGCTGCGTTGGACTTCCTTGCGCACGCCAAGCTCCGCGAATTCCTCCGCCGTGCCGTAGCGCACCGCAATAGCGCGGTCTTCCGAAATCACCTGATTCGCCGCTCGCTCCCCGCCTTCCAGAATTTCCTCCGTCGGCTCCGGCCCGCGCAAATCGATGGTGCAAAGATCGCTCCCGAGGTGAAAGGAAACCGTCGGCCGCCCATAGCGCTCCTGAAACATCGCCGAAATCAGGTGCTGCCCGGTGTGCTGCTGCATGTGATCGAATCGCCGCGCCCAGTCCACGCAACCCGCTACGGATCCGAGCGGCACTTCCCGGTCAACAACATGAACAATGTCCTCGCCGTCGTCCCGCACGTCGAGCACATTGGCATCGCCAAGCTTGCCCAAATCGTTCGGCTGCCCGCCTGACGTCGGATATAGCGCCGTGGAATCCAGCACCACGCCCCACGCTGGCGTCGTCCCGTACAACTCCAAGTCGCAGCTCAACACCTGCGCGCTGAAGTCGCGCTGATACGAATCATCGTAATAGAGCCTGCGTGTAGTCATCGTTCTAGGCCTGCAGGGCGCGCTGCCATGCCTCCGCGTACTTGTAGCCGGTGCCGGTATTGAAGAGCACGACGGTTTCTTCCGGCTTGATCCAGCCAGAGGCGGCAAGTTTGCGCGCCCCGATCACGGTTGCAGCGCCTTCCGGCGCGGCGAAGATTCCTTCGAGCGAAGCGAGTTCCCTTCCCGCCTGCAGCATTTCCGCATCGGTCACGGTCAGCGCTGTGCCTTCGGTTCGGCGCAGCATGCGCAGGATCATTCGATCGCCCAACGGACCGGGGACGCGGAGTCCGGAGGCTATCGTGGCGGCATTGGCGAAAAATGCGGCCGACTCGCGATGCGATACCCAAGCTATCACGATGGGAGCGCAACCCGCCGCTTGCACCGCGACCATGCGCGGCCGTTCCGCTCCGATCCATCCCATCTCCTGCATTTCATCGAAAGCCTTGCACATCCCAATCAGGCCCACGCCGCCGCCGGTGGGGTACAAAATCACATCCGGCAATTTCCCTTCGAATTGTTCCCACAGCTCGTAGCCCATCGTCTTTTTGCCTTCGACGCGATACGGCTCCTTCAGCGTCGAAACGTCGTACCAACCTTCGCGGTCCTTGCGCTCCGCGACATATTTCCCGCAGTCGGAAATCAGCCCGTCCAGCTTCACCACTTTCGCACCGAACGCCTGGCACTCCATTACATTCGATGCCGGCGTATCCGTCGGCATCACAATCACTGCCGGAATTCCCGCCGCCGCCGCATACGCGGCCAAAGCTCCGCCCGCATTGCCCGCCGTCGGCGCAGCGAGAGCCTTCGCGCCAAGTTGTTTTGCGCGCGTCACTGCCACGGTCATTCCTCGCGCCTTGAATGAGCCGGTCGGATTCAAGCCCTCGTCCTTCACGTACAGCCCCTGGAGTCCCATCGACGCGCCGAGCCGGGCCGCGTGCACTAGCGGCGTCATGCCTTCACCCAGCGTTACCGGATCGCCGGGCGGCAGGACCTCGCGGTAGCGCCACAGAGTTCGCACCCGCTTCGATAGATTTTCCAGCGTGAGCGTGGCCGCGGCGCGCTTCAAGTCGTAGCGAACCAGGAGCGGCCGCCCGCAAGTGCACAAATGTTGCTCGATTCCGGCATCGTAGGTCTTGCGGCATTCGGAGCATTGCAGCTCCATTACTTTCGTCTCCGCGATCATGAGCTCAAAAGTCTAGCACAGCCGCTTTGGCCTCTTCGTGCGCGCCACCACACAGCGCGAGCAGCCGAAAACACATCTAATTTCACGGTACAATTAAGGCATGGCCGTGAAACTCATTGCGTTGGATATCGACGGGACGCTGCTGGATAGCCGGTGGACGCTGCCGGAGGCCAATCGCGCGGCCATTGCGGAAGCCACGCGGCGCGGAATCGAGGTCGCGTTGGTTACCGGCCGGCGATACGATTTCGCCATGCCCATCGCAGTGCAGATTGGCGCGCCGCTGACCATGATCGTGAGCAACGGGGCACTGATTCGCACGCAGGACGGCACGACGCACCTGCGGCATCTGCTTCCCCGGGAAACGGCGGCGCGCGTTCTGGAAATCACCAAGCCATGGCGCGACGGCTGCGGCGTAGTGTTCGACCGGGCGCGCGAGAACCAGGTAATTCTCGAAGTTTTTGCGACCGACGATCCAATCCGCTCGGCATACTACGCGCGCAACAAGGAGTTTCTCGGCCAGGCCATCCCGCTCGAGAGCTGTCTCACGGAAGATCCGCTGCAAGTGATGCTATCGGGCAAAGTGGAGTCCATGCGCGAAGCGGAAGACGTGCTGCGCGCCGCACAAGCTGCGGAGAACTTCGGAGTGGCCGCGACCGTTTACGAGAGCCGCGATTTTGCGATGATCGATGTCCTCAATCCGCAGTGCTCCAAAGGGGCTGCGCTGGCGGAATGGGCTGCTCTGCGGAGCTTGGCGCGCGAGGAAGTGATGGCCATCGGCGACAATCACAATGACCTGGAAATGCTTTCCTTCGCGGGAATTCCGGTGGTGATGGGAAACGGCGTGGCTGAGCTGAAAAATTTTGGCTGGCATGAAACGGCTTCCAACGACCATAATGGCGTGGCCGCGGCCATCGAGCAGTTTGCGCTGCGGGAGGTAGCTCCGTGCGGCTGAAGCACTTGGCCATGAGCGCGTTTCTTCTGGCATGTGGCGCCCCGTGTGTGCGCGCTGAGTACATCGTGCTGCGCAGCGGGCAACGCCTGGCGGTGACCGGCTACCAGCTTCTCGGCGACAAGTATCGTTTGCAAATGAAAGGCGGGACCGCAGAGATTCCCGTCGAGCAAGTCCTGGCCATCGAGCCAGAGGAAATCTTCACTTCCGTGCCGCCTGTAGAGATTTCGCAGGAGCCTTTCGGCGACCTGATTCGCGCGGCGGCCAAGCGCTACAGCGTCGACGCCGACCTGATCACCAGCGTGATCGCCGCGGAATCGAACTTCAATCCCAAAGCAATTTCGCCCCGCGACGCACGGGGACTGATGCAGCTCCTTCCCGCGACGGCTGCCCGCCTGGGGGTAAAGAATATTTTCGACCCGCAGGAAAATATCGAAGCCGGAACGCATTACCTGAGCGACCTTCTGCAGCTCTACAAGAATGACCTGGCGCTCACGCTGGCCGCCTACAACGCCGGCCCAGAACGCGTGCAGCAATACGGGCAGCGCGTGCCGCCATTTGCCGAGACGGTTTCCTACATTCGCCGCGTGCAGCAAACCTACCAGCAGCGCAAATCCAGCGACCCTTCGGCCGCGGACAAAACCCCACGACGCGCAACACGCACGGCCGCCACAAGCGCCGCAGCCACACCTCCAGGGCAGTATTGATTTTCGGTATTTCCTCAGAGAAATCTGTGGATTCGCTGATACTTTAGCTTTTTTGTTCCTATACTCCCGCAGCCTTAGTCAAGATTGACGTATTTGCCCTATTGACAAAAACAAATATTAAGTAATCTGATGGCAGCTTCTGGTGGAGGTGCGACATGACCCAGGTACGATACACAGGTGCCGGTCTGAGCATGAGGTTTGGTTCGGCACTGATTGCTGCGTTGTGCTTTACAGTCGTAGCCAATGCGCAGGACGAATTGCGGGCATACCGACGGATCGCTTATGAGAGCGGTCACGGTACTTTGACTGTCAAAAAGGGACCGGGGGACAAGTACTATGCGCTTAATCGGCATGATCGGTGTATATGGATATTTTCTTCGTCAGGAAGCACGACGGGGCGTATCTCAAGCGTCGGGATGGAGCCCGTGGGCCTGCTAGCACCTCGAGATCTTGCAGTCGACCGCGACGGGAATGCGATAGTCGCCGACGCGAGCGACATCAGAGTGTTTGCACCAAACGGCCAGTTATCCAGCTCTTTTCCGTTCAAGCGGCCTCACAACGTGGGTGTATTGAGTGACGGGAGAATCCTCGTGAGCGGGTTCCCGACCGAGCACTTGATATCCGTTTTCGATAAGCAAGGGAGACCAGTTGGCGGGATCGGCAGCCCGGCGAAAGTCGACGACCAGCCTTTTTTCAACGCCGTCCTCAACATGGGCGCGATCGTAGTCGATGATGACGATAATATTTTTTATGTTTTCCGCTATATGCTGACTCCTACGGTTCGGAAGTACAAACAAGACGGAACGCTCCTCGCTGAGTGGCATCTGACGGAGGGGCCAGAGCTGGTGCGAGTGATTGAGCTTGCGAAGATAAGATATCAAGACAACAAGAAGACTAATAATTTTGGAGGCGCCGCAATCCTAACGGCAGCGGCGTTCGACAAGGATACTAAGACTCTATGGGTGGCGACTGGACGACAACTAACGGAACTCGACTCGTCCGGTCGCCAAATCCGAACAACCATGTTGCTTCGCCCCAACGGCGGGCCTCTGTCGGCGGACGGGATCATCCCCGAACGGGACGTCATACGCATCTCCTCGGAGCAAGACGGCGTCTTCGAATATCAAAAGCCGCGTTGACACTTGACGCGCAGTCGTGAAGCCATTCGGCAGCGGGCGAAACTCGACGGAGCACACCGCCCGTGGCCGACACAAACAACACGACCACACCTTCAGGGCAATTTTGATTTTTGCGCGAAAGAGAGATCGCGGCGCTCGATTCTATTTATTGCTGCGGCGGATTCTGAGCCGGAGGAGGCGCCGCTGTGGGCGGGCCGGGCTGAGGAGCCGGAGAATTGTTCTGTTGGCCGAACCCACTTTGCCCAAATCCGCTTTGTCCAAATCCACCTTGTGCTGGAGCGGTTCCCTGCGGGTTCTGATTCGGCGCGTTGACTTGCTGGTTTATGGCGTTAGCCACGTCTTTCGAGGGATTCCAGATAAACTCGAAGAGGCGGTAATTCGTGGCCTTGTCGTAAACGATGATGGAATGCTTGTTGACTTTGCTGCCTACTCCGATGATGTTGCCGCCGATCAACGGGTTATCTGAGACCAAGCCGGAAGGGGTTGCGTTGGCGGCATCGTCCGCTGAAACGGCATTGCCAGTCGGCGGCGCCCCTGATCCGGGTTGCGCAGCATTCGTCGTGGTGGGCGTGGCGCCCTGCTGCGCGGCGACCTGGCCCGACGCCTGGCCCTGAGCGGATTGGCCAAATCCCGAGGCGCCAAAGGCTGTCTGCTGCGGGTTGGCCCCTGCGGGTGCGCCAAGCGCGGCAGGCATCTGGAAAGCCTGCTGCGGCTTCAAGCTGCCGATAAGCTGGCCTGCGGGGCCGACATAGATCAGCCTCCAAGAGCCGTCGGTCTTGTTCATAGGATCGTTGTAGGCCTGGCGCATGAAACGCAAGGAGCCCAACTTTGGCTTGGTCAAATCATCCACTGACGTCGGGAAACGTCCGGTCTTGCGGTAATAGAGCTTAATGCCGCGTACGTACTGCTTGCCGCGCCAGATCATCTCTTCTTCTTTTTCGCGTCGCCGTTCGGTGCGGATATAGGGAGCAGCGGCCATGGCGCCGAGAAGGACGAGGGTGGTCAAAAACATGACCATCATCAGGGCAAATCCGCGCTGCGATCCGGTGGCGGTGCTTGTGTAGCGATTTCTCATGCTGTGCTCATGCGGGCGGAGCCGCCTGCTCATCGAGCGAGGTGGAGTTGCGCTTTCCGGTGCCCATTTCCTCGAATTCCAGGCTGGCGTTGCCGATCCTCAGGATACGGTATCTGCCGAGCAGGGTGTCGCCTTCGCCGACAATGTAGACCTGTTCCCCGTCGCTAAGGAACGCGCGCTTGGAGGTGCCGTTGGGCACGGTGCCGTAACCAAAGAATTTCATGTTGGCCGGCAAGCTCGGCGGTTGTTCGACGACTATCTGCGGCGGGGGATCCGGGACCCGATCGGGCTTTTTAGGTTGAGACGGAGGCGGCAGAGTCTCGGTGAACAAATCCCGGCCGCTGCTCTTGTATTCGGTGCGTCGGCTGGCCTCCAGCTTCCAGCGTTGCAGCGCGGGATTCTCGACGGGAAGCGGAGAGTACGGTCTTAGGGTGAATGGCACTGTCTTGCCCGGGAACGACACGCCGGCGCCGTCGTAATAGAAGACTCCCGCCACGGTGAGCATCAATACGGCGAGCAAGGCGATTTTGGTCTTCTGATTCATCAAGCTGCCCGAAAATAAGTCTTGATGTGCAGGGTCACTTGCAAAGCTTTCCTGGCACCTTGCGTCTGGGAGGCGGAACGCGCCGCGAGGCCCTCTACTGCGTAAAAGTTCTTGGAACGCTGCAGTTCGTTCAAAAACCGCACGACGCCGCGATAGTCACCGATCAACTGCGTGTCGATACCCAATTCGGTCAGGTCGCGGCCTTTCACAGGTTGAGGTTTGAAGGCATGGCTGTTCAACCGCAGACCGGCTTTGGCGGCAAGCCCACCGAGCTCGGCGCTGACCATTGAGTATCCGGTGCTCTCCGGAAAAAGGGAGTGCTCGAAAGCATCGCAATCCTTCTGAATCGCTGGAATGTGGCTGCGGATTTCCAGCGCGCGCTGGATGTCTTTTTTCAGCAAGTCGCGGTTGACGGTCATCAGCGCCAATTCCTGTTTCGCGCTTTGCGCCGACGCCAGATTCCAACTGTAGAAGCCGAGGGCCCCGTCGGCGACGACGAGCAAGACGAGCAGCAACACAATCGCGCGCTTTTTAAGCTTGAAATCGTGGCGCATCAGCTCCTCACATACACCACGGTGAGTTGAATCTGCACGCGATCCAAATCACCGTTGCCCGCTTGCGGTTCGACCCCTATCTCGTTGATTTCCCGTACTTCTTTAAATGCCGGAGAACTTTCCAGCGCGCGCACAAATTTGAGCTTGGCCTCGTCGCTGATGGCGCCGACCTGCAACCTCACCAGCACTCGGCCCTTTTCGTGCGCAGGTTCGATACTGACCAGGCGGACGCCGGTGGGCAGGATTTTCTCCAGATCCATAAACATCTGGGTCCAGTTGAGGCTTTGCTCGTCGATCAAGGAATTAAGGAACGTGGAGCGCTCGTTGAGCCTGGCGTTCTGGTCTTCCTTGAAGAAGTTCTCCAACTCGTCGCGCTGGCGCATGAGGCCCACCATCTCCTGGCGGACGGCATCGGCTCGCACACGCAACGCTTCATTCGCTTTGCGCACGGAATAAACATGCCCGGCGAGGGCCAGGAAAACAATGCCGGCAAACGCGCTGATGAGACCCGAAACCGCGAGAAACTTGCGGTGGGTCTGCAACGGATTGGTCGCCAGATTTAAACGAACTTTCATACTTTACTTTCCCCGGATTCCCTGCCCGGATTCGAGGCTTCAGTTTCGATGCATCATCCAACCGACCAAACCATCGGCTTCGCGGTCCGCCAGCGACCGGGCATCATAAGGTATCTGGCCGTCAGAAACCGCGGCATGCAACAACGAACTTACTTCGCAATGAAACTCGGATTCCAACGGCGGTACAAAATCCGGCAGCCGCGCACCCAAGCCGGCCACGCGCACGGAACCGATGCTTTCCCCCCAAGTGTCCTGGTAATACGCGGCCACGGGATAAATCTCATCCAGCAGCATCTTTGGCGTGATGTCCCCGCTATGCACGGGAAGGTCCGTGCAGCGGAAGCCGCAGAGCACGCCGGCGCGCACGATGACGGTGGTGAGCGCCACGCCAGAAACGCGGGCCAGGAGAGTCGCTTTCTTGTCCCCAAGCAGGGAGAGGGCGGCGAGGGACGAACTCAGGATCACACCGGGGCACAGGCTGGCGCCTTCGGCCAAGGCTTCGTATTCGCGCACAATGCGCAGGCGGGCCAGCGCGGTGACGATGTCCACGCCCTCCGCGCGGGCGGGCTGGCGCATGTAGGAAATCACGGTTTCGTCGGCATCGAAGGGAATGCTCTTTTTCAGCTTCCAGCGCAGCATGGGTATGGCTTCCTGCGCGGAGCGCGGAAACTCGTCAAAATGCTGTACGAAGACGCGAATCACGGGGTCCGGCAAGATCAACGCGACGTCCTGGTCCCTGGCGCGCAAGCGGCTGACGATGTTGGCCAGTGCGGTTTTCAAAGCGCTCGCGTTGATGACATTGGGCTCTACCGCGGAAGGCACCAGCGCGGCGGGCGGCAAAGTTTCCACGGTGAATTCATCGACGGAGTTGCCCTTCCAGCGCGCGGCGGCTACGCGATCGGGCGCAAACTCGATGGCCAGATGGGGATGCGGCATGGCATCGAGCCAGCGCGCGAGCCGGCCGTACAAGCCGCTTTCGCGGCGCTCCTGGCGAAGTGTGGCAATACTACTCAACGAACGTCACCTTATTAATTTCTTTCAACGTCGTGATACCGGAACGGATTTTTGCAACGCCGCTTTCGCGCAGCGTGATCATGCCTTCTTCACGAGCGATGCGCTTGATCTCCGAGGTGGGCCGGCGATCCACAATCATTTCGCGGATGCGGTCGGTAAGGTCCAGCAGCTCGCAGATGGCGGTGCGGCCGTGAAATCCGGTGCCGGAGCATTCCAAGCATCCGGCGCCTTCGACCAGCGCGACATCCGACCACACTTTGGGATCGAGGCCGGCTTCCGTGAATTCCTCCGGAGAATATTTCTTCGGCCTTTTGCATTTAGGGCAGATCACGCGGACCAAGCGCTGGGCCATGATGCAGTTCAGCGCGGACACAAAGTTATACGGCTCGACGCCCATGTTGATGAAGCGGCCGATGACGTCGGTGACGTTGTTGGCGTGGACGGTGGTGAAAACCAAGTGGCCGGTGAGCGCGGACTGAATGGCGATCTGCGCGGTTTCCTGGTCGCGAATTTCGCCGACCATGATCTTGTCGGGATCGTGGCGCAAGATGGAGCGCAAACCGCGCGCGAAGGTGAGCCCCTTTTTCTCGTTGACGGGAATTTGCGTGATGCCGCGAAGCTGGTACTCGACGGGATCTTCGATGGTGACGATCTTGTCCTCGTCGGTCTTGATTTCGTTCACGGCGGCGTAGAGAGTCGTTGTTTTGCCCGAGCCGGTCGGTCCGGTAACCAGCACCATGCCGTAAGGCTCGCGGATGTAACGGCGAAAGCGGCGCGTTTCTTCCGGGGAAAAGCCCACGACGTCGAGATTGAGGCTCTGAAATTTTTCGGAGAGCGTTTCCTTGTCTAAAACGCGAAGCACTGCGTCTTCGCCATGGCTGGCGGGCATGATGGAGACGCGCAGGTCGATGAAACGGCCCTTGTACTTGACGCGGAAACGGCCGTCTTGCGGGACGCGGCGCTCCGCGATGTCCAGATCGCTGAGCACCTTGATGCGCGAAAGCACCGTGGAATGCCATTCTTTAGCGATGGGCTGCATGGCATGCTGCAAGACGCCGTCGATGCGGTACTTCACGGCGACTTCGGTGTCGCGCGCCTCAATGTGAATATCACTGGCGCGGCGCTCGAGGGCGGTGAAGATGATGGTTTCCACCAGGCGGACGACGGGACTGACGGTGGTGTCGCGGGTGAGGCGGTCGCCGGAAATTGTTTCTTCGCTTTCTTCTTCTTCCTTGGCCACCTGCAAAGTGAAGGCTTCGGTGGCTTGCTCGAGAACGCGCTGGGACTGCTCGGTGCGCTTCAGCAAATCGGCGATCTGCCGCGGCGTGGCGACTTTGATGGCGAGCTTTTTGCCCAGCAGCAGCGGCAGCTCATCGCTCATCTGCACCTGGCCGGGGTCGGCGGCAGCGATGCACAGCACGTTGTTGTGAACTTCCAGCGGGACAAAGTTGTAGCGGAACATCAAGTCGGCTGGGATGGTGCGGAACAAGTCCGGGTCGATGTGCTGCTCGCGCAAGTCGATGAAAGCGTAACGGTAACGCTCGGCTAGCTTGCGGGCGACTTCGCGCTCGTGCTGCTCGTCGGCCGCGGAGGTGACGCCGGCGATTACGTTGGAATGTTCCGTGGTAGCCATGGATCGTTAGCTTCCTGTCCCCGAGGCCGAGAAGGAGAAGATCGGCAAGTATAGAGAAATTAGAATAAAGGCCACGAGCGCACCCATGAAAACCAGAATAGCAGGCTCGATGAAGGAAACCAGTGCGCTGAGCCGCAAAGCTACTTCATCTTCGTAAAATTCGGCGACGCTGGTCAGCATGGGGGCCAGGGCGCCGCTGGACTCGCCGACTTCAATCATGTCCAGGGCGAGGACGGGCACGACTTGCTTAGCGGCCAAGGCGTGATGCAAGGATTCCCCTTCGCGAACCTTTTGCGTCGCGTCCGAAACCGCATCGCGCACCAATCTGCTGGAAATCGCGTCGCAGGCGGTTTGCAAGCCCGCTACCAGGGGCGTTCCACCGGTCAAGAGAGTTGCCAGAGTGCGGGAAAATTGCGCCATCTGAAACTTCAGCAACGTGTCGCCGATGATCGGCACGCGGAACTTCAGGCGGTCAAAAGCGATGCCGCCCTCCTCGCTCCGCGACCAAAAATACACGCCGATGGCGCACAGCACGAGTCCGGCGATGCCGGCCAGAAACAGATAGCGATAGTCCACGGTCAGAGCGATCAGAAATCGCGTAGGCCCCGGCAGCGGGACGTTGAGATCCCTGTACAGCGTTGCGAACTTGGGAATCACCGCGGTTACCAGGTAGGAAACGATCACCGTGGCCATCACCAGCAAGAGCGCCGGGTAGACCAGCGTGGCGAGAATCTTCTTGCGTACGCCACTGCTCACCTTCTGATAGGCGATGTAATACTCCAGAACGCCCGAAAGGTTGCCGCTCTTTTCCCCCGCGAGTATTGCCGTCGAGTACACTTTGGAGAAGACGCCGGCTTCGGTGATGGCTTCGGAAAGGGACCTGCCCTCGCGCACACGATCGCGAATCTGGGAAATAACCGGACGCAGCTTGGGGGATGAGGCGCGGTCGGCGAGCAAATCCAGCGCGCGTAGGATCGGCAGGCCAGCCTTGATCAGAGTATTGAACTGCTGATTGAGGATCAGGAAGTCGCTGCCGCCCACGGAGCGCTCGCGGCCCCGGAACATCCCGGACAAGAGCCGATTGCGCTGATTGACGGCATACACATACAAGCCGCGCTCCGCGAGCTTCTGGCGCGCTTCCGCCACCGAACTCGCAGCCTCAACGTGTGAAAATACGCGGCCGTTGGCGTCTGCCACACGGCAAACAAACTCACCCATAAGTACCCAGTTTACCTCATCTAACTGATATGCGGGGAAGCTGGCTGGGGTTGGCCGTTATGTGAATAACACGGGCAGGGCGGCGGGTAATTTTCCTAGGTTTTGCCGTCCGCTAATTCGCCATTCACAATGGCCACTCCGGGCGGGGGCTCGAAGCGAAACATCGAATCGGGAATGGCGGGGTCGAAGCGCCAATTTTCGAAGCGAAACTCCACCTCGATGCCGCCTGGCTGGCGCACGATTAGCCGCGCGAGTTCCCCACTGTCGCGCGCGACTTCGAAAAAGACAGCGTCATTCGCACCAGCGCCCAGAGCATTCTCCGGTTCATCCGTCCGAGCGGCGTCCTTCTCGCCACGCACGAAGCAGCGCAGGACGGCATCGCTTTCGATCAAGGGCTTCTCCGCATCGGCAAACTCGACATGCGAACAAACACGCGAAATCTTCATCTGACCGGCCAGAAGGGCCAGCGGAGTGCGCAAATCGCCGCTTTGCTTGGCTGGGACGCGAGTGACGGTGTGATCCGCGGGAACGTAAAACCAAGCGGTCTTTCCGTCTACCAGGAACAAATCCTTTTCCGGTCGCTCGTACTCCCAGCGCATTTTTCCCGGCCGCCGGAAGTAGGCGGTGCCCGCTTCGGTGCGGACAACGCTTCCATTCTCCGCATAGCGCTCGAGAAACGTGGCCTGCAGAGTCCTGGTGCCGCGGTATCGCGCCTCCATGCGCGAAGCTAGCTCCCCCGCTTCCTTCCGGCTCGTGGACGGAAAGAGAAGCAACGCAAGAGCGAAGAGCACTGTGGTCATGTTGCCAGTCTAGCAGGCGGGTCAAACCGCAGAGTGAGGACCGTCGAAGGCGGCACCCCACGTCATCTAAGCCTCGCAGGGCCGATGATACTACACGCCTAAGCGTGCGGGTACGTAGGTCGCCAGCCAGGATTTAATTTAACGAAAAGGCCGTTCTGATTTTTCAGAGCGGTTTTTTTGCACAGAAAGCTTTCAGTCCGCTAAGTCGACGATTGCTTTGAATAAAGCCGCCGATCGTGACGAATTGCGTACGCGATCCGCAGTCGAAGCTGCGTTCGAGTCGCTAGATGTATTAGCCTGTAATCATGCAGAGCAAGTTCGTCCCACCGCAAACATCGATCACGGCTACCTCGAAATGGCGGAGATTGGTAACTCTCTCCGCGTACTGGAAGGCTCTGATTATTCTGTTCCTGTTGACGCTCCCTTTCCTTCACGGGGAAGTTGAGGGGGATGGCATCGGCTACTACGCGTACCTGCGTTCTCCCTTGATCGACCACAATTTGGCTTTTGCGACGGACTGGAAAGACCCGCATGAACTCGAGCGGTTGACTTATGCCACGGACTGGAAAGACCCGCATGACGTCGATCGGAACTTGGCCAAGCAGGTCTGGGAGAATCCAGTTCGCAGGCCGGGCCACGTACCCAACTATTTCAGCGTGGGTCCGGCCATCCTCTGGAGTCCATTCCTTGTAACCACACATGTTGTCGTGCTGACATTAAGCCATCTCGGAGTGCACGTCATGCCCGATGGCAAATCGGGGCCCTATATGGCTGTGCTGGCAATGGCCACAGCGCTCTACGGATTTGCGGGACTATGCATCTCTTTTTCCATATCGCGAAGATTTGTTGACGAGCGCTGGGCTTTTTGGGCCACTGTTGGAGTTTGGCTTGGGACCTCCCTGCCCGCTTATATGTATCTCCACCCGTCCTGGCCGCATGCGCTTTCGGCTTTCGCGGCGTCACTTTTCCTGTGGTATTGGCTGAGAACGCGCCAAGCGCGAACGGAAAGGCAGTGGATGATATTGGGATTGTTGGCCGGGCTGATGATTGAAGTCTACTACCTCAATGTCGTGTTCCTGCTCGCACCGTTGTGGGAAGCTGCTTGTGCTTACCTTGCGTTGTGGCAAGATCGCGCGGACGGGCTAGATCGGACGGGAAAGATCTTGCAGCTGCAATTGCTGGGTGTTCTCGGAGCGTTGGTCGCGCTGCTGCCCACCCTCATCGCCAAGCAAATCGTGTTTGGAAGTCCCTTTGCCGCTGGACCATATTCTCTGCGCCTATGGAACTGGAGTGCGCCGGCATTTGGGAAGGTTTTGTTTTCGGCGAGTCACGGTCTGCTTGTGTTTACTCCCATTGTGCTTCTGGCGTTTCTGGGCTTCTTTTACCTATATCGCTTGAATCGAACCGTCGGAACCATCTGTCTTTCTGTGGTGCTGGCGTTTTATGGCTTGGTCTCCTTTTATCCTGGGTGGAGTGGTGTATTCGGCTTCGGCAATCGCTATTTTGTATCCCTGACGCCCCTGTTTGTCTTGGGATTGGCGTGCGCACTTGCATTTGCAGAGCGATTTTGGCGTGATCACAGACGCGCTTCGCTCCGGCTCGTGCCGCTAACCCTGGTTTTTGTTATTTGGAATTTAGGGCTGATCTATCAATGGCGCACGCATCTTATGCCAACACGCAGCGCGGTCTACTGGGACGAGGTCATTTATGTGCAGTTTCGCGTTGTTCCAATGCAAGCGCTTCACGACTTGATAGCGAAGGTTTTCCCTCAAGGCAATTAAGAGCCCCTAAGGTCGGGGGCTGCCAATGAATGGTTCATCTTTGTGTTACAGCGTGTGGTTTGAGTGAATGGAGGGTTGAAGGGGGCATGCTGTGCGGGAAGCGCATCGCGGTGGTCATGCCTGCGTACAACGCGGCCAAGACGCTCGAGAAGACGGTGAGCGAACTACCCGATTTGGTGGACATCAGGATACTAGTCGACGACAAGAGCACTGATGAAACCATCGAGGTCGCGCGAAAGCTGGGACTGCGGACGTTTGCGCACGCGGAAAACTACGGCTATGGGAGGAACCAACAAACGTGTTATCGCGAAGCGCTTGGGGCTGGCGCGGACATCGTGGTGATGGTCCACCCGGACTATCAGTACACACCACTCCTGGTGACCGCGATGGCCAGCATGATCGCGTATGGCGTGTATGACGTGGCACTGGGTTCGCGAATCATAGGCGGCGGCGCGCTCAGGGGCGGCATGCCGCGATATAAGTACGCCGCTAACCGGTGCCTGACGGCATTTCAAAATGCGATGACCGGAGCAAAACTCTCCGAGTACCACAGTGGCTTCCGGGCGTTTTCGAGAGAGGCGCTGGTCAACGTGCCGTTGTTGGAGAATTCGGACGATTTCGTTTTCGACAATGAAATGCTCACGCAATGCATCTATTTCGGCTACCGGATTGGCGAGGTTTCCTGCCCCACACGCTATTTTGCGGAGGCATCGTCGATCAATTTCAGGCGGAGCGTCAAGTACGGGTTCGGGGTCGTGGGTACGAGCGTGAAATTCCTGCTGCAGAAAGCAGGCATCGCGAAGTTTCGCCTCTTCAGCGCGGCGGGGAGGAAATTGGTTTCGGATTATTACATTGCGGTAGAGGCGCCGCTGCCGCCGCCAAACCGATAGCTTTCACTGTGAAGAGCGGCGAATCAGAATGGTAATCCTGCGAGAGCGTCCTTCCGGGCCAAAGAGAAGAGCACGGAACCGAGGTCCCGTGCTCTGAGTATCTCTGTCCGACCGGCGGATGGCAGAACCAGCCGCAAGCCGGCAAGGATTAAATCGGGCTGTTCGTCGCACCCGCCCCAGGGCCTGGATTGATATAGCGGATCACAACCGTCTGGTCCGAAAAGAATCCACGAACACCGGTGGAATTCACGGTCGCGGGATCGGCGTTGATCGTATAGGAGCCAGTACCTTGGACATAGGTGAAGAAATAGCCGGACTTGGCCTTCGCTGCAGAAGTTGCCTTCTCCAGCGCGGGGTCAATCAGGCAAGCCGCCGTGGACGTGGGAACCGCGGTGGTCGAGCAAGTACTCGAGCCGCTGCCGTCTGACAGAGACGGGAGGTCGG
>Ga0307479_10000342_pt1 | contig 42045 bp, 35 predicted proteins | sample atmos_gasesECM4C_FD_203743 | JGI IMG/M metagenome (GOLD analysis project Ga0307479, IMG submission 203743) | Hardwood forest soil microbial communities from Morgan-Monroe State Forest, Indiana, United States - atmos_gasesECM4C_515 | ecosystem: Environmental > Terrestrial > Soil > Temperate...
TGTTTGGCCAGCCAGTCACCAAATTTGTGACTCCCGAGCATGGCCTCACCCCCGGCAGCTATATATTCGTTATTGCGCCGCGGCTGGCTTGGTGAGATCGAAGGGCCTTTCACCACGGACTGCTAGAGGGCGTGCAGTTCTTCCGGGACCGCTGCGCCGGCCCGTGCCGCTTCGAGCGGATCGACTACATGGCGGTCGTCGCGTTCCGGCACCTGGCGCGGTAGTGGGCCGGCGGGCGAGCAGCCGGTAGCTCCGGCCCCTTACGTCCCGGCAGGCACAAGTTCCCTGGCTTCGTCGGCGACAAGCTCAAAAGCCCGATGCCCGAGCAGTCGAAACCGCCTCTCGATCGGGCCGCCGACAAGCGGAGGGTCAGCGATCAGGGCCACTGAGAAGTCGAGGGGCCTTGGCGGCTGGTCCGTTCCGTCGCCAGCGATGCGGAAGTGGCCGCCGTAAGCGCGGTCGGGTGCGGGGTGCATAGGGATGGACCACTCGCCGGTGGTCACCTCGCCGGCCGCGCCCTCCATCTCAAGGCGCGCGAGGAGCACCCTGCGGGAATCGCCCTGCATGATCTTGGGCGAATCGCCCTCCGCGTCCAGCCAGGTGCACCGCATTTCCTGCGGCCAGTAGCGCGGCCCATTGAGCGGCTTCTTGGTCGCGGTGAAGGTGGGCGGCGGCGCTGACAGGTTGTTCACGACGAGAACCAGGTCGTAGCTGTCGAACCGCAGGGCCGCCTCGGCAATCGTCTCCGGGCGCCTACGCGGTGCACGAAAGAGGTAATTGCAAAAGACGATCACCCCGAGAAGAAGGGGGGCGACAACGGCGCCGATCAGGCCGGCGCCCCAGGCCGTAGCATCGAACGCGCCCCTGTTGAGGTGCCAATCCGCCACCACGGCAACCACAAGGCCGACAACCGCAGTCGCCCCGCTCAAGAGAAGCTTCTCCCGCACGAAGGCCGAGGTGTCGAAAAACGCCAAACGCAAGGGGCGTGGCCGCCAACGCTTCCAGGGCATACGCGGAGTCTAGACCCTACGGAGACAGGGTGCGGCGCCGGCCGGCGCTCCTTGACCGGGCGCCGGAGTTCGAGGCGTCGATCGGCGCCGGCCGGCCGCTCAGTCATGGGCGCCTCCCGGCGCCCCCGGCCGCCCACCAACACAGTCTTAGGACACCACCGGGACGGCGCGCCGTTTGACACGTCTCAGGGCGCATGCTAAACGGGCTCGCGTAGAGAACGGGCACCCGTGAGCCAAAGGGCCGAGGCCCGCGAGCCGGTGGCCTGCGTCGATTTGCCACCCCTGCCGTTACGCCGATGAACCTCCCACGATTGGATGCGCTGGCGCAGGCTTCGATCCGCAGGCCGCGGTTGACGCTCGCCCTCCTCGCCGGCTTCACCCTCGCCGCGGCGCCGGGCCTGGCGCGGCTCGAGGTGCGCACCGACGGGCGGGCCCTGGCGCCGGCGAACGATCCGGCGGTGCGCCTGGATGCCGAGGTGCGGCAGCACTTCGGGGTTCGCGATCCCCTGGTGGTGCTGATCGAGACCTCGCACCCGCGGGGCGTCTGGAACCCCGCGACCATGCGGCATCTCAAGCACCTGAGCGACGCCCTCGCCGCCGCCCCGGGCATCGGGCCGGAGCACGTGGTCAGCCTGGCCACCGAACGGCGCGACAGCGTCTACCCGGGGACGCTCACGTTCCGCCCCTACCTCGATCCTCTCCCCGACACACCCGCCCTGATGGCGCTGCTCGAGCAGGACGTCGCGGCGGCGCGGATCATGACCGGCACCCTGGTGTCGGCCGACGCGCGCGCCGTGTCGATCGTGGTCGGGGTCCCGGCGCTCGACCCCGCGGCGGCGGCGGCGGTGGACCGCGCCGCCATCTACCAGCGGGTCCGCGCCATCGCCGAACGCCTGCCGGTGGCCGGCGACCGCGTCCTGGTGGCGGGAGCGCCGGCGGCCGAGTCGCTCCTCGGCATGCACCTGCTCGCGGACCTGCGGCTGCTCGTGCCGCTCGCCGTGACCGTGATCACCCTGGTCTTCTGGCGCGGCTGCCGCCGGGCGTGGGGAACGGCCGCGGCGCTCGCCAAGATCGCGGCGACCCTGGTCTGGACCTTCGGCGTCATGGGCTGGACCGGTTGTCCGGTGTACCTCACGACCGCCGTGCTGCCGGTGATCCTGGTGTCCATCTGCCTGGCCGACGAGATCCACATCTTCATGCAGTACCAGCGTCTCCTGGGCGAGCCGGACGGGGGCGGCGAGCCGCCGGCGGCGGTGCGCGCCACGATGCGCCTGCTGGCGCTGCCGATCACGCTCGCCTGCCTGGCGACGGCGATCGGCTTCCTGTCGTTCCTGGCCTCGCCGCAGCCGGCGGTGCGCGCCTTCGGCATCTTCGCCGGCCTGGGAACGACGTTCGAGCTGCTCTGGTCGCTGACCGCGATCCCCGCCACCCTGACCCTGCTGGGGCCCGAGCGGATGCGGCGGCCGCGGCCTTTCGCGCCCGCCGGCGCCGGGCTCTTCCGCCGGCTGGCGGCGCCGCTGCTGCGCCGCCGGCTGGCGGTCCTTACCCTGCTGGCCCTGGCCACGGCCGCGCTCGGCCTGGGCATGCGCCGCCTGTACGTGCAGGACAGCTGGGAAGACGGCTTCGCCGCGGGCAGCCCGTTTCGCCTGGCGACCACGGAGGTGAACCGCGAGCTGCTCGGCACCCATGTCCTGCTCGCCCGGCTGCGGTTCGCCGCGCGGCCCGGCGCCGTCCCCGACGCCCCCGGCGCGGGCATCCGCGGCGGGCCGCTGCTCGACCCGGCGGCGCTCCGCGCCGTCGGCGCCTTCGAGGACTTTGCCCGCGCGCGCCACGAGACCGGCGGCGTGCTCGGCCCCTATGGCCAGCTGGCGGCGACCCACTACCTGTGGATGGCGCGGCGCCAGGGCACGCGGGCGATCCCGGACGACCCCCGCCGGGTGGCCCGGCTGCTCGAGGTCTTCGAGCTGGTGCGCGGCCGGCAGCAGCGCCGCGAGATCCTCGACGACGGCCTGCGCCAGGCCCTGGTCTCGATCTTCCTCAAGGAGGCCAATTACCGCGACACCGCGCGCCTGATGCGCGCCCTGCGCGATGACCAGCGCCGCGAGCTTGCGCCCCGCGGCGCGTCCCTCGACTTCGCCGGCGATGTCGCGGTGAGCCAGGCGATGATCCCCGCGATCGTCTACACCCAGGTCGCCTCCACCTCGCTCGCGCTGCTCGGCTCGTGCGTGCTGCTGTGCCTGCTGTTCCGCTCCGTGCGGCTGGGCATCCTTGCGCTCCTGCCGTCGAGCCTGGCGGTGCTCTGGGTGCTGGGGGCGATGGGCTGGTCGGGCATGCCGCTCGGCGTGGCGACCTCGATGTTCTGCGCCATCGCCCTCGGCATCGGCGAGGACTACGCCATCCACTTCCTCTACCGCGTGCGGCGCGCCAGGGAGGAGGGGCGCCCCGACGCCGTCGCCCACGCCTTCGAGCTGGCGGGGCCCGGCATTGTCAGCGACACCCTGACCATCGCGCTCGGCTTCAGCGTGCTGCTCGCCTCGCACGTGCCCGCCAACGCCCGGCTCGGCATGGTCATGGCGGTGGCGCTGCTCGGCTGCTGCATCCTGACGCTGGCTGGCCTCGGCGCGGCGCTGTCGGCGGGGGAAGCGGCGCCCTGGCCGGGGACGGCGCGCTCGGTGCGGACAGTGCGCTCGGTGCGGACGGCGGATCCGGCGGGCTCGGCCGGGGCATGAGATCCCACGCGCGCCCGCATCGTAGATAATGAAGACGTGCGCAGCCGTTGTTCCTGGCCAGGCCTGCCGCGGGCCACGCTGGCCCTTGCCGCCCTTGCCGCCCTTGCCGCCCTTGCCGCTCTTGGCGGCGCCGCCGCGACGATCGCCGGATGCCGTGGTCCCGCGGCCGCGGGTTTCGCCGCGCCGGCTGCCGCCGGGACGTCTGGCCTCGGTGCGGCGCTGGCCGTGCGCCGCGGCGATCTCGCCCCGCGGCTGCTGCTGAGCGGCGAGCTGCGGGCGGCGCGGGCGCTCCAGGTGAGCGTGCCGGCGACCCCCAGCTTCGAGGTGCAGATCCGCTGGCTGGCGGAGGACGGCTCGCGCGTCGCCGCCGGCGAGCCGGTCGTCGAGTTCGACAACACGAGCCTCCTCGCCAAGCTCGAGGAGCAACGCCTGGCCGCGGACACCGCCGCCGCCGAGCTTGCCCGCATCCAGGCCCAGGCCCGCGCCGATCAAGCGGACAAGGAGTTCGCCGTCGAGCAGGCGCGCACCGATCGGGCCAAGGCCCGGATCGCGGCGGCGGTGCCTCCCGAGCTGCTGCCGAGGCGTGACTACCAGGACCGCCAGCTCAAGCTGCAGGAGGCGGGCAACGCGTTCGCCAAGGCGATCGAAGACCTGAAGGCCCAGCGCGCCAAGGCGGCGGCCGACGTGGGCGTGCAGCGGATCGTCCTCGACCAGGCCCGCCGGGACGTGGCGGTGGCCACCGCGGCGATCCACGACCTGACGCTGCGGGCGCAGCGCGACAGCCTGGTGGTGGTGAGCGAGCATCCGGTCGAAGGGCGCAAGTTCCAGGCCGGGGACAACGTCTGGACGGGGATGACCGTGGCGACGCTGCCGGAGACCTCGTCGATGATGGTCGATGCGGCGCTCTCCGATGTGGATGACGGCCGGGTCGCTCCGGGCATGCCGGCGACCTGCGTCCTCGATGCCTACCCGGAGGCCCGCTACCGCGGGCGCGTGGTCGATGTGGCGGGCGTGGCGCGGGAGTCGCGCCGGACGGCGCTGCTGCGCTCGATCGCGGTGAGCATCGCGCTCGACCCGGTGACGCCGCGGGAGGCCGCGCGGCTGCGTCCCGGCATGTCGGCGCGGATCGAGATCGCCGGCGCGCCGGTGCGCAACGCGCTGCTGGTGCCGCGGGCCGCGCTGCTGCTCGGCCGGTCCGGCGCGCCGCCCCGGGTGCGGCTGGCCGGCGGCGGCGCCGCGGCGGTGCGGCTGGGCCCCTGCGACGCCTTCTGGTGCGTCGCCGCGAGCGGCGTCCAGGAAGGCGAGGCGCTGCGGGCCCTGGCGCCGCGGGGGACCTCGTGAGCGGCCGTTCGTGGTCCTTCTCCTTGAAGGCGCTCGGCCTGGTGCTGGCGGCCCTCGCCGCGATCGCCGCCGCCGGCGTCCTGGCTGGGACATCGGCCGGGAGCGGCCCCGGCCAGGCCGGCGGCGAGTCCGGTTGGGCCGAGGTGCGGCGCGGCGACCTGGTGCTCTCGGTGCCGGTGACCGGGACTCTCGCGGCCGTGGATGCCGCCCGCCTGGGGCCGCCGCCGGTCGCGGACGTCTGGGACTTCAAGATCGTCTTCATGGCGCCCGAAGGTACGACGGTGCGGCGCGGCCAGCCGGTGCTCGGCTTCGATACCTCCGTGCTCGAGAAGACCCTGCGCGACAAGGAAGCGGAGCGGGACTCGGCGCAGAAGGAGCTCGAAAAGGCGAGCGCCGACCTGGCGCTGGCACGGAGCGACGGCGAGCTGCACCTGGCCGAGGCGACAGCCGATCGCCGGCGCGCCGAGCTGGAGGTCGCGGTGCCTCCCGAGCTCAAATCGCGCAACGAGCTGGCGACGGCGCGCGCCGATCTCGAGCTGGCGACGCGCAAGATCGACTACCAGCGGCATCGCCTGGGACTCACCGCCACGGCGGCGGCAGCCCAGCTGCGGTCCTTGACCGAGCGGCGGGACCGGGCGGCGGCGCGGGTGGCCGAGGTGCGGGGGGCGATCGCGCGCATGCACGTCGCGGCGCCGCGAGACGGCACCGTCGTCTACCTGCCGAACCCGCGCGGCGAAAAGAAGAAGGTCGGCGACTCCTGCTGGCGCCGCGAGCTGGTCATGGAGATTCCCGACCTCCGCCGCCTGCAGGCCGACGGGGAGATCGACGAGGCCGACGCCGGACGGGTCGCCGCCGGCCAGACCGTCGCGCTGCGCCTCGACGCCCACCCCGAGCGGGTCTTCACCGGCCGGGTCGCCGCCATCAAGAGCGCCATGCGCCAGCGTGCCGCGGCGCCGGCCGGCAAGATGGTGCGGATCGAGATCGCACTCGCGCGCACCGATCCGCTGCGCATGCGCCCGGGGATGCGCTTCGCCGGTGCCATCGAGCTCGAGCGCGCGCCGGGGGTGCTGCTGGCGCCGCTGGCGGCGGTGCGCAGCCTTCCCGACGGCCCGCTCGTCGTCCGCCGCACGCGCTTCGGCGCCGAAACGGTGCGCCCGCGCCTCGGCCGCCACGACGACCGCCAGGTGGAGGTCCTCGCCGGACTGGCGCCGGGCGACCTGGTGCAGGCCGACGAGGCGCCGGCAGCCACCGCCGGGGCCGCACCAGCGCCGGGAACCGCGCCCATCGCCGGCAGGGTGCCTGCCGCCAGGGCCGGCGGAGGACGGCGATGAGCGCGCGGCGGTTGCTCGGCCTGGGCCTCGCCATCGCCGCGGTCATGGCGGTGGCGGCGGTCGTGGCGCTCCTGGCCTCCCTGCCGCCGGGTGCATCGGCCGCCCGCCGCGCCGCGGGCCGGATCGCCGCGAGGGACGAGCCGGGCGAGGTGCCGGTGGCGGCGGTCGAGCGGCGCGACTTCATCCAGCAGGTGCCCGCCGAAGGGAACCTGCGCGCCGTGCGCTCCACGGCGGTGTTGGTGCCGGCGCTGGAGACGAGGACCGGGTCGTTCCGCGTCGCGTGGGTGGCGGCGGACGGCACGCGGGTGCGCGCCGGCGACGTCGTGGTGCGCTTCGATCCCACGGACCTGGCCAAGGACCTGCGCGACGCCGAGGCGCAGCTCGAAACCGCGCGCCTCAAGGCGGCAGGCCAGCGCTCGGGCCTCGCGGCCGACGTCGCCAACCTCGAGCGTGACTCGGCGCTGGCGCAGGACGAGCTCGACAACGCCCGGCACTTCCAGAAGAAAGACGAGCTGATCTTTTCGCGCCACGACATCCTCGAGTCGGAGATGGACCAGCAGCTGGCCGCCGGCAAGGAGCTCCATGCCCGCGAGCAGCAGGCCGGCCGCCGGCAGCTGGGACGCGCGGGCCTCGACCTGCTGGCCATCGACGTGCGCAAGGCGGAGGCCGACATCCGCCAGGCCCGGGCCGGCCTGCGGGCGCTGCAGGTCACCGCCCCCAACGACGGCGTGCTGATCCTGGACCGCAACCGTGCAGCAGGCGATCCGCCGCGAGTCGGCGACACGGTGTGGAGCGGCATGGTCCTGGCCGACATTCCCGACCTCTCGGCGATGGAGGCCGAGGTCTACGTGCTGGAGGCGGACGCCGGCGGCCTGGCCGCGGGCAAGCCGGCGACGGTGGCGGTCGAGTCGCAGCCCGGGGTCGAGTACCCGGCGCGCATCGCCCGTGTCGATACCCTGGCCAAGCCCCGCCTGAGCGGCTCGCCGGTGCAGTTCTTCGCGGTCACGCTGGCCTTTGCGCCCGGCACCCTGAAAACGATGGGAACGGTCAAGCCTGGCCAGCGCGTGCTCGCCCGCCTGCGCCTGGAGGAGCGGCGCGGGGCGCTGGTGGCGCCGCGCGAGGCGGTCTTCCAGCTTGGCGGCGGCAACGTGGTCTACCGCCGGCACCCCGGCGCGCTCGGCGGGCTCGGCTTCGAGCCGGTGCCGGTGGCGCTTGGCCCGGCCGGCGTGGGCACGGTCGTGATCGAGCGCGGAGTCGCCGCCGGGGACCTGCTGGCGCTGCGCGACCCGGCGGCGGCCGCCGCGCCGCGGCCCGCCGCGCCTGGCACTCCGGCGTCCATCGCCATGCCGGCACTTCCTCCCGGCCGCGCCGGGGGCGCAGTGCGGCCTTGAGCCCAACGGAGGCGCTCCGGGCTGCCCTGGTGAGCCTGGGGACCCACAAGCTGCGCTCGGCGCTCACCATGCTGGGGATCATCTTCGGCGTCGGGGCGGTGATCGCGATGCTGTCGATCGGCGCCGGCGCGGAGCGGGAGGCCCTGGCACTGGTCGAGCGGCTCGGGCTCCGCAACGTGCTGGTGCGGGCGAAGAGCCTGAACCCCACGGAGCTGCAGGAGGTCCGCCGCAGATCGCCGGGCCTTTCGGCGCGCGACGGCGCCGCCATCGCCGAGGGGGTGCCGGGGGTGCGCCGGGTGGTGACCCGCCTCCGCCTCGAGCCCTACAAGGTGATGTCGGCGAGCCGGCGGGCCACCGGCGTGGAGGTGTACGGCGCCAGCCCTGACCAGGCCGAGCTCTCCCACCTGGCGGTCGCCGAGGGGCGCTTCCTGGACGCGCTGGACGAGCGCGGACACGGACAGGTCTGCGTCATCGGCGCGGCGGTGCGGCGCGAGCTGTTCGGGTACGGACCGGCGCTGGGCCAGCTGGTGAAGATCAACGACGTCTGGCTCGAGGTGGTGGGGGTCCTGGCCGGCGACACAGGTGTGGGCGGCGAGAGCTTTCAGGGTGTCGCGCTGGGCTCGCCGGCGCGCGAGATCTACCTGCCGGCGGCAACCGCCGAGCGCAAGTTCGAGCGGCCGGTCCTGCAATCGCCGCTCGACGAGATCCTGGTCAACCTCGAGCCCGGCGTGAGCGCCGCCCTGGCGGCCACGCCGATCGGCGAGCTGCTGGCGCGCCTGCACGGCGGCGCCGCCGACTACGAGATCGTGGTGCCGGAGGCCCTGCTCGCCCAGAGCCGGCGCACGCAGCGGCTGTTCAACCTGGTCATGGGCTGCATCGCCGGCATCTCGCTGCTGGTCGGCGGCATCGGCATCATGAACATCATGCTGGCCACGGTGCTCGAGCGCACCGGCGAGATCGGGCTGCGGCGGGCGGTCGGCGCCCGCCGCCGCGACATCCGCTTCCAGTTCGTGGTCGAAGCCTTCGCGCTCAGCCTGATCGGCGGCCTGACCGGGATCGTCGCCGGGCTGGCGCTCGCCCGCGCCGTCGCGGCGTTTGCCGGCTGGCAAACCGTGGTGACGCCGGCGGCGATCCTGGTGGCGACCGGCGTGGCGATGGCGGTCGGCCTCGCCTCGGGCCTCTATCCCGCCACCCACGCCGCGGCGCTGGACCCGATCGAAGCCCTGCACTACGAGTAAGCGGCACCGCCAGGATCGGAGCCCGGCGGTGCGAGAGGGCGGGAAGGGGACCGAGGGCCCGGAGGCTACCGGGGCTCAGCTGCTCCTAGTTGCCGGTGACCTGCTCCTGCTGCGTCGCGACGCAGGTCCAGATGCAATGCAGGTGGTCGCAGCCAGCCGAGCTCTGGTTGGGATCGGTGCTGGTCGGGTCGCAATGGCAGGCCTGGTAGGGAGTCTGGCCCACGGGGCAGGCGATGACCGTCGAAGCCTGAGTCGGCTTGGTCGGCTCGCCCTTGAACACCGCCGGCGTCACGCCCGGGATGAAGTTGGAGGCGGCCGGCAGCAGCGTGTCGGCGCGCCCGGTGCCGTGCGTGTCGATCCTGACGGCGCCCTTGTACTGCGGCGCATTGAGGTACATCCACACGGAGTTGGTGCTGGGGCCCAGGTCGATGTGGGTGGTCAGCTCGCGCCGGGCGCTCGGATCGCCGGTGAACGGCGTGAAGACCGCCTTGACGTTGAGGGCGAGCGGAGCCGAGTAGCTGCCACCCAGGGCGCTGGTGCGGAGGATGCGCATGGTCGTCGTGGGCTGCTCGCCGTCGAGATGGACGGCGACGTTGTACTTGCCGCAGCTCGTCTCGATCGGCGCGGTGCTGATCAGCGAGAGCGCCATCAGCTGGATGCGGGTCGTGGCGTGGCCCTTCTCGTCGAACACCGCGTCGTCGAGCCGCCGCACCACCGTGTCGATGTCGCCCAGGGCCCGCGCCGGCTCGGTCGCGAGCGGCGCGCCCTTGAACGTCACCGTGCCGGTGAAGGGCTGCGAGCCGTCGCAGAAGAAGCCGGCGGGGATCGGCTCCTTGGCGAAGCTCGTCCTGGCCATGCCGCTGACGGTCATCCACATGTCGACGCCCTTGTGCACCGGTTCCACCGCGAACGCGGAAGACCCGGCGAGCAGGGTGAGGACCATGGCAGCCCCAAAGGCGAAAGACATCGACACTCTGAGCATCCTCGTCATCTTCATCGTCCGCTCCTTTCCCTGAAAACGGCTCTCCGACCGATTGAGATGGCACAACCTGTAACAAACAACAGTGCCGCGACCGGGAGGATCGTGGACAGGCGGACTCGGAGTCAGTGCAGCGGCGGCCGCTAGCCGCAAAGGGCCGGCGGCGAGCATGGCACCCGGGTGAGCCGGGCGAGCCAGGCGTCCATCCCCTGGCCGGTGCGAGCCGAGACCTCGAGGACTTCCAGGCCGGGGCGGACTTCCTGGATGTTGTGGAGGGCCTGCCGGCGGTCGAAGTCGACGGCGCCGGCAAGATCGACCTTGCTGATGACGGCGAGGTCGGCGGCGCTGAAGATGGTCGGATACTTGAGCGGCTTGTCCTCGCCCTCGGTGACCGACAGGACGACGACACGGAGGTTCTCTCCCAGGTCGTAGCTGGCCGGGCAGACCAGGTTGCCGACGTTCTCGACGAACAGCAGGTCGAGCTCGGCGAGGTTCCAGCCCACGAGCGCCGCCCCCACCATCTCCGCCTCGAGGTGGCAGAGCGTGCCGGTGGTGATCTGACGCACGGGGACGCCGGCACCGGCCAGCCTTTGGGCGTCGCGGTCGGTCGCCAGGTCGCCGACCAGCGCGGCGACGCGGCGCTCTGGCGCGAGGCGCGCCAGGGTCTTTTCGAGCAGCATGGTCTTGCCGGCGCCGGGGCTCGAGACGAGGTTGACGACGTAGAGCCCGGCCTCGGCGAACCGCTCGCGCAGGCCGCGGGCGAGCAGGTCGTTCTTCTTGAGGATGCCTTGCCGGACCTCTACGATGCGAGGCTGCATGGCTCGGTCACCTCTAGGCTCGCCAGCTCGAGCTCCCGGCCGCCCACCACGTCAGGGGTCGGCGCCTGGCACGCCGGACAGCGAAAATGCTGAATGCTCGGCAGCTGTAGGTCCCTGGCGCAGCGGGGACAGTGCACCGTGACCGGCACCTCTTCGATCGCGAGCCGCGCACCCGCGATCGCCGTCCCCTCGGCCGCCAGCTCGAAGGAGAACTCCAACGCCTCCCTCACCACCCCGGAGAGCGCCCCCAGCCGCACGTTGAGGACGTCCACCCGCACACCGCCCAGCTCCGCCGCCTTTTCGCAGGCCGCGTCCACCAGGCTCATCGCGATCGACAGCTCGTGCATACTCACCTCATGCGCCTTGCGACGACGTCTCCGCCAACGTCGCCCGTGAGACGCCGACGGACGCCACGGCGGCCTGGCCGAGGCTGATGCCGCCGTCGTTGGCTGGGACCTCGCGGTTGGTCCAGACGGTCAGCGCGGCGGCGCCCAAAAGCGCGGCGGTGCGCTCGAGCAGCAGCCGGTTCTGAAAGACGCCGCCCGAGAGGACGACGGTGTCGAGCCCGCCGGCCCGCGCCAGCTCGACCGCCGCCGCCGCGATCCCGGCGGCTAGGCCCTGGTGGAAAGCGCGCGCGATCGCGGCCACGGAACGCCCGGCCAGGCGCTCCTCGATCATCGCCGCGAGCAGCGGACGGAAGTCGAGCTCCTCGCCGCTCCGCCCCATCGGGTAGGCGTCCTCGCCGGGGCCCGCGGTACGGGCGAGCTGCTCGAGCCAGATGGCGGCCTGCCCCTCGAAGCTGACCGGCCGGGTGAAGCCGAGGAGCGCCGCGGCGGTGTCGAAGAGCCGGCCGGCGGACGTGGTCGGGAAGGTGCGCAAGCCCTTCTCGACCAGCGCGCGAGCGTGCAGGTAGCGGCGCGGCAGCGCGAAGGGGGCGGCGGTGAGGTCGGGCAGCCCGTCCATGCCGGCCAGAAAGCCCGCCGCGGCCTGCACCGGATGGCGCGCCGCGGCATCGCCGCCGGGCAGGACCGCCTGGCGCAGGTGAGCGACGCGCACCAGGCCGTCGCGCACGCTGCCGGCGAAGATCTCGCCGCCCCAGATGGCGCCGTCGTCGCCGTAGCCGGTGCCGTCGAGGGCGATGCCCAGGACGCGCCGGTCGAGGGCCCCCCGCTCGGCGAGGACGCTGGCGACGTGAGCGCGATGGTGCTGCACCGCGACCGTCCCAGCCCCGGACAGCGTCTGGGCAAAGAGCGTCGAGGCATATTCCGGATGGCTGTCGTGCGCGATGAGCAGCCGCTCCCAGTCGATCTCGTACATCGCGGTGAGGTCGCGCACTGTCTCCTGGAAGGCGCGGAAGGCGCCGTAATGGTCCAGGTCGCCGAGGTGCTGGCTCACGTACGCCTCGCCGCCGACGACCAGGGTAACCGCGTTCTTGAGGTCGGCTCCCAGCGCCAGGATCGGCTGCGTCGCCGGCAACCGGGCGGCGGCGCCCGGCGCGTAGCCGCGAGACCGCCGCAGCAGCGCCGGGCCGAGCGCGGTCACCGTCCCGACCGAGTCGTCGACGCGGCGGGCGATGGGACGCTCGCCGACCAGGAAAGCGTCGGCGATCCCACCCAGGCGCTCGCGCGCCTCGCCGTCCACGTAGGCGATGGGCTCGCTCGAGCGGTTGGCGCTGGTCAATACCAGCACCTCCGGCGCGCCCGCGGCGAAGAGCAGGTGGTGGAGCGGGGCGTAGGGGAGCATGATGCCGAGGTCCCGGTTGCCGGGCGCGACGCCCGCCAGCTCGACCCGCGCCGGCGCCAGCACGATCGGACGCGCCGGCGAGGTGAGCAGCTCCGCGGCCGCCGCCCCCAGCTCGGCCAGCTGGCGGGCAGCCCGGAGGTCGCGGGCCATCAGCGCGAACGGCTTCTCCTTGCGGAACTTGCGTTCCCGCAGCGCGGCAACCGCGGCGGCGTTGCGGGCATCGCAGGCCAGGTGATAACCCCCGATCCCCTTGACCGCGACGATCAGCCCGGCGGCGAGCAGGCGCGCCGCCTCGCGGATCGCCGCCTCGTCGCCGGCGACGTCGCGGCCGGCACGGCCGCCCTCCTCGCCATGGCTCAGCCGGTAGTGCGGTCCGCAGTCCGGGCAGGCCACCGGCTGGGCGTGGAAGCGGCGGTCCAGCGGGTCGCGGTACTCGGCGGCGCAGCGCGGGCACATCGTCCAGCCGCGCATGGTGGTGCGCTGCCGGTCGTAGGGCAGTCCCAGGATGATCGAGAAGCGCGGCCCGCAGTCGGTGCAGTTGATATAGGGGTAGCCGCGGCGGCGGTCGCCCGGCTCGCCGAGCTCGGCGAGCTCCGCCAGGCAGCGCGCACAGACCGGCAGATCGGGAGAGACGCGGACCGTCGGGGCCCCGCGGTGCTCGCTCTCGCGGATGCCGAACTCTGCGAAGCCGCCCGGCGCGGCGGCAGTGCGCTCGACCTCCACGATGCGGGCTGCCGGCGGCGGCTGGGAGGTCAGATCCAGGACGAAGCTGTCCACGGCCGGCGCCGGCCCCTCGACGTGGATCTGCACCCCCTCGCCGGCATTGAGCACCCAGCCGGCGAGGCCGTGGGTGCGGGCGAGACGGAAGACGAAGGGACGGAAGCCCACACCTTGCACGACTCCCTGAACACGCAGGAGCTGGGCCGTCTGGGCGGTATCGACGATGGGAGACATGGCCGCGATCAACCTCTCAACCGTCCCTGCCGGTTGCCGCTGCCGGGGCGGCCGCGATGCAGCTTCGCCCTTGCCAGCCGGTCTGGACCACCTTGCCGTCCTCGACCAGGACGGGGACGTTCAGGAGGCCCCCGGTCAGCGCCGCCAGGCGCGCGCCCGCCGCCGCGTCGGCCTCGACGTCGTAGTCGGCGAAGTCGCGGCCGTCCCATTCCAGCTGCTCGCGCAGCTCCGCCGTGTAAGGGCAGGTCCCGGCGCCGTAGAGCTCAAGCCGCCCGGCCATGGCCGTCCGCCTCGAGCAGCTCGAGCAGCACGTGATAGATGGAAGCCTGCACCTCCTGGATGCGCGGGATGTAGTCGCAGGGCACGACGAGCGGGAAGTCGGCCAGTCCGCGCCGCAGCGTCTCGCCACCGTCGTAGCCGAGCAGCGCCACGGTCAGCAGGCCCCGCTTGCGGGCCTCCTCGAGCGCCGCCAGGATGTTGGCCGAGCCGCCGCTGGTCGAGATCGCCACCGCCACGTCGTGCGGCCCGGCGTGCGCGATCAGCTGGCGGAGGAAGATCGCCTCGGGGCCGACGTCGTTGGCGATCGCGCTGAGGATGGCCGGCTCCATGGCCAGCGAAACCGCCGGGATGGGGCGCCAGCCCGGTCTCGGGGCCGCGCAGTCGAGCGCCCAGTCGTTGGCGTCGGTCGCCGACCCGCCGTTGCCGAACAGGATGAGCTTGCCGCCCGCGGCGACACGCTGGCGGATCGCCGCCGCCACGCGGGCGATCTGTTCCGCCTGCGCGCCGGCGACCTCGGCGCGCAGCCGCTCGTCGTCCCGCGTCTTCATCAGGATGGACGCCGCGACCTCCGTGAGGACGCCGCCGGTGTCCTGCTTGCGCTGGCCGAGGTAGGGGTACAGGAAGCTCGCCTTGCCGACCTCGTGCCCCATCTCGCGATGCTCGAAGAAGACGTGCACCGTCTCCCACAGCGTGTGGTAGACGATCTCGATCAGCTCCTGGTGGATGTAGGGATCGGGCGACGGCGCGGCGAGCGCGTAGTGGGAGGCGTCGCCGGGGTCGTCGGCGGCGCGGGGGCTCCCCGGCAGCGCGAAGGTCTGGGCCCCGCGCGCCCGCGCGAAGCCCAGGGCCTCGTCCACCTCGGGGTCCCCTGCCGGCGGCCCGAAACCCATCACGATGTCCTCCCGGCGCAGCAACGAAGCGAGCCAGCCGCGAAACATCGGCGACAGGTCGAGGGCCGGCAGCGCGCGCTTGCCGACGACGACCGGATGGACGAACTCGACCGAGACGTGCTGGGCGTCGGTCGCGAGCTGCTCGCGCCCGAAGGCCAGCAGCCTGCCGCCGCGCGAGAACCGCTCCGCCATCTCCTTGCAGGCGCGCGCCAGGCGCTCGCACTCGCCGGGGAAGAACGCCGCCGAGGTCCGGTTGCGCTCGCGCAGCCGCGCGGCGGCGAGGGTGGCCGGGGCAATGGCGCCGACCGTGATCGAGGTCGAGGTCGTGGTCGTGGTCGTGGTTGCCATCGGGGGGGTGTCCGGCCTCAGCAGATGCGGGGCAGCGGGTCGCCCACCAGCATGTCGACGACCCGGGTGCCGCCGTAAGAGGCGGCGGCGAGCACGGTGCGCGCCGGCTCGGCGCGGACCTCGCCGATGATCACCGCCGCCTCGCCGCCCGGCACCGAACGCACGGCCGCCAGCGCCGCGGCTGCCTGCGCCGGCGCCACCACCGCCAGGAACTGCCCTTCGTTGGCGATGTGCAGCGGGTCGAGGCCGAGCAGCTCGCAGGCGCCGCGCACCGGCTCGCGCACCGGGATCTGCTCCTCGCGGAGCACGATGCCCAGCCGGCTGTCGCGCGCCAGCTCGTTCAAGGCGGTCGCCACGCCGCCGCGTGTCGGGTCGCGCATCCAGCGCACGCCGTCCCGCGCCGCGGCGAGGAGGCCCGCCACCAGCGGATAGACCGAGCGCGTGTCGGAGCGCAGCTCGGCCTCGAGCTCGATCTCGCCGCGGGCCAGCAGGATGGTGATGCCGTGATCGCCGATCGGGCCGGACACCAGCACCTGGTCGCCGGCGCGCACCTCGCTTGCCGCGCAGCGGGCGCGGGGGTCCACCCGTCCCACGCCGGCGGTGGTGATGTACATCCCGTCGGCCTTGCCGTGCTCGACGACCTTGGTGTCGCCGCCGACGACCTCGACCCCGGCCCGCCGCGCGGCCTCGGCGATCGCCCGCACCTCGGCCTCCAGCGTCTCGGTCGCCAGCCCTTCCTCGATCACCAGGGTGAGCAGCAGGGCCAGCGGGCGGGCCGCCGACACCGCGAGGTCGTTGACCGTGCCGTTGACCGCCAGCTCGCCGATCGAGCCCCCGGGGAAGCGCAGGGGCCGCACGACGAAGCTGTCGGCGGTCATCGCGAGGCGGGTGCCGTCGACGTCGAGGTAGGCGGCGTCGGCGAGCGGCTCCGCCAGCTTGCCCGCCTGGCTGCCATCGCCCCCCTGGCCGCGCAGCAACGGCACGATCAGCCCTTCGATCAGCCGCCGGCTCGCCTTGCCCCCGGCGCCATGGGCCATCTCGATGCGGGCGTCGCGGAAGCGCACCCGCCCGCCTGCTGTCGCGGCGGCTTGCTCCACGACGGTCCTCATCGCTCGAGGCTCGCCGCCGCCGCCGCCCGGTGCACGTAATGGTAATAGGCGGCGCAGGCCCCTTCGGAGGAGACCATCAGCGCGCCCACCGGCCGCTCCGGCGTGCACTCCCGGCCGAAGAGCTTGCACTGCGGCGGCTTGAGCACGCCCTTGAGCACCTCGCCGCACTGCGCCGCCTTGGGATCGGTCACCCGGATGCCGGGCACGGTGTAGCGGCGCTCGGAGTCCCACTCCGCGAAGGCGTCCCTCAGCTTGAGCGCCGATTGCGAGATGAAGCCCAGGCCGCGCCACTCGAAGTAAGGCCGCAGCTCGAAGACCTCTTCGAGGGCGCGCAGCGCCGGCAGGTTGCCCTCCCAGGGAACCACCCGCGCGTACTGGTTCTCGACCTCGGCGCGCCCCGCGGCGAGCTGGCGCAGGATCATCACCAGCGATTGCAGGATGTCGAGCGGCTCGAAGCCCGAGACGACGATCGGTTTGCCGTAGTCCTGGGCGATGAACTCGTAGGGTCGGCAGCCGATCACCGTCGAGACGTGGCCCGGCCCGACGAAGGCGTCGAGCCGCATGCCCGGCGAATCCAGGATCGCCCGGATGGCGGGGATGATCGTGACGTGGTTGCAGAAGACCGAGAAGTTGCGGATGCCCAACTCGCGCGCCCGCAGCAGGGTCAGCGCGGTCGATGGCGCGGTGGTCTCGAAGCCGATGGCGAAGAAGACGACGTGCCGGTCGGGATGGGCCTCTGCCAGCTTGAGCGCGTCGAGCGGCGAGTAGACCATCCGGATCGCGGCGCCGCGCGCCTTGTGCTCGAGCGGGCTCCCCTTGGTGCCCGGCACCCGCATGACGTCGCCGAAGGCGGTGAAGATCACCTCCGGCAGCTCGGCGAGCGCCAGGCCGTCGTCGGTGCGGCCCATCGGCAGCACGCACACCGGGCAACCCGGGCCGTGGATGAGCTCGAGGTTGTCGGGCAGCAGTCCCTCGAGGCCGAAGCGATAGATCGCGTGCGTGTGGCCGCCGCAGACCTCCATGATCCGGTAGTGGCGGCCGGGGCGCGCCAAGCGGCGGATCTCCTCGGCCGCCTGGCGGATGAGCTTGGGGTCGCGAAACTCATCGACGTATTTCATCGTTCGGTCTCCGCCGGTCGCGCTCTTAGGGCGCTCAGGTTTCGGGCCCGAACCGGTAGCCCTCGATCTCCTGCATCGCCTGCTCGTCCTCACCCAGCATCGCCAGCATCCGCATCTGCTCCTCGGCACCCGCCTCGCTGATCCTGCTCATCGCGAAGCCGACGTGGATCAGCACCCAGTCGCCGGGGCCGAGCGGATCGTCGCGCAGCAGATCGACGTTGACCTGCCGCCGCACGCCCGCCACCTCGACCGTCGCCAGCTGCGGCCGGTCCTGCGCCAGCTCGACGATTCTGCCTGGGATCGCAAGACACATCGCAAACCTCCTCGGGTTCAACCCAGCAAGCTTTGTACCCACGGCGTGTTGTACAGCACCCACGCGCCCACCAGCAGGGTGCCCACGCCGATGGCCGCCTCGAGCCCGTTGGCCCAGCCGGCGAGGGACCGCATGGAGCCCCGCAGCGGGACGGAGATGACGGCGGCCAGCACTGCCATGCCGGCGATCGAGCCGATGCCGAAGACGGCGATGTAGGCGACCCCAAGCCAGGCGGACGAGAGGGTGGTGAGGGTCACCAGCAGCAACGCCGCCGAGCCGGCGAGCCCGTGCACCATGCCGACCAGCAGGGCGCGCAGCGGAAAGCCTTCTCGATGCGCATGCTGGTGGTGGTCCCGGTCGTGCGCCTCCTCGGGGGCGTGGCTGTGGGCGTGGAAGTGAACGGTGCCGTCGGGGTGCCGGTGGACGTGGAGATGGACGTGGCGGCGGCGCATGCGCAGCAGCACGTCGGCGCCGAGCAGCACCAGCATCACTCCGACGGCGCCCTCGAGAGCGGCGGCAAGGCGCGCCGAGATGGCGGCGCGAAGCAGCAGGCAGGCGCCGCCCACCGCCAGCAGGGTGAGGGTATGCCCGAGGCCCCAGACCGCACCTTGGAGCACGGTCCGCCGCATTCCCTTGCTGCGCGTGGCGAGGCTGGCCACCGCCGCCACGTGATCGGCCTCGAGGGCATGGCGCATGCCGAGCAGCAGGCCCAGGAAAAGGAGAGAGATCATGACTTTCCAGGCGGGACCGGCGCCGAGACTTCGAGCAGGATCTCGGGCTTGACCCGCAGCGCACCCATCATGGCGCGGAACGGAGTAATCCGGAAATTGGGCTGGTCGAGGGTGAGGCGGGCGACGGCGCGGTCTTCCTGGCGTTCGGCGGTGAACGTCACCTCCTTGACCACGCCGTGGAGGTCGAGGAGGCCGGTGACCCGGTACCCGTCGCCCGCCGGCTCGACCTTGGTGGAGCGGAAGGTGGCCTGCGGATACCGATCCGTCTCGAGGATCTTCTGGGTGATGTTGCGTTCGATATCCTGGCGGTCGCTCGGCGACGGCAGACTCTCGTCGACGGACCTGGTGTCGCCGCCGCGCAGCACGCCGACGACCCGCACCGAGCCGGTCTGGGCACTGGCGTGAATGGCCTGCCCCTCGCCGATCTCGAGCGTGAAGCCGGTCACCTGCAGCTTCAGGTCGTGACCAAAAGCCGAGAAAGCCCCTTCCCGGAAGGCATAGACGGCGCAGGCACCGCGCGAACCGTCAACCATGAGGTCGTCTCCATGCGCCGGCCCCGCCGTGGCCGGCCGCGCTCACATCCGTTTGATCTTCCAGTAGCGGGCGGCACTAGGCGCGACCATCGCAAGCAGCCAGACCGCGATCAGGCCAAGGGCCACGATCAGCCAGATTTCCCATCTCATGCGTGGTCTCCTCCATGGTGCAGTCGTTCCACCTCGTTTCCTTGCTCGCCTTGCCCGCCTTGCTCCCGCTCTTCCAGCTGTCGCCGCTTCCCCTGCTCCCGTGCGACGACCTCGAGGATCAGCTTCGTCGCCTCGCCCACCGCCAGCTCGACCGGCGGGCTCAGGCCCATCTCCTCCTCGCAACGCAGCGGCTCGCAGCCAACGATGAGGACCCGTCCCGGCGTCCCACCCAGGCTGCGCAGCAAGCTGAAGACCGCCTCGGGGGTCATGGCGTGAGCGTCCGCCATCCCGCCCGCGCCAGGCGCGGCCAGATCGGCCAGCTGGCCCAGGTCCGGCTCGATCAGGTAGACCGTGCCCGGGTCGCCGCCGCGCTGCGTCGCGTCCACCAGGATGGTGGTGGCCTCCGGGCGATCGAGCAGCTCGAAGGCCAGGTGGAGGCCGCGGGTCCCGAAGTCGGCGACCCGGACTCCTCCCGGCAGCGGCTGCGAGGCCAGCCGGCGCACGACCTCGACGCCGAAACCGTCGTCCCCCAGGAAGACGTTGCCGATGCCCACGATCAGCAGGTCCTGGCTCATCGCACGACTCTACGCGGCCTTGCGCAGGCTCATCGCCAGCTCGACCGCGCGCTGCGTCAGCATGCCCACCAGCCGCCCCAGCTGCGGCGAGGCGGCGGCGGCCCGGCCCTGCTTGAGCAGCTGTTGCGGCTGCAAGTTGGAGAGCCGGGCGGAGCCGGTCTTCAACATCGTCTGCACCGTCTCCGAGCCGGCGATCGTCACGCAAGCCTCACGCAGCTCCTGGTAGTGCTCGCGCCCCGCCTTGGTGCCAAGGAAATAGCCGACGAAAAAGCCGATCAATACGCGCAACATGGGCTTCTCCTCCGATTCCGCGCGCTACATCTCGCGCAGCTTGATGTAGCGGGCAACGTCGGGCAGCGACTTGACCAGGATGATGGCGGCTGCCAGGGCCACCGCGGTCCCCAGGATGCGGCTCAGCATGTTCAACCTCTCCTTTCTTCGGCTGGCGAAGGTGGTGCCGGCGACGCGGCGCCGTCGCCCGTCAGCGGCTCCACCTCGTCGGGGTAGAAATAGAAGTAGCGTCCGATCCAGGCGTGCAGGTCGCCCGCCGGATCGTCGTCGAGCGTCAGTGCGAGATAGGCATGGTCCTCGACGTCGCGGTAAACGGCTGCCACCTGCGCGGTGCGGCCGGCGAGAAAGAGGTCCATCGAATCGGCGCGCCGCGACGGCCGCAGGCGCACGCGGGAGCCCTTGCCGAGCCGCACCGGGCCGACCTCCAGCGTTGCCTCTTCAGGAGGCAGCATCCCCGGGGGGTTGAGAAAGGACTCCCAGCTCGCGAGCTCGGCCTCCGGCTGCCAGGGGGGCGCGGCGGCGGGCTCGAGCGGCGCGGCGGGTGTCAGCGCGCGCACGGCTCCGTGCAGTCGTTCGAGGATCTCCGGCGGCATGGCGTCGGCGCGCGCGACGATCTGCCGCGCGCGCTCGTCGGTGCCGCGCGCCTCGCGCTTCTCCTCGTCGGTCAGGGTCATGATCCGGAGCGTCAGGATCTCGTCGATCTCGGTCGAGTCGCACAGGTCCCCGGGGCTCTCCGGGGCCACCGCCGGGTGGTCGTAGAGGATGATCGGCGACGACAGCATGACGTCGCGGCTGCCCTCGGGCCCGATGAGCACGGGCCAGGCGTGGACGTTGGCGCAGGCGGCCGCCGCCCGCGCCGCCGCGGCGGGGGGGTCGAGCAGCGACACGAACGCTCCGCCGCGCACCGCGAGCAGCGTGTGCGCGCCGAGCAGCGAGCCGCGCAGGGCGAGGTCCCGATCGGGAGCGCTGGCCGGCAGCGGCGAGGGGGTCGCGGAGGTGGGGAGGGTCGAGTGGGCGGCGAGGGTCGAGCGCCCGGCGGGAAGCGGCCACGGCGTCAGGTTTTCGACCCGCACGCGCAGGCGCAGCAGCCCATCCACCTCCGCGGCCGCCAGCCGCACGACCGCCGAGATCGCCCACCGCTCGCGCACCAGGCGGCCGCGGAGGTCCCCCGCCGGCGTCCGCAGCTCTTCGCTCTCCCATCCCTCGGGTGCGGTGAGCGGGACCAGGCGCTCCCTGCCGACGAGATCGCACACCGCGACGTCGCCGACGTCCAGATGGCGTTCGACCCCCTCGTCCCAGGTCATCAGCCGCTCCCCTTCCAGATCGAGGAACCCGACGGGCCGGAAGCTCACGCCGCCCCCGGCGAGCGCCTCGACCTCCTCGACGGTGCGCGCCTGGAGCTGGAGGAAGCGGACCCTGAGGTCGAGCCGCGGTGAAGCGCCGGGCTCGCCGCCCTCGATCAGGCACTCGGTCTGCATCTCCCAGGGGTCCGAGCCCCCGGTGTCCGCGTAGCGCCGCGGGGCGACGACCCCGAACTGGAAGCGCACGCGGTTCTTGCCCGACGATGCGCGATAGGGATAGAGCACGTAGCCCTCGTAGAGGACGGCGTTGGCGACGGTTTCGGCCAGCGCGAAATTCAAGCGTCACCTCCCTCGGCCGCCTCGCCCACTTCGCCTGCTTCGCCCGCCTCGCCCACTTCGCCTGCCTCGCCCGCCTCGCCCACCTCTCCCGCCTCACCTGCAGCCATGAGCAGCGCCTCGACGGCGTCATCCCAGGTCGGCAGCGCGCGCCGCGCCTTGAAGCGGTGCAGGGCGTCGAAGCTCTCGCGCCGCAGCCGGACCCAGGCGCTGCCCGGAAAATACAGGTCCATGACCTCCCGCCAGACGCGCACGGGGAGCCGGAAGGAAGCCTCCTTTTCCCAGGGCACCGGCTCGACCGAGATGCCGGAGCCGTTCTTGCCGAAGACCGTGCCGCTGAACAGGAAAAGCAGGGGAATCTCGCCGTCGTCGAGAGCCTGGAAGTACTTGGCCGCGGTGACCTCGAAGTCGTAGGTGCAGGCGATCGGCAGGTTGACCTCGGTCGCGCCCGCGAAGCCGGGAACCATCAGGGGAGCCTGGGTCCACAGCAGGGTCTTGAGCGTGTCGCCCCAGCGCTTCGGCTCGCCGAAGAGCTCGAGCAGCCTCGCCTCCTCGGCCGCCGAGTAGGGCCGCCGCCGCGGCTCGATCTGGATCTGGCAGCGCAGGGCGACGGTGTGGATCGCCTGGCCGCTCGTCTCGGCGAGACGCAGCGCGAAGGTCAGGGTTGGCACGGCCGCGTAAGGCTCGGCGCGCGCCCCCAGGACCTCGAACGTCAGTTGGAAGGACATGGCGCGTCCGCTTCGTCCGCCGGGGTCCCCTGCCCGGCCACCGTGCTGCGCGACCGCAGCGCGGCGAAGAACGCGTCGATCTCCTGCCACGCCTCCTCGCCGCCGTGAAAGCCCTTCCAGCGCCGGCGGATGCGCCCCACCAGCTCGTAGCAGGCGTCGATCGGCGCGACGTAGCACTCGCAGCCGTCGGGCCGCTTGTAGACGAGCAGGGCTTCGACGTCCGGTTCGAGCCCCTGCAGCAGGGGGTTGGCCCGCAGCACCTCGTCCCAGGTCGGGAGCGGCAGCAGCGACTCGGTGGCGCCGGCAGGGCTGGGGTAGAAGGCCACGGTGCGGCCGAGGCTGCTGTTGTGGAAGAAGAAGGCGATGCTGACCGGGATCTGGAGGCGTTCCCACTGCTCCTCCGAGAGGCGCAGACCCGGCGCGAACAGGCAGCGCTCCGGCACCGCGCGGTATTTCCCGCCCGCCGCACCCCTGGCGGTGAACAGCAGGAAGCAGGGACGGCAGACACAGAGCAGGGAGCGGCTCTCGAGGCTCACCAGGTGCCGGTGGTCTCCCGGGATTCCGACCCCGCAGAGCTCGCACCGCTCGCCGGCGGGCACCTGCGGCCGCCCCTCGAGCAGGCCGCGCAGCCGGTTGAGGAAAGGGGCGCTGTTGCCGCTGTCGGTGACTCCCATTCCGTCCTCTCCTATGCCGGCCGCGCCGGCACCGCAATGCTGAGCGCACCCTGCTCGGCGAGCAGGGGCAGGGGCTCGAGGTGCAGGCCGTCCCCATCGAGGCATCCGCCCGCTCGCCGCACGTCGTAGCGGCGCTCGCAGGACGGGCAGACCAGGACAGCGTGCCGCAGAGAGCCCCCTGCAAGCAACGAGCCGCAGGACGGGCAGACGTCACGGTACGCATACCAGGTCTCGTCCACCTGGCAGACGACGACCTTGGCGCCGGCCAGGTCCAGCGCCGCGAGCCCGCCCGGTCCGGGCGGCGGGGGCGCGCCGACGGCGATCCAGCTGTGGCCGTTCTTGCCGAGCTGCAACATCCCGCCGTCGGCAGCGGCCCCCGGGGCCGTTTCGCCGACAGCGCCCTCGACCGCGATGCCGGTGATCTCCGGGGCCGCCTCCTCGATCGCGCGCTCGACCGCGAGCTTCATGGTGACCGCCGAAGACGGGCAGCCATGGCAGCTGCCCTCGAGGCGCAGGCGCACGACGCCCTCTTCGACCGCGAGCAGCTTGACGTCGCCGCCGTGCGAGCCGAGGTAGGGACGCACGCGGTCCAGGGCGCGCTGCACGCGCGTCTCGACGTCGAGCGGGTGCAGTCCGTGCAGCACCAGCAGGCTGGACACCAGGCTGTCGTCGCCCAGGCGGTCGAAGACCCGGCCCACCGCCCCTCCGCCCTCCTCATAGACGATGCCGAGGACCCGCTCCAAGCCTTCGCCGTACAGGCGCATGAGCAGGCGGACCAGCTCTTCGGCCTTGGCCCGCGCGTGGGGGTCGCCCAGGGCGGCGAGCTCCTGCAGCAATCCCTCGATGCGGTCGGCGGCGGCGCGGAGATCTTTCTCGGCTGGCATTTGGAGCCTCGGTGCGTCGGCGGTCGGTCACGCCGGGCGGGGGGCTGGCCTCCGAGGCCGGCGCCGCCCGGCGGGTCTGGCATGCAGCAGCCTGACGCCAGCCTACGGCACGTTCAACAGCGCGGGCGAGTGGCGATGCTCGACGATGCGCCCGTTGGGGAGGGTCATGTGCACCCCGCAGGGCAGGCATGGATCGAAGCTCCGCACCGTGCGCATGATGTCGATGCCCTTGAACTTCTCCTGCGGGTTCTCCTCGAAGATCGGGCAGTCCTGCACCGCGTCCTCGTAGGGCCCCGGCGTGCCGTAGACATCGCGCGGGTTGGCGTTCCAGGGCGTCGGCGGGTACGGGTGGTAGTTGGCGATCTTGCCGTCGCGGATCACCAGGTGATGCGAGAGGACTCCGCGCACCGCCTCGGTGAAGCCGCAGCCGATCCCGTCCCTGGGCACCGTGAACGACTCCCAGGTCTTGGTGTGGCCGGCGCGAACTTCCTTCAAGGCCTCTTCCATGAAGTGCAGGGCGCAGCCCGCGGCGTAGGCCTGGAAGTAGGTGCGCGCACGGTTGCGCTCGATCGTGTTGCTCCACTTGGGGACCTTCCACTCGAAGCTGACCGGCGGCTTGGTCGCGGTCTTGGGCAGGTTGATCTGTACGCTGTTGCCGGTCGCCTTGACGTAGCCGACGTCCACCAGCCCGGCAAGCGCCGTCACCCACAGGCGCGCCAGCGGCCCGCCGCCGGTGTCCAGGGCGAGATGGTTCTTGCCGTCGAACCAGCGCGGCGACATCACCCAGCTGTACTTGCCCTCGAAGTCCCGCTTCTGCGGCTTGGGGACGGTGTGCTGGTTCCAGGGATGGCGCGCGTCGACCGGGTTGCCCAGCGGGTCGCGGTCGACGAACTTCTCCATGCCGTTCCAGTCCTCGTAATAGGAGCTGCCGAGCAGGATGCGGATGCCGAGGTTGATCTCGACCAGGTCGGTGGTCACCAGCTTGCCGTCCACCACCACCCCGGGGGTCACGAACATCTTGCGGCCCCAGTTGGTCATGTCCCGGTAGTGGAAGTTGCAGGCCTCGGGGTCCTGGAAGCTGCCCCAGCAGCCGAGCAGGATCCGGCGGTCGCCGACCTTCTCGTAGCCCGGCATGGCGGTGTAGAAGAAGTCGAAGAGGTCGTCGTGCATCGGCACGACCCGCTTCATGAACTCGACGTAGCGCATCAGGCGGGAGAGGTAGTCGGTGAAGAGCTGGATGGTCGCCACGGTGCCGACGCCGCCGGGGTAGAGGGTCGAGGGATGAACGTGGCGGCCCTCCATCAGGCAGAACATCTCCCGCGTCATGCGGCTCATCTGCAGCGCCTCGCGGTAGAACTCGCCTTCGAACGGATTCAGCGACTTCATGATGTCGCCGATCGTCCGGTAGCCGTGCGCCGACGCGTGCGGCGCCTCCGCCTTGGCCGCTTTCTCCCACACCGCGGCGTTGGTCTCGCGCACCATTTTCTCGCAGAAGTCGACGCCGACCAGGTTCTCCTGGAAGATGTTGTGGTCGAACATGTACTCGGCCGCTTCGCCGAGGTTGACGATCCACTCGCCCAGGTGCGGCGGCTTGACGCCGTAGGCCATGTTCTGGGCGTAGCAGGAGCAGGTCGCGTGGTTGTCGCCGCAGATGCCGCAGATCCGGCTGGTGATGAAGTGCGCGTCGCGCGGGTCCTTGCCCTTCATGAAGATGCTGTAGCCGCGGAAGATCGAGGAGGTGCTGTGGCACTCGGCGACCTTGCGCTGGCCGAAGTCGATCTTGGTGTAGATCCCCAGGCTGCCGACGATCCTGGTGATCGGGTCCCAGTGCATCTCGACGAGGCCTGGTTTGGTTCCCTGTGTCGCGGTCGCCATCGTGTCTCCCCTTTCAGTGGATGGGTCGGGCTTGGGTCTGCGGATCGATCACCAGGTCTTGCTGTGGCCGGTCGTCAGCTCAGGCCGGGCATGACGCCACTTGGGCTCCTTTTCGAGGGTATTGGCGGTGATGCCGCGCAGCCCGCGGACCAGGCTGCCGTACAGCCCGCTCGCCGCGGTGGAAACCTTGCTCCCCGGCGGCTCGTCCATGAACGGCATGAACTTGTCAGGGAAACCGGGCATCGTGCAGCCGATGCAGATGCCGCCAACGTTGGGGCAGCCGCCGACGCCGTTGATCCAGCCGCGCTTGGGCACGTTGCACTTGACCACCGGACCCCAGCAGCCGATCTTGACGATGCACTTGGGCGATCCGTACTCGGTGGCGAAGTCGCCCTGCTCGTAATAGCCGGCGCGGTCGCAGCCCTCGTGCACGGTATTGCCGAAGAGCCACGCCGGCCGCAGCGATTCGTCGAGCGGGATCATCGGCGCCTGGCCGGTGGCCTGGTAGAGCAGGTACAGGATGGTTTCGGAGAGATTGTCGGGCTGGATCGGGCAGCCGGGGACGCAGACGATGGGGATGCCCGCCTTCGAACGCCAGTTCCAGCCCAGGTAATCGGGCACTCCCATCGCGCCCGTCGGATTGCCGGCCATGGCGTGGATGCCGCCATAGGTCGCGCAGGTGCCCACCGCGAGGACCACGAGCGCCTTCGGTGCCAGGCGGTCGAGCCACTCGCTGGTGGTCATCGGCTGGCCGGTGGCGGGGTTGTTGCCGAAGCCGCACCAGTAGCCTTCCTTCTTGATCGCCTCGTTGGGGATCGAGCCCTCGACGACCAGCACGAACGGATCGAGCTCGCCGCGGTCGGCCTTGAAGAACCATTCGATGAAGTCGTCGGCGCCCCCCACCGGTCCGCATTCGAAGTCGATCAGCGGCCAGTGCACCGCGATCTTGGGCAGCCCGGGCAAGGCCCCCATGGCGATCTCCTCGATGCTCGGCTGCGACGCCGCCGTGAGCGCGACCGAGTCGCCGTCGCAGCTCAGTCCGGCGTTGATCCAGAGAACGTGTACGACCGGCTCGGCCGCCTTGGCTGGACTCGCCGTCGGTGCCATGCGCTACCCCCTTTCCCTATTCGCTTTCACAGACGTCCCGCCGCCCCGGAGGAGCCGGGACGTCGCGGGCCTGGAATCGGCTGCTGCCTTGACCGAGCGGTCGCCATGGTCGCTCGGAGCTCCGCGGAGGACTGGAATCGGTGCTGGATGAGACGGTGCTGGATGCCTTGCCACTTTCTCCCGCTCCGTGACGAATCTAGAGCTTTGGGGGCAGCGCGAAAACGCTCGAATGGGCAGTCCCGCGGGCAGGTTTCGCGGAGGGCCTTCCTGCCCGCGAGAATGGCCGCCTACCCGATCGGATAGGGAACCCCGAAATTGATGCCTGGCCTGGGAGAGGTGGAAGCCGCCGCGATATGCTGCCGGGCATGCACGGGCCGAACCGCGAGGAGATGGCGGCCATGAGGATGGCGTCCGGGTGAGCGACCGCTCCTGGCCAAGATCAGCGAACGTCGATGAGCAAACCAGCCGGAGGCGGGCGTCGCGGCAAGGCGGGGCCGATCGACTTCGAGAGGGTCCGTGCGGCCGCGCTGGCTCTGCCAGGCGTCGAAGACGGAACCTCGTACGGCACGCCAGCCCTGAAGGTCCGCGGCAAGCTCCTCGTCAGGCTGAAGGAAGACGGCGAGTCCTTCGTCCTCATCGTGGATTTCGACACCAGGGACATCCTCATGAAGGCCGATCCGGAGACCTTCTACATCACGGACCACTATCGCGGCTATCGGGCGGTGCTGGTCCGCTTCGCGACGCTGGCTCCCGAAGACCTCCCCGGCCTCCTGGAGCAAGCCTGGCGGCAGGTCGCACCCAAGCGCCTGGTCGCCGCTTTCTCCGCGGATCGCGACGGCTGAGGGCGCGTCCTTGCCGAGGCTTCGGGACGGTCCCGCCTACCGCTGTGAGGAAGTCGAGCAATAAGAATCGAGGACCCTGAACGTTCGCTCTTTGTTGCCCACGACAACCTTCAACAGCTCGGGCCGACGGAGCTCGGCTGGAGAGGCAACATGAGCTACTACGCTGCCCGCCGGCGCAGTGCTCATCGCCCCAGGCAGAGAGTAGGCCTTGCTGCCGATCCCCTCGCTCTTCCAGGCGGTGCTCAGCATCAATGTTCCATGCGAGTCAACTTCGGTGCTGACGACGCGCGAATCAGAATCAATGCCGAGAATCTCTCGCTCCGAGACACTCCAGCCTTCGGCGGCAGCAGGGTTTCTCTCGATCGTCGTCAGGACCCGCTTCGAGTGCTCCAGCCTTACGGTGTACAAAGTTAGCCCCTTGGCATCCCACGTCAAGCCGCCCTCAACCGTCCTCTCGAACTCATCCTGGCTCCCCGATGTCGACATGACAAAATAGTGCTGATCCTCCACCGAGCCGTCCTCATCCGGCGGGCTTGCCAGGGTATCGAAAATCATGACCGCGTCATCTCGTTCCTCTCCCGCACAGGCTACGTAGCGCATGGAGGGCGACACTGCACAACCGCCACCCAAGAACAGCGCTCGCCGCAGGCGCTCGGCACCGGTGTGATCCTTTGAGAGACGCCAGACGTCCATGTAGCCCCCGTGGGGACCCTGGTCGCCGAGGGTAAGGAGAGTCCGCGGCTCCCGCCATTCCAATCCATCGATGAACCTGAGACCTCCCGTGCTCTGGGCTCGATCCACCTTGAAGCGACCGACTACCTGTCCGCCGACCTCGGCAATAACGACCTCCGTCGCGACATCGCTGGTAGGCGGGGAGGCGCTGAACGCGATTTCACGGCGATCAGGGGACCACGAGGCTGCAAGGATCTGCCGCTCTGCCGTGAGCACGTGGCGGGGCTCTCGTTCGGCAGAGAGGACCCACAGGTCGGCTCCCTCGACGGCAAGTGCTGAGCAGCCATGCGGTATCGCCTCCACGGCACCAGGCACTGCAAACAGGATCATCAAGAACAGGCTCTTGCTGACCATAAGGTTCCCCTCAGTAGTGGACGAAGGTAACTCCGAGGTAGGGGTTTGACCAGCCGGCACAAGCAGCCACGCCAAGCCCGTTGTAGATGTCTATGTGATATCCGACGAGCGACTTCCTGCTCCCGGTATCCTGCGCCACGCGCCCGCCGAGGGTATCGAGATCAATAGCTGCACCCATGGGGATTACAGGGCTCACCTTATTATCTACCGCCGCCGTAACCCCCACTGTAGCGCAGACCCCTGTCGAAGTCGTTGGGCAGCTTGCGATGTAGTAGCAGCTCCTTGAGGTCAGGTACTGGATCGTCTCGTTCAGGACCGAGACCCCTGAGCCTTGTGTCTGGATATCCTTCATGAAAGCTGCACGATAAGTGCGGCCTGTTGGCGTTGTACTGCACCACGTCCACTTGGTGGCTGCTATGAACGGGCCTGTGAAGTCGCTCTCGAGGTCCGTTCGATAGCAAGTCGTATAGAAGGGAGTCACGTACTTGGCTGGTAGCCACGTCACAACTCCCTTGGGGTCCGTCCACAACAGCGGTGTCGTGGAGTCGATGGTCGAGTTGCTCGTCTGATCGTGGGTCTCTACATAGGCGTCTGCGCTGCCGTCGACCCCTGTGTTACGTGTGGGTCCGACAAACTGGTCCAACGTCGGTCGGTCCGAGCGGAGCGCGAGAAGGACCCCGCTCACCGGGATGACGTAGTCTGTCAGCTTCAGCAGCAAGTGCGCTTGCGTGAAGATCGAATTCATGGACAGTGTTGCATTGGCTGGGACTGCCACGGGGTTCATGGGGTCCACCGTGATAGCCAGCTCTAGGCCGCCGTGCACGCATCGCACGCTCACGCTGTCAGCGTAAGTCCCAGCATCCACCCGATTTCTGGGGGGAGTGAGTGGAACGTAGTACAGAATTCCAAAGTCCGTTCCGAGGCCGGTTGCAACCAGCCAGCCGTAGTAGGGGCAGCCATAGCCCGGGCAATAGTAGCTCTCGGGTGACACTCCGGAGCTCGACCACATGATCCCGTTGAAGCCGGGGTAATCAGGAGAGCCGGTTCCGCAGCCGTCCATAACCGCCTGGCAGGTGCCTGGGGGTAGGAGGGTCTGCAACTGCGCCACGTCAGGCAGGTACCAGCCGGTCTGCCCTCCCAGCAGAAGTTGGGAGCAGTAGGCCTCGTAGTCGGAGACGTTACCCCCAAGAGACGCAACCTCTTTATCCCACAGGAGGTGATTTGCACGATCCACCACTGTGCCATTGCCAAGATCGACCAGCGCTGCCGTAACGCAGGTCGCTCCGGCGTCGGTGATGGATCCAGGTACTGGGACTGTGGAGATTCGGGCCTGGCACTGCGCTAGTAGCGGCGACGCCGTGACAAGAATGCACAATGGGGCGACCACGAGCGCCAGCGGGAGGCATCTGATTAGCTTGCGGCAGCTCATGCGTGTTATCCCTCCATGGTAGCCCAATGCGACATGCGCCAACCGCCATTACAAGATCGGAACGACCATCGCCTCATCATAGATTGCAACTGGTTTGTTCTGCAAGCTGCTTATGCACCTATCGCGATCTCTCCGAGGTTCTCCGGCCCCACCCTCAAGCTGTCCCGTCGACGCCTGGCCAGACCCTGGCCCGATCTACGGAGACACACCCGCCCCGGGTGCTCTGCCGCTCAGCTCTGTGTCCGCGTCACCCGGCCTCCCTCGTAGTCGGCCAGGGCCTCCGCGGCCAACGGGCGGGTGAAGCTGCCCCTGACCACGGCGTCGATTTGCAGCGGTCCCTTGCACGGGGTCGGATAGGCTGGCACCCCGCGGCACTCGCGCCGTGCCGGCGAACTCGCCGCGGCGACGCGGCCGGCGCCGCATACCGCCGCCAGCATGGCTTCCAGATCGGGGGGCGCCGGCGCCAGGGCGTCGGTGGCTGGCGCTGCGGGTCCGGCAGCCGGGCCGCCGGCGGGGGCGCCGGCAGCGCTCCCGGGCACCGCGGCGCCAGCCGCCGCCGGCCACGGGCCGCCGGCGAGGAGCCACGCGACGGCGGCAAGGATGGCCAAGCGCGTACCGCCGCGCCGGCAGGGAGGCGTTCGCATTCTACGGGCTTGCCGAGCTCCCCTGCAGCGCGCGGGCCTCAATAGGAGTCTTTGGATTCCAGCTGCTGGAAGAGCTGCTGCACGCTCTGGTCGGAGAAATCCCCGCCCATCCGCTCGATCAGCTCGAACATCATGCCCGAGCCCGGATCGCGGTGGGAGAAGATCTGCCGCAGACCGGGGCTGTTGATGACCGTGGTGTCGAACTTGAGACCCTCCGCCTTCAGCTCCTCGGCCAGCTCCGGCAGGTTCTCCACGGCGATCGCCAGGTGCTGCACGCCAGGGCCGTAGTGCTCGACGTACTTCGAGACCTGCGACTCGGGAGTGGTGCCCTGCAGCAGCACGACGGTGATCGGGCCGGCCTTCAGCACGGCCGAGACCATCGCGGTGATCTTGCCTTCGGTCTTGCGCCGCTCGACCAGCTCGAAGCCGAGGACCTTGGTGTAGAGACCGATCGATTCCTCCAGGTCGTGCACGGCAATGGCGATGTGATCGATGGCGGTGGCATGCTTGCCGAGGGCCGACATCGTGGCGGTGGCAGTCGTGGCAGGTTCTGCGGACATGGCGGCGGTCCTCCGGGGAACCGAACGGACAGTTCCTTTTCGCAAGTAAATGTGCCGCTGGCTGCGACCGTCGGGACAAGAACGGCGGCCGGCCTCGCGGCCGGCGTAGCTCAGGGCGCGGCTCCCACCCGCACCACGTCCCCTGCCGAGTAGGCGGTGAACTCCGGCGCGTACATGGACTGCACGGTCGCCGGGCCGGCGCGGAAGGTGCCGCCGAGCGCCGCCCGGACGCGGTACTTCAAGGTGTAGTCGCCCGCCGGCAGCCACTCGAAGAAGAAGTCCATGCCGCTGTCGCGCACCTCTTCGTAGCGCGCGAGCCCCAGGTCCCACCGCCAACCCGAGACCACGACGCCGGGCTCGAACCCGGCCGGGCGCGGGTCGCGCAGATGGACGTACTCGGCGGCCGCGCGGCTGCGCAGGGCGAGCTGCACCTCGACCTCGTCGCCGGGGGCGAGCACGGCGCCCGCGGCGAGCGGCTGCAGCACCATCTCCTTGCCGCGCCGCTCGCGCCGGAAGTAGTGCCGCTCGACGGCGAAGAGGTCGCCGCGCGCTTCCTTCGGCAGCTCCTCGGTCGAGAAGTGCCAGGTCGCCGACGCGAAGAGCAGCCCCGGCGTCTGTTTCGAGACGGTGACCGTCGCGTCCCGCGGCCCGAGCTTCTCGCCCGGCACGACGATCTGCACGTTCTTGCCGGTATAGCGGTCGGGCTCGAAGACCAGCTCGGTGGTCGCGCCGGCGGCCTCGACCTTCGCCGCCTCGCGCACCGCCAGCTCGTGATGGTTGGCGAGATACCTGGCGAGCGAGTACACGACCTCGGCCGTGGCGCGCGTCGATTTCCAGTGTCCCAGCTTCTTGTCGAGCAGCAGCCACTGCACCAGGCCGTCCAGGCGCGGGTCCTGGGGGCGCAGCTCCATGAGCGTCCGCAGCGCGAAGGCGTGGGTCTCGACGGTGTCGTTGTACCAGAGCCAGGAGCGCGCCTCGGGCCGCCAGAAGGTGCCCTCGTCGGGAGTCGTCTGCGCCGAGCTCATGACCGAATCGAAGACCAGCCGCGCGTCCTCGCGCCGGCCCATGCGCGCGAGGGTCAGCGCCAGCAGGCCCTTGAGGTACGGCGAGTGCTCCCGCCAGTGGCGGAAGGAGGCGTCGAGGATGCGCCGCCGCTCGGCGGCCGGCAGCGCGTCGCCGAGCCACGACGGATCGGGATAGGCCGTCGCGACGTAGTTGAGGAAGGTCAGGAATTCCCAGGCGCAGTCGCAGTCGGGCCGGTCCAGCTTGTGGCGGAACTCGCTCTGGTACTTCTCGCCGAGGTAGCGCCATCCCTGGACGACCACCTCGCGCGGCACCACCACCCCGAATTCCCCCGCCTTGGCGAAGCCGTAGAGCAGGTAGAGCGTCATGAAATCCGACGGCGGCCCGCCCGCCCACCAGGGAAAGGCGCCGCTCGGCAGCTGGTCGCGCACCAGCTTGGCGAGCGCCGACTCGCGCTGCGCCCTGGCGATCCGCGGATCGAGCACCTTGATGAGCGGCTGCTCGGCGGTGCCGCGCTTGCCCTCGGATTCGAGCAGCCATGGCGTCTCCTCGAGCGCCATCCGGCGGTTGGGATCGGGGCCGGCGAAGGCCTCGAGCTCGGTGTCGCGCTGCGCCAGCTGCTTCGCCGCCCGCGCGACCGCGGGATAGCGGTCGAAGAGCGAGGAGAGAATCGCCGTCGAGAGGAAGCGGTTGAGCGTCTGCTCGGTGCATTCGTAGGGGTAGTCGACGAGGTAGGGCACCGCCCCGAGCACCGAGTAGAAGAGCTGGGCGTCGAGCGTGACGACCAGCTGCTCGTCGATCCGCGACGGGTCGTCCCGGCGCTTCATGTCCTCGAACGTGATGCTGCGCGTGTCGCGGTCGTGGAGCGTCACGAAGCGCGACTGCGCGAGGTGCACCCGCGAGGGCAGCAGAGGCAGCGGGCGCAGCTCGCCGTCGCTCACGTCGCCGGCCTGGGCGACGACCTTGAAGGCGACCTGGCCGACGCGCTTGGGGACCGTCAGCGGGAAGGTGACGGCGGCGCTCTTCCCCGGCTCGACGTGGAAGCGCTGGCGGGCCGCCGCCGGCGCGACGCCGAACTCGCCGAGCAGCGAGGCCGCCGGCTCCGGCCGGCCGGGATCCAGGATTTCCAGGGTGACGACGCCGTCGAGCGCCGCCGCGGCGGCGTCGTTGACCACCACCCGCAGGTCGGCCTGGTCGCCCTCGCGCAGGAACCGCGGCAGGTAGGGGCGCACTATCAGGTCCTTCGCGGAGCGCGCCTCGCGATGGTCGGCGCCCGAGCGGAAGTCCCTGGTCACCGCGTGCACCCAGACGCTCCAGGCGGTGACCGAGTCCGGGACCGTGAATTCGATCGCCGCCGTGCCGTCCGCGGCGGTGAGCAGGTGCGGCTGCCAGAAGGCGGTCTCCGAGAAATCGGAGCGCAGGGGCACGGCCGGGACCGGGGCTGCGGCGGCGCCGGCGCCGGCCACGTTGCCGCCGACGTTGATCCGGTCGGCCAGCGCCGGCGCTTCGGCGGTGACGGTGACGAACTGAGATTCGCTGTTGACCGGCGAAGGGATGGGAGGGGGTGGGGCGCCGGGGACGCCGCGCTCAACCCCGGCCATCGCCTGCGGCCGCGGCCGCTGGCCGGGGCCGCCGATGCCGTAGGACGCGATGTAGGGCAGCGCGTCGCCGCGCAGGCCGGCGCCGGGCGGCAGCTCCGGCGGGCTGGTCGTCCACCACCAGGCCGCGCTCTGGCCGGCGACGCTGCCGGCCAGCCAGCCGAGCGCCACGCCTTGCGGGAAGAGGTCGATGGGGCGCGGCGGGCGGTGCGGCGCATAGGCGTCGAGGCTGCGGTCGTACATGTAGGCGAGCAGCTCGGCGGCCGCCGGCTCCGCGCCGCGCGCACCGTGTTGGGAAACCACGACCCGCCAGGTCTCCCTGGCGCCGGGGCGCAGGAGATCGCGGAAGGTCTGATACCCGACCTGCAGCTCGCGGTTGTCCCACGGCACGGCGACCTGAAGGTCCTGCTGCAGCAGCTGGTGGTCGCGCAGCGCGACGAGCCGCAGCGCGACGCCGCCGCGGTCCTCCTCGCCGACCGGCAGCGCGAGGCGCTGCGGCGCCGCCCGCGCCACGATGGCGCGCCGCTCGACGCCGCGGCCGCGCCGGATCTCGAGCTCGAGCCGCTGGCCCGGGAACCCCGAGTGCACCAGGACGGCGACCGTTTCGCCGGGGTGCGCGCTCGGCCGCTGGACCTCGAGCCAGGCGGCGACCGCGAGCGGGGCGTCGCCGGCCACCAGGATCTCGCGCTGCGCCGCCGCGGTGCCACCGAGGTCGTCTCTGGTCTCGTAGCGCAGGCGGTAGGCACCCGGCGCGAGCGGCGGCAGCTTCACCACGGCGCGCCCCTGGTCGTCGTGGACGATCCGGCCGTGCGCCACCTCGGAGCCGTCGGCGAACCGGCGCAACGTGGCCTGCGGCGGGCCGGCGCGCTGCCAGCGTGGAGCGAGAGCGTCGCCGGCGGTGTGGAACGCCCCCGGCGCGGCGGCGAGGCCGCCGGCGGTGACCGGCTCCTCCGCGGGCAGGCGGGGCGCCGCCGGCTGGCGCAGCTCGAGCAGGCGCCAGGTCCCGGTCCCGGGGCGGGGCGTGCCGTCGAGATCGCGGCGCAGGACCGTCATCTCCGCCGGCGTCTCCCGATCGAGGAACTCCTGCTCGCTTTCGATCGCGGCCTCGACCGCGACGAAGCCGAGCCGGAAGGAGCGCTCGGCGGCAGCGGTTTCGCCGCCGTCGTCGGTCACCTGGGCGTCGAGCCGGTAGGAGTAGGTGACGTCCTTGCCGAGGCGCTCGTCGGCTTCGGGAGTGAACCGAACGGTGAAGCTGCCGTCGCCGCCGAGCGCCTGAAGCCCTGCCGCGACGACCTGTCCGCCGCGTTGCACGGCCGCGCCCGCGACGGTCCACTCCCACCACCACGGCGGATAGACCGGCACCCGGGTGACGCTCCACCGCACCTGGCCGCTCGCGACCGGCAGGCCGAAGAAGTAGCGGGCCTCGCCGCGCAACGCCGCCTCGCGGTTGAGCCGCGGCGCCGCGGCCGGCGCGAGCAGCTTGACCTCGAACGTCGGGCGCTTGTACTCCTCGACCCGGATGGCGGCCTGCCCGGGGAGGCTGCCGCGCAGCGACCAGGTCCCCAGCGGCCTGCCGGCGGGAATGACGAGCTCGCCGGCGGCGGTGCCGAAGTCGTTGGTGGCGACCGTCGCCGCCGCGACCTCCTGGCCATTGGGATCGACGAGCGTGACCGTGAGGCTGCGGTGCGGCGCCAGGGCGAGGTGCCCGCCGGCGCGCTCGCCGCCGTAGGCCAGGGCCTTCCAGCGCACCGTCTGGCCGGGACGATAGATGCTCCGGTCGGTGAAGAAGAGCGTGGCGTCACGGGCCCCCGCCGGCGGCTCGGCGCCGCGCTGGAAGTCCAGCAGGGCGAGCTCGCCGCCGCGCCGGGCGAGCGCGAGATGGCTGTGCCACTCGACCTCCGAGGCGCTCGGCGGCACGAAGCGCGCCGCGCCGCCGCCGTCCGTGGTGAGCGTCGCCTCGGCGCTCGGCCCATGCTGCCAGTCGTGGCGGAACACCCGGACCTCGACGCCCCCGACCGGCGCTCCTGTGGCACCGGAGAGGACGCGCAGGCGGATCGCTCCCCCTTCCCCGGGGCTCGCGAGCAGCACCAGGTCGCCGAGCACGAACGAGACCGCGGCGACCCGGGTCCGCGCCTGGGTGAAGCTCTCCTGCGCCGATGCCATCACCACGTAGGCGCCCGGAGCGGCGATCCTGGGCACCACGTAGGTGCGATGCCGGCGGAAGTCGGGGGTGGGCGGCAGGTCCTGCGCCCAGCTGGCCGCGGGCGGACCGGAGGCGAGGAGCTCGTGCGCCTTCCAGGCTTCGGGGAACGGCTCGTTGCTGCCGCCGGCGAGGCGCCGCAAGACGTCGATGCGGTAGGCGCGGAAGTAGAGCCGCTGCAGGTTCTGGTGGTCGACGGCGAAGGACCGGCGATCCGGGCCGTCGCTGGACATCGCCTGGACCTGGAAGTCGGGCTGCTCGATCTCGGCGACCAGCCGCCGGCAGTCCTGCGCGCCACGGCTCCGCGGATAGGCACGCTCGCCGGCCAGGGCCGCGTCGCGGGCTTCGGCCAGGGCCTGGGGCTCGTCCTCCTGCCGGCGCATGCCGGCCAGCACGGCCTGACCCTCCGCCCACCAGGGGAGGTCGCGGGCCTTGGCGAGCCGCGCTTCGAGGTCGGCGCGGATGCGCCGCCGGTCGGCCTGCTCCGAGAACGCGGCATGGAGGCGCCGGGCGCGCTCGAGGCGCGCCGCGAGCGCCGCCTCGCGGCGGCCCGCCGCGGCGTGCCAGGCTTCGAGATCGGCCAGCACGGCGACCAGCTTTTCGACCGGATGGCTCGGGGCGGGACCGGAGGCGCCGGCGCCTCCGGTACCGGCGGCGGCGGCGCCGACCGTGCCGGTGGCCGGCGTGTCCGGGGTGTCCAGGGCCAGCAGGCGGGAGAGGTCCAGGTGGTAGAGATCGTTCGTCTCGTCGGGCGTCCACAGCGAGGCGTCGGCCAGGTGCTCGACGAACAGGTAGGACACCGCGTCGCGCAGCGTCCCGCGCACCTCGGGCGGATAGTTGTTGGCCACCAGGACGTCGCCGCCCAGCTTGCCGGCCGGTTCGGTGCCGAGCGCGGCGCGGTTCTGCCAGGCCTCGAGGTACGCCGCCGTGGCCGCCGCGACGATCTGCTCGCGGGTCCACAGCGCGAGGTCGAGCTTGCCGCCGGTCTCGACGCGCTCGCGGCGGTTGATCTCCCACGAGTAGGCCGCGAGGTACGAGGTGAGCCCGTGGGCGAGGTACAGGTCGAGGCCGGTGCGCGCGAGCACTCCGGGCGGCCAGCGCGCCTCCTTCAGCTGCCGCACCGCGGTCTCGAAGCCGCCTAAGGCGATCCGCACCTCGGTGGCGCGCACCAGGGCACGGGTCCAGTCCACGGTGTCGCCCCGGCGCTCCGCGGCCGCGCGGAGCGCCTCGATCCGCGCCGCCGCCGGCTCGAGCTTCTGCTCCCTGATCAGCCGGTCGACCTCGGCCCAGGAATCCCCGGGCGCCGGCTGGCGCTTTCCCGCCGGCGCCTGCGCCGCTCCCGCCGGCGCCTGCGCCGGGGCTGTCGCCGGGGGGGCGAGCGTCGCGGTCGAGCCGGTCGGCGCGCGACCGCCGCCGAGCAGCAGGATGCAGCCGAAGGTGACGAGGAGCCTGGTTCGCGGGTGGCGCATGGCGGCGATCTTAGATGCGACCGGACGCGGGCTCATAATCTGGTTGGCGGTCATGATCGGTTAGACCCGCCAGCGCCCCGAAATGCTCCCGCTGGACGGCCGAGCCCGCGGCGGAGCTGCCCGCGCACGCCTCGCGGCGTGAAATTTTTCGCCCGATATTTGTTGTAACGGATGCCGTCAACGCAGACGGTTCGGAAAGGCAGGCACTCCCATGGCTACGGACGCGATCGACAGGCAGGACCGGCCGCTCGCCGGCATCCATCACGTCACCGCGATCGCCGGCGACCCCCAGGCCAACGCCGACTTCTATACCGGCGTGCTGGGCCTGCGCCTGGTCAAGAAGACGGTCAACTACGACGACCCCGGCACCTACCATCTCTATTACGGCGACGAGCTGGGCCGGCCCGGCACCCTGCTGACCTTCTTCCCCTGGCCCCACGCCCGGCGCGGGCGGACCGGGGCCGGCCAGGCAACCGTGACGTCGTTCTCGGTGCCGGCAGGCTCCCTCGGCTACTGGAGCGAGCGGTTGCGCCGGAGCGGCACCACCCACGACGATCCCGGGCGGCGCGGCGAGGACGAGGAGGTCCTGCGGCTGCTCGATCCGGACGGCCTGGAGCTCGAGCTGGTGGCCCATGCCGGACCGGCCGCAGGCAACCCGTGGGAGGGCGGGCCGGTGCCGGTCGAGCATGCCATCGGCGGCCTGTTCGCAGTGACGGTGGTCGAGTGGAACGCCGACCGCACCGCCGACCTGCTGACCGGCACCCTGGGCTTCCGCCTCGAATCGCAGAGCGGGTCGCGCCTCCGCTTCGCGGTCGGATCGCCCGGCGGCCTGGCGACGCGGCTCGATCTGCTCGCCGAGCCCACGGCGGAGCGCGGCCACGTCGCCGCCGGCACCGTCCACCATGTCGCCTTCAGGGTCGCCGGCGACCGCGAGCAGCAGGCCTGGCACCGCGACCTGATCGCGGCCGGTCACCACGTCAGCCCGATCATGGACCGCCAGTACTTCCACTCCATCTACTTCCGCGAGCCCGGCGGCGTGCTGTTCGAGATCGCCACCGATCCGCCGGGCATGACCGCCGACGAGAGCGCCGCCGACCTCGGCACCGGCATCAGGCTGCCGTCGTGGCTGGAGCCCGCACGCGCCCGGATCGAGCCGGCGCTGCCGCCGCTCGCGGCGCGGGTGATGCCCGCCGCCGGCACGATCGCCGCGACTGCCGGCAACGCCGCGGCGGCCGCCGGCGGCGGCGGGTCATGACCGGCCCGCACGCGGGTCAGCCCGTGCTCGCCGCCGGCCGCCCGCCGGCGGCGGCGCCGGCGGCCGTCATCCTGGTGCACGGGCGTGGCGGGTCCGCCGAGGACATCCTGGGCCTGGTCCCGGAGCTCGGCCGGCCGGACCTCGCCTACCTCGCGCCCCAGGCGGCGGAATCCAGCTGGTATCCCTACCGGTTCATGGCGCCGCTCGAGCAGAACGAGCCCTGGCTGTCGTCGGCCCTGGCGACGCTCGGCCAGCTGCTGGCGGGCCTGGCCGCGTCCGGCATCGCGGCCGAGCGCACCGTGCTGGTCGGCTTCTCGCAGGGCGCCTGCCTGGCGCTCGAGCTCGCCGCCCGGGAGGCGCAGCGCTACGGCGGCGTCGCCGGCTTTTCAGGCAGCCTGATCGGACCGCCCGGGATCCCGCGCGATCGTCCGGCGGGTGGCGCGGGCCTCGACGGCACGCCGGTGCTGCTCGGCTGCAGCGACCGCGATCCGCACATCCCGCTGCAGCGGGTGCACGAGACCGCGCAGGTGATGGCGGCGCTGGGAGGCCGGGTGAGCGAGCAGATCTACCCGGCCATGGGGCACGTCATCAACGCCGACGAGATCGAGCGCCTGCGCCGGCTGCTGGACGAGCTGGTGCGGGGCACTGGCGCGCCGCCGGCCGGCTGATCCGGCCCTCAGCGGCGCAACAGCTTGAAGGCGTGGTTCGCGGAGCCGTGGCGCATCGCGCAGCCGACCCACGGCGTCGCGACGACCGCAACCTCGGCGAAATCCGCCGCCTCGGCGAACCCACATTCCCGCTCCCCGGTATGCCGATCCGCGGCGAACCCACATTCCCGCTCCCCGGTATGCCGATCCGCGGTTTGCTCATGGCGAGGCGATATCGCGCATCGCCGGCGCCGCGGGCCGGGCCCCGGCGGGCCGATCGCCGCCGGGGTCGCCGGTGACCGGGCCTCTCCTCGCGAGCCGTCGCCGCAGTGCCCGGGCCAGCGCCGCGACCGCCGGCGGACGCAGGAGCGTGTAGTGATCGCCGGGGAGCGTCTCGAGCTCGGCCCGGCCGCCGGCGAGCGCGGCCCAGGCGGCGGCCGGGGCGTCCAGGCGTTGCCGGCCATTCGCGGCAGCAGGCCGCCGGGCGCCGGCAAGCAGCAGGCTCACGCGTCCGGGATAGGGAGCGGGCCGGTAGCGGTCGAAGGCCCGGCGGGTGACGCGGAAGAGATCGAACAGGCGTTCCAGGTCCGCCGCTCCCAGCTCGGGGGGCGCCAGGCCCGCCGCCTTCGCCGCCGCCGCCAGGTCGGGCAATGGCAGCGTCGCATCCAGGGCCCGCGGAGCGCCCGCCGCGGCCGGCGCCGCACCGCCGCCGGCGAGGGCGGCCAGGTCCTGCGCGAAGTCGTGCCGGAGCCGCGTCGCCGCGGTGTCGGCCGCGACGGACCGCCGGCGCGGCGGCGACGGGTCGATCAGGGCGAGCAGCGCGATCTCGTGGCCGGCCGCCCGCAGCTGCCGCGCCATCTCGTAGGCGATGGCGCCGCCCACCGACCAGCCGCCCAGCGAGTGGGGGCCCGCCGGGGCCACCGCGATGACCGCCGCGACGTAATGCGCCGCCAGCTCCTCGATCGTCGGCTCGGGCCCCAGCGTTTCCGGATCGGGGACCTGCAGGCCGTAGAACGGCTGCTCCGGACCCAGGGCGCGCGCCAGCTCGGCGTAGCAGAGAACGTTGCCGCCGGCCGGGTGCACGCAGAAGAAGGGCGGCGCCAAGGGCGGCCCGCTGCCGTTGCCGGCCGGCGTCAGCTCCACCAGGGCGGAGCGCGCGGCCGCCGGACCGCATCCGGACCGCAGCAGGGCCGCCAGGCGGGCGATCGTCGGGGCGCGGAACAGCGCCGAGAGCGGCAGCTCGGTCCCGAAGCGCTCGCGGATGCGCGCCACCAGGCGGACGGCCAGCAGCGAGTGCCCGCCAAGGGCGAAGAACCCATCCTCGACGCCGAAGTCGTCGCGGCCCAGCAGCTCCGACCAGATCGCCGCCAGCGCCGCCTCGACGGCGTCGCGGGGCGCGGCGGGCGGCAGCGCCCCCTCGGCCGCACCGGCGGGTGTCCCGTCCCGGCGCTCGCCGCGCTCGCAACGCTCCCAGCCGGCGGCCGCGCCCGCCGCCGCCAGCGCCTGGCGGTCCACCTTGCCGTTGACGGTCAAGGGCAGGGCGTCGAGCGTCACGAAGACCGCGGGCACCATGTAGTCCGGCAGCTGCCGCGCCAGCGCGGCGCGCAGCACGCCGGCGGCGAGCGGCGTCTCTCCTGGCGGCGCCGCCGGTTGCGGCCCCGGTTGCGGCCACGGCGCCGGCACCACGTACGCCTCCAGGCGGCCGCCGTCGCCGTCCTGCCGCGCCAGGACCACCGCTTCCCGCACCCCCGCCTGGCGGGCAAGCAGCGCCTCGATCTCGCCGATCTCGACCCGGAACCCGCGCAGCTTGACCTGCCCGTCGCGGCGGCCGAGGAACTCCAGATTGCCGTCCGGCAGCTGGCGCGCGAGGTCGCCGCTGCGGTAACGGCGGCCTCCCTCGGCGCCCGCCTCGCCGGCCTGACCGGCCTCGCCGGTCTCGCCCGTCGCAGTGACGAACTTCTCGGCGGTGATCTCCGGCCGGCGCAGGTAGCCGCGGGCGACGCCTGGGCCGCCGATCCAGATCTCGCCGCGCACGCCCACCGGCACCAGGTTGCCGTCGCTGTCGCGCAGCTCGAGCCGCACCCCGGGCAGCGGCCGCCCGAGCAGGGAACGGACCGCCGCAAGGGGCGCCAGCGACAATGCCGCCGGCGATGCCGAGGCCGGCGATCCCGCGAGCGGCGGTGCCGAGGCCGGCGATCCCGCGAGCGGCGACGGGGGCAGCGGGTAGGCGGCGGCCAGGATGGTCGCCTCGGTCGGACCGTAGAGCTCCCATATCCGGGCCCGCGGGAAGCGGCGTGCCAGGTCCGCCAGCAGCTCCGCCGGCACCACGTCGCCGCCGACCAGGACCGCCCGCAGCGCCGGCGCGGCCGGAGCGCCGCGCCCCTGCCGTTCCAGCGTGGCGAGCAGCTGGCGCGCCGTCGCCGGCACCGCGTGCACCACGGTGAGCCGCGGCAGCGCCGCGGCCAGCCGCTCGAAGTCGAGCGCCGGCCGCAGCGGGAACAGCAGCGCCGTGCCGC
>Ga0307479_10000344_pt1 | contig 42005 bp, 23 predicted proteins | sample atmos_gasesECM4C_FD_203743 | JGI IMG/M metagenome (GOLD analysis project Ga0307479, IMG submission 203743) | Hardwood forest soil microbial communities from Morgan-Monroe State Forest, Indiana, United States - atmos_gasesECM4C_515 | ecosystem: Environmental > Terrestrial > Soil > Temperate...
CCCATCTCGGGCGCTCGCTGGCGATCCGCATCCCCCGCGGCACCCAGCAGGTCAGCGTGGAGTACGCGACGCGGCCCGACGCCGCGGCGCTGCAGTGGCTCACGCCGGCCCAGGCCGGCAGCCTGCTGCCGCTGCTCTACACCCAGTCGGAGGCCATCCTCGCCCGCACCTGGGTCCCCTGCCAGGACACGCCGGCGGTGCGGCAGACCTATGACGCGACGGTGAGGGTGCCGCCCGGCTTCCTGGCATTGATGAGCGCCGAGAACCCCACCACCAGGTCGGCGGACGGCGTCTACCGCTTCCGCATGCCGCAGCCGGTGCCGTCCTACCTGCTGGCGCTGGCCGTCGGCGACCTCGCCTTCAAACCGCTGTCGAACCGCAGCGGCGTCTATGCGCAGCCGGCGATGCTCGACCGCGCCGCCTGGGAGCTCGCGGACACGCCGCGCATGATCGAGGCCGCGGAGAAGCTGTACGGCCCCTACCGGTGGGGGCGCTACGACCTGCTGGTGCTGCCGCCGAGCTATCCCTACGGCGGCATGGAGAACCCGCGCTTGACCTTCGCCACGCCGACCATCCTGGCCGGCGACCGCTCGCTGGTCTCCCTGGTCGCCCACGAGCTGGCGCACTCCTGGTCGGGCAACCTCGTAACCAACGCCGGCTGGAACGACGTCTGGATCAACGAGGGCTTCACCGTCTACATCGAGCGGCGCATCATGGAGGCGCTCTACGGCAAGGACTACGCCGACATGCTCGCGGCGCTCGGGCGCCAGGAGCTCGAGCGGACCGTGCGGGAGAAGGGGGCGGACAGCCCCGACACCCGCCTGCACCTCGATCTTGCCGGCCGCGACCCGGACGACGGCGTCTCGGAGATCGCCTACGAGAAGGGCGCCCTCTTCCTGGCCACCGTCGAGGCGGCGGTGGGGCGGGCCCGCTTCGATCGCTTCCTGCGCGAGTACTTCGACACCTTCGCCTTCCAGTCCATGGACACCCGGCGCTTCGTCGCCTGGCTGCGCACCCACCTGCTCGACGCCAGCCCCGGCCTCGCCGAGTCGCTGCGCCTCGACGACTGGCTGTACGGCCCGGGCGTGCCGGTCACCGCGATCACCGTGCGCCCGGCGGCCTTCGCCCGGGTCGACCAGGCGCTGGCCGCCTACGCCCAGGGCACGCCGCCGGGGCAGCTGCAGACGAGCGGTTGGACGACGCACCACTGGCTGCGCTTCCTGCGCAACCTTCCCGCGCCGCTCACGCCGCAGCAGATGGCCGAGCTCGACGGCGCCTTCCGCTTCACCGCGACCGGCAACGACGAGATCCTCGATGCCTGGCTGCTGCTCGCCATCCGCTACGCCTACGCGCCGGCCGACGCCGCGCTCGAGCGCTTCATGCTCGCCGTCGGCCGCCGCAAGTACGTGCAGCCGCTCTATGCCGAGCTGGCGAAGACCCCCGCCGGCGCCGAGACCGCCCTGCGCATCTACGAGCGCGCCCGGCCCGGGTACCATCCGGTGACCCAGGCCGCGATCGACAAGGTCCTGGATTGGCGCGGGTGAGCCGGGAGACCGCGCGGCTGCCGCCAGGCGGCGGCGGAGGTGGGGCGACGCGCCCGCGCGCGAGCACCGGCTCTCTCGCCATCCTCGGCGGCGGTCCCGCCGGCCTCGCCGTCGCCTTCTACGCCACGGAGCGTGGCATCCCCTTCGCCCTGCTCGAGCGGGCGACCGAGCTCGGCGGGCTCTGCCGCACCTTCCGCTGCGGCGAGCATCTCTACGACTCCGGAGCGCACCGGCTCCACGATCGGGACGACGAGATCACCGCCGACCTGCGGCAGCTGATGGGCGAGGACCTGCACCGGGTCAGGTCGCCGAGCCAGATCTACGACCGCGGCCGCTTTTTCGACTTCCCGCCGACGCCGCTCAACTGGGTGCGGGGCAGCGGCCTCGGCGAGGCCGTGCGCATCGGCGCCGAGATCCTCAAGGCCCGCTGGCGGCCGCGGCCCGAGCGCAGCTTCGAGGACCTGGCGGCCAACCGCTATGGCCGGCGCCTCGGCCGGCCGCTGCTCATGTCCTACACGGAGAAGCTCTGGGGCCTCCCGGCCGCCGCCCTGGCGCCCGACGTGGCCACGCGCCGGCTGGCGGGCCTCGGGCTGCGCTCGCTGCTGTTCGAGGTCCTCCTGCCGCGGCGCCGGGGCGCCCACCTCGACGGCTCGTTCCTCTATCCGCGCCTGGGTTACGGCTCGCTGACGGCGCGCCTCGCCGCCCGGCTGCCGGCCGGCTGCCTGCACGCGGCGCACGAGGTCACCGGGCTGGACTGCGACGGCCGCACCATCCACGCCATCCGCGTCGCCGGACGCCCGCCCGTGGCGGTCGGCGGCCGGGTGGTCAGCACGCTGCCCTTGACGGCGCTGGTGCGCTGCCTGGGGCAGGCGCTGCCGGCGGCGGCGCGGCAAGCGGCCGCGCAGCTGCGCTTCCGGCACGTGCGGCTGGTCTTCCTGCGGCTGGGCATGGCGCGGCACTCGCGGAACGCCACCATCTACGTCCCCGAGCCGGGCCTCGCCGTGTCCCGCCTCTCCGAGCCGAAGAACCGCTCGTCCGCGATGGCGCCGGCAGGCGAGACCGGGCTGGTGGTGGAGGTGCCGTGCTCGACCGGCGACGCCCTCTACGACCTGGACGGCGACCTGCTGGCGGCGCGGGTGGTCGGCGAGCTGGCCGGGATCGGCTTGCTGCAACCGAGCACGGTCCTCGCGCACGAGACCCGCATGCTGCGCAACGCCTACCCGGTCTACTCGCTGGACTACGCCGAGCACGTCGCGGCGATCCGGGAGGCGCTCGCCGCGATCGAGAACCTCGACGTCCTGGGGCGCGGCGGGCTGTTCTGGTACAGTCACCTCCACGACCAGCTGCGCTGTGCGAAGGACTACGTCGGCTCGCTCGGGACGCGGAGCGAGCCCTTGCGGGCGAGCATGCCCGCGCACATCCTGAGGTCCGCCAGCAGGCTGAAATAGGCGCGGCCGGCCCCGGCGCGGGCCGCGCGCGCTGCCCGCGGCGGCGGTGGCGGCGCCGGCGCCAGCGGTGGTGGCTGGCCGGGCGCCGGGCGCCGCAGCCAGCGCCGCCATCCGAAGAGGGTGCCGAGGAGGCTCGCGGACGGCTGGGTCCACGAGACCGGCCGGTTGCGCTCGAACAGGAGGTGCCCGATCCAGCAGGGGGCCACGGCCAGCACCGGCACGGCGAGCAGCCAGAGGAGGCTGCGCCGGTAGACGGCGGCGGCGATCCCGGCGATCGCCAGCAGCTTGGCGAGCAGGTGCAGCGCCCGGTTCGCCGGATGGCGATGGTCCTCGAGGTAGGCCGCGTAGAACTCCGTGAATGCCTGATCGCTCCGGCTCATCCTCGCATCCCTGGCAAGCGGCGGCGCGGCGCGCGCTCGCCGAGATCGTCGTCCCCGCCGGCGTCGCCGCCGCGGCGGGAATCGCGCTGGCCGTCACCATACCACCGCGGTGGCGGGCCGCCGGGATGCCGTACTTTGCCGGCTACGGCAAGAACGTGGAGCTGGCCGCGGTGGCCGGCGCCCTGGCGGCGGGCGCGGCGACGCAAGCGTTCGTGCGGTCGCGGCGCGGCCTGCTGGCCTGTGCGCTGCTGGCGGCGGCCGGGCTAGCGCTCGCCGCCGCGCGGTCTCCCGTCTCCCCCCTGCTCGCCGGCTGGCCCCAGCTGCTCGCCGTCGCGGCGCTGGCCACCTCGCTCGGCGGCGGCCGGTGCGAGGCCGGCGGCGGCGGCGGTTTGGACGCCGGCTCCCTTCCAAGCGGCTCCGGTCCGGGGCCGAGCGCCGGGTCCGGTCCGGGTCCGGACGCCGGCGCGGGCGCGGCGCCGGTCGGTGGGAGTGGGGGCCGCGGCGCCGGCGCCGGCGCGGCCCTGCTCGCCGCCCTGCTGGTCGGCGCGCTCGCCGGCGCGGCGTTCGCCGTCACCGTCGGGCCGCGGCTCGTGATCATCGATACCTTTCATGACGGCGAGGTCCTGAGCACGGCGGTCGATCTGCTCCGTGGCGGGCGCCCCTTCAAGACCCTCCTCTGGCCGCATGGTTTCCACGACACCGGCCTGACGGCGCTGTGGATCGCAGCGACCGGGAAGATCGGCACCTCGCCGGTCGCGCTGGCGTGGGCGTCGTGCTGCGGCCTCGGCGTCATCGCCGTCTACGTCGTGGCGCGCCGGGCGCTCGGCTCGCGCAGGGAGGCGCTCGCCGCCACCTGTGTAGCGGCCTGCGCGCCGCTCGTCGTCGATCCGCCGCATGCGGCCGGCGCCGGCGCGGGAGCGCTGTACGAGATGGGCGAGCTGCTCTTCGTCGTCCTCGGCTTCGCCGCGGTGACCTCGCGACGCCGGGACCTCGCGGCCGGGGTCTGCTTCGGCCTCGCCTACCTGTTCCGCATCGAGGCGGCGGTGTACGGGATGATCGCCGCGCTGGGCGTCATCGCGTACCGCGACCTGCTCGCGGCGGACGAGCCGCTCGGCACCGCCGCCGGGACCGCTGCCCGCGGCGCCTTCCGGCTCTTCGCCGGCGCCGCCCTGGCGCTCGGCGCCGCGCGCCTGATCGTGGGCTGGCCCGGCGCCGAGTGGTACGCCTACACGCTGCGCGAGCTGCCGCGGTTTCACCGCGACGCGGTGGGGCTGCCCTCGCCGTGGCCCGACCGCGGCGGCGGGCCGGCGGCCGGCAGCGCCTGGTTGAGCGCCGCGCTCGCCCGGCTGCTCCTCACCCTGCTGCTGCTGGTGCAGGCGCTGCGGCGGCTGCCGCTGCGCCGGCTCCGGCGCCGGCTGCCGCTGCCGCCTGCACGGCTGCCCGGCGAGGCCGAGGCCGAGGCGCTGCTGATCTTCGTGGCGCTGTTCACCGCGGCGGCAACCAAGTCGGCGCTGGATCGCAGCGACCCGGTCCACGTCCTGCAATTCTCCGCGCTGCCGCTGCTCGCGACCGTCTGCCTGGCGGCCGCCGCCTGGCGCGAGCGCCTTGCCCTCGGCCGGACGGCCGCGAGCGCCGCCGTCTTGCTGCTCGTCGCGAGCCTCGATTTCGAGGCGCTCGGCCTCCGGCTCCCCGTCCCGCACGGCGCGGCGGCGATCGCGGCCACGGCGGGCCAGCGCTGGCAGGCGCTCGCCGAGCACCTGGCCCCCAACCCGCCGGCCGGCGCCTGCGCCGATCGGACGTTCACGCCGGGCGAGGGCCTTTCCGCCGTCAATCGCGGCTTCATCGCCGACACCTGCGCCGTGGAGGCGCTGCTGCGCGCCCACGGCGTGAGCCGGCTGGTCATCGCCGATGCGGCGCCCTTCTACTACGTCCGCTTCCACCTCCCCTCCCCCACGCGCTACTTCGCCCTTGCCCGCGCCTACACGCCGCCGCGGCAATTCGAGCTGATCGAGGAGCTGCGCAGGAGCCGCCCGCAAGCGCTGCTCCGCCCGCGCGGCTACGGCGCGCGCTGGGACCTGGACATCCCGGACGCGGTGCGCGTGCCCGTGGCCGACGCCTATCTCAGGGGGCGCCGGCACGGCGTCGCCCTGACGCCCACGCCGCTGGGCGACCTGTACTTCTGGGACGAGCCGGAGGAGTGCGGGCCGGGCGCGCGCCCGGGGGGCGGCCGCGGCGGCGCGGTCGAGGTGCAGGCGGACCTGGTGACCTATCAGCCCGCGAGCGGTTTCCTCTATGCCAGGGGCTGGGCGATCGAGGCCGCGACGCAGCGACCCCTGGCCGCGCTCGCCCTGGGTGGGGCGCCGCCGGGCGCCGCCGACGACCTCGAGCTGGGCCTCGACCGGGCGGATGTGGCACAGAGCACAGGGCGCGAAGCGCTTCGCCACGCCGGCTGGGAGCTGACGGTGCGCGGCTGGCCAGGCCCGAGCGCTCCGGCGGCGCTCACGCTCGACGCCACCGCCGCCCCGGGCGCCCCCGTGCAGCGCTTGACGCTCGCGCTGCCCGCCCTGTACACGCTCGGCCCCCTGCGCGGCGCCGAATGGAACGGCCTGGCCGCAGCGCTCGCGCGCGCCGCGGCGATGGGGCGCGCCGACCGCGCCGCGGCGCTCCGCGCGGCGCGGCTGCAAGGGCCTCCGGCTCTGTCCTGCGGCCCATCTCCCTAGCGCGCGGCGGCGGCTCGATCGCGACCATCTTGACATCGGTGAACGAAGGTGGCTCGGTTCGCGCGCAGGCGATCGACCAGGTCCGTTCCGGGATTGGCGGGGGTGAGGCAGGAGACCCAGTGGTCGTCCGAGGATGGCGCTACGGCGTTACGCCTGCGGGGTCGCGGGAGTAGACTGTCAGGGTGCGGTGCCAAAGCGCGCGAGAGGAGGCGCACCCATGACCTGGATGGAAGTCCGTCGCCGGTATCCTCACCAGTGGGTGGTGGTCGAGGCGCTCGACGCTCGCTCAGAGCTGGGCAAGCGACGGCTCGAGGAGCTGGCCGTCGTAGAGCCTTTTCTCGACGCCGAAGGGGCCTTGAGGGCCTATCTGAAGCTCCACCGCCGGGCGCCTGGGCGCGAGTTGTACGTCCTTCACACTGACCGCGAAGATCTCGACATCGCTGAACGAACCTGGCTAGGTCTGCGCACAGCCGGGTGATGATCAAGCTCGAGCACGGCCTCGCTTACGTGGCTGTGGTTCTCACCTTCCGAGGTCGATCGCTCTCGCTGGGCAGCGTCATCCTCGACACCGGATCAGCCGGCACGATGTTCGCCGCGGACCGGCTGCTGGATATCGGCATTGTTCCGGAGCCGTTTGATCCTCTTCGACGTATCCGAGGCGTAGGCGGAACCGAGGTCGTCTTCACCAAGCGCATCGATCGCCTCGCTGCAGGTGCCTTGGCCGTAGCCGACTTCGAGATCGAGGTTGGCGCGCTGGACTACGGCTTCCCCGCCGATGGAATTCTCGGTCTCGATTTCCTCGTGCGTTCCGGCGCAGTCATCGACCTCCGCAGCCTCGAGCTCCGCCTGCGCAATCCCACAAGCGAGAATCACTGATCGAGTCCAACCTTTCGATAGCTCCGCAATCACTATAGCCTGCGCTTCTCATCCTACATTCTCACCACTCTCCGGTGCTTATTGCAGGGATCCCCAGAGCGCAACGCTCTCTCCGTCCAGAAGGCGCCACCAACCCCGCATCCGCAATCCACCAAGACCGTCCTCACTCGACGACAAGCAAAGGTCAAGCTCTCCCGAAGACGGCTTGCCTTCTCGAAGGCGGTCCGCCACGAAGGAATACGCCTCCCGACCAGCTTTCGCCCACTCAAACCCTGGATAGAGCCTTCGCTTACCAAGTTTTCTTTTCGCTGGAAAGATCCCGTTGGCCAACTTAAGCCTCCGGACAGTCCGCCCCGTGCTTGGATCAATCGCACCCCGAACAATAAATGCCGCATATCGCTCGGTCAACTCCACCCCAGAGCTCTTGTCCAGGCGAACTAAGAGGCAATCACGTGAAACATCAAGCAGCGACGCGGCGTAAGACAATTCGTAAAAGAAATCTCTGCCGCTCTCAAACCATTGCTTTGTCTGACAATATGCGTTCAAAAACTCTTCTGGCACAAGTACACGCCTTGCAATATTATTGCACAGCTCTTCTTCTTTTTCGGCAAGCGTGATCCGCTCCTTCATACCTTCCGCAGCGCTCAAATCGGAGGTAGCAACCTCCAATGCTCGCTCCCATCCTCCAGCGCGCGGCACGAAAAAGAATCTGTGTGCCACCTCGTGCGCATATGTGAATCGATCCCGCGTGTGAGTCGTTCGCCTGCCTCCAAACTCTCCATTTTCGGCAACACAGAGCTTGATCACAAACCTCCCTCTGGCTGAATCAAATTCCAGCTCACCATCGTGGCTGCCGGTGATGAACTGCGGTACCGGTATTATTGAGAACCGCGAGACAATCTTGAAAAGTCGAATCGGCGGTGTTAGCACCTCTCCACTCTTGCGAGCGTCACGCAACAGCAGCGCGACGACGCGATCCTCAAAGACGCTAAGATCAGCGGTCTCAAGCAAATCCAGGTAGCGGCGTAGTACCGGCGATCCTGCCAAAAAAAGACTCCTTACCTCAGTTCTAAGCACCAAATCTCGCGAAGCTTCTCCTCCTCAAAAGGCCTGCCTCGTGCCGCTCGTGTTGTATCAACAAGAGCAGGCAACTCGCTCGAGGCAGCAGCGAGCCTGCCCGTTAGCTCCCCTACCTCTTCACCATTCATGTCCCTCGTGGCTATACTTAGGGCCCGAAGTGCTTGCCTCACTGCGTCTCGTTGCCCTCCCTCTGGAACGGCTTCCAGACTCTCCTCCAACGGTCGCTCAAGGTCGAATTTATACCGTACGTCCCTGCACTTCCTCATGTCCTCACCGTGCACGTATTGCGATACGTTCACGGCAGAAACCTCACGAGTCGACGTATTGTCACCCAGCCTAAACAACTCGCCCTCGTTAAGGAACACCCTTAGAATACGTGCGAGCTCCTCAAGACTTGAAACGTCAGCCAGGTTAATTGCCTTCTTGGAAGCTTGCCAATAGCGCCACGCAGATCTCAGCGCTCGCACGATAATTCCTTGCGCAACCTGTAAGTGCTCTTCGTGCTTCGATGGATTCGAACAGCACGGATGCCCCTTTATCAGCTTGGCCAATGTGCCAGTGTAGAAAAGACCATCACTTAAAAACACATATAGCTTCCAAAGTCCTTCGTTCTTGGTCTCGGCATCACGGATTCCAGCCTGAACCCTTAACCGCAAAGCAGCACTAATGCCCTCCACATCTTGGAGAGCATCAATAGTATCGGTGATCTCGTCGTTTACTCGGACCAGTATTGCCGGGTCCTTATAAAGCTGTTTGTATGGATTAGTCCAAAAAATCACACGGCGCGGGATTACGGCACTCACCCTTTCGAGACGGCGGCCATCCGACGCCAAATCACTGACGAGTCGGTCAAAGACCTCCTCGGCAACGATCGCATGTTGCAACAGCTTTTCGATCAACAACGAGATAAGCAGGAAAAACCGAGAGAAAAAAGATGTGTCAACTATCGCAGCCAGCTCTCGCAGTTGGTGCTCAAGACTGAGGCCAGAATCGCACAGTCCTTCCAATAATATCCCGACTCGATCTCCTGGAATGACCATGAGAGGACGGTAAACACGGCGCTCCGCAAGCTTGAATGCCAGCCACCTATGGTCCTCTGAGGCGCTTCCGCCAAGAGTTCGCGCAGCAGCAATTAGACTCTCGAGAAACCGGTCGTCGCCTGCCAGGGCGGGCGTTACGGCCTCGTCTACGCCATATAATTGGCTAAGGCTAGGCTTAAGCTCGCCCAGTACTAACCCTGCCCTCGATAACATCGCTATGGCTGCTTGAACAACACGATGATGCACTGCCTTCTCATGGATTTGATGGCGAATATCGAGAAGGCGAAATAGATCATTGAGTCGCTCTGCTCTAAACGTACCGCGCTTGTGATCGTTTAGATCAATGGCGCAGCGATATCTAACGGGCCCAGATGAAGGCAAGTTGAACGAGGAAACCAATATGTAATAATCAAGTAGCTTTAAGTCAAGGTCTGCCTTCATTCCAAGTCGTGATTGATCTCGCAGCAAATAGTCAATCAAGTCGGCGCTAAGCGTGTCGCCGATGATGTCATGGCGAAATGGTTGATACCACGCTTGATGGAGCTGCTCCCAGTGATCCCTTGGCCCGAGGCCCCATTCCGCGGAAACGTTGCCGAAAAAGGAGGTTCTAAGCACAAGTGAGGGTGATTCCGCATCCTCAGGCTTCTCAAAAACAAGGAGATGTAGAATGAGATTGGGCAGAATCTCATCCTGAAAGAGCGGCCACGTGCGTTGCAGTTCCTCAACAAATGGTGCCAAGTGAGGATGGCGGTCGGCGTCCGCAAGCAGCAACTTGGAAAAGGCAGGGGAATAACGGCGTAAGACTCTTGCTAGCAAGGATCTATGTTGATCCATCAAAAATACATAGAGTGCCGGGTTGAAGGCAAAGTTATCATGCTTCTCGTAGGGTCCATAGTGCGACTTTAACTTCAAGGGAGGTACACTTTTCCCCTTGGGATAGATTTGATGCGTTTTCTTCTCGATATCATGAGAATAAGGCCCATGTGACACATCGTGGAGGAGTGCACCTAAGCCAATGAGTACTCGTTCAGAAAAACTGATCTGAGGCACTCCTAAGCGAGGTGCCCAAGGGGCCCTGGCGCACCTCGCGTTATTTGAATTGAGGGTATCGACAAGTTTCTTTCCCAAGAAGCACGTACCTATGCTGTGAACCGCCCGCGTGTGATTTGCGGTCGGGAACACGAGATCTACAAATCCCAGCTGGCCGAGTCGGAATAGACGCCGAAATTCTGGAGTGTCGACAATGTCACGCTCGGCCCGGTTCAAATAAATGTAACGATGCACGTCGTCGACAAACTCATAGTCGTCGCGGAAAGAGTCATCCTCGGGGCTAGAATGGGGTTCCCCGAGTGCCCGCCGGGTAATAGGTGATCTGGCAAGCCGTGATGCAGGGATCTCTGGTGAATCGTCCGAGGGAAGGCTTAGAATTGTCATCTGTGGGACACCGGTGCTTGGCTTCCTCTTGGCCATTGTGGCTCCTTACTTGGAACCACTGTAGCGCCTTTTCGCGTGCCGTTCAATCCGCCTTCCGATAAGCGCTAGGGTGACCAGGCATTTTCTCGCTGGAACGGCTCAAGCTCCCGACACACGACACCAAGAGCCGCACTCCTTCGAGTCAGACACACAAAGGGCTCCATGGCAGCAGCGGAACCCAACCGGACCTTACCCCAGCCTCGCTACCGTGGCTTGGCTGTAAGAGCTGGCGAGTAGACGCCCTACGGGGCAGCTGTTGCGGCACAGACGGCTCTCTGATCAGCGTGCGCACTGCCGGCAGCCGACAAACTAGAGACTACCACCAGGAGCGGTCGCCTGCAGCCAAGCCGGCGCCCGGCCCGAGCGCATGCGGTCGGGAGAGGGGCTATTGGCGCGTCACGGTCAGGTCCTTGCCGGTGTCGAGGCGGGGCGGGGCGAGGTCGGGGGTGAGGAGGACGACGCGGTAGGTGCCGGGAGCGGTGTCCTCGGCGACGGTGAATTCGAGCTGGCCGCCCTCGACGCGCGGGACGAGCGGCTCTTGCTCGCCGCTGGCCGCCTTCAGCACGACGGCCGACACCTTGGCCGGGTCGAGGTTGGCGAGGCGGACGGCGACCACGCCGCCGGCGGCGACGGGATTGGGCGAGAGGCCGGTGACGCTGGCCTGGGCGGCGGCGCCGCGCGCTCCCCGCTGGGCCGGCGAGGTCTTCGTGGTCGCCTTCTCCGCCTCGTCCTTCTTCTTGTCGATGGACTGCTCGAGACCGGCGACGACGCGGTCGAAGAGGCGCTCCGAGAAGCCGAACACGAAGGCCGCCGCCAGGGTCGCGGCGACGTTGGCCGAGTCCCAATTGATAACCTTGAGCGGGCCCCCCAACACGCCGACCGTGGGATCGGTCATCAGCATCACCAGCGCGACGCCGAACCAGCCGGAGATGGCGCCGGCGACCGGGCTCAGGAAGAGGGTCGACCACGAGGCGCCGTAGTCGGTCGCCACGTCCGCCCGCTTGAGCTCCCGGGTCATGCGGCTCAGGAAGCCGCCGACCGCGCCGGCGAGGAAGAGCGACGCGTGGCCTTCCGCGATGCCGACCGCCCAGATGAGGGAGACTCCGACCAGGGTCAACCAGAAGGCCTTGTTCTGCCAGGACGTCATGCCGGCGAACTCGGTATCGCCGGAGTCGAAGAGGTAGCTGGTGGCCTCGATCAGCAGCTGCCGCCGCGCCGGATCGCTGATCTTCGCGCTGTCGCCGTCGAGCTCGACCTCGATGCGGTGCGCCAGGGCCTTGGCGGCGGACTTGTCGCTCTCCGACAGCCGCTGCTGCACCGAGGCGAGGCGCGCGTTGACCTTGTCGAGCGACGTCTGCGAGGGGTTCTCGAGCAACGCGAGCTCGGCCTTGTGGATGAGGTTCCAGGTGGCGATCTCCTGGCCTCGCGACCAGAATAGCCAGTCCATCACCGCGTACTTCTTGAGCAGCTCCACCCTGGCGGCGTGCAGCTCGTCGCCGAATATGCTCCCCTCCGGGAAGCGGCCGCGGAGGTCGCCGATCTGCGCGACCACGCCCAGGCGGCTCGGCCTGGCGATGTTGTTCCAGCGGATCAGCCAGATGCTGAGCAGGAACGCCACCGGTAGGAAGAGCATGGAGGGGTGCAGCTTCGTCTCCTCCTTGACCAGCGAGAAGTCCACCTGCTTGACGTCGTTGGCGGCGACGGCGACGCCGGTGGCGGCCTCGCTCTCGTAGATCCTGCCCGCGAGAGTGAGGTCGTAGGTCCCGGGCAGCACCTCGATCTCGTAGGCGAAGCGGGCGGCGCGGCCGCTCGCGCTCGGGCACTTCTCGAAGCGATCGACCACCAGGTGATTGGCGGTGGCCCGGTCCTGCAGGGTCAGCGCGACCCGGTGCAGCTCCGGGTCCGGGCAGGAGAGCACGCCCTGCACCCGGGCGAGCCTGGGGCTCGACGGCGGCGGCCCGAGCTCGCCGCGGCAGGCCGCCACGGTGACGCTGCTGGCCTGGATCGGCGCCGCGGCGGCGCCCCGGCTGCCGGCCGAGGAGGCACCGGTGGCAGCGGCGGTGGCCGCGCCCGCCGCCGGCGGCGCGGCGGCGGTGGCCGCGCCTGATGCCGGCGCGGGCGTCGCCGGTGCCGCCGGCGCCGCGGTGCGGCCCGCGGCCGCCCCCGCGCCCTGCTGCGCGGCGGCGAGCGGCGCCGCCCAGGCGAGTTGCAGGCAGAGCAGCGTCGAGAGTCGCAACGGCACGAGGATCGGCGTCGGCATGACGGCTCCTTGTCGGCGTGGAGGGAGCTACGCTAACAAGAAAGCGCCTTGGCGCCAAATCGCTGGATCGAGAAGGAGCCGAGAGGCCGGCTCAAACGGGCCGGGACGGCGGCGGCGCGCCCGGCGGGGCCATGCCCGGAGGCGCGGCCTCGGCGCCCGGCAGCGGCGCCGGGGCGGGGGCCGGGGCCGGCGGCGGAGCGAGGGGCAGGCGCACGGTGAAGCAGGTGTCGCCGGGAACCGAGGCGACCGAGATGCTGCCGCCATGGCGGCGGACGACGATGCGCTGGACCACCTCGAGGCCCAGGCCGGTGCCTTCGCCGACCGGCTTGGTGGTGAAGAACGGCTCCCAGATGCGCCCCTTGATCTCGGGCGGGATGCCGGGGCCGTCGTCGCGCACGTCGACGCGCAGCCAGTCGCCTTCGCGCGCCGCGCGCACCGCGACGTGGCCGCCGGCAGCGACGGCGTCGATGGCGTTGTCGAGCAGGTTGGTCCACACCTGGTTGAGCTCGCCGGCGAACGCCGGGAGCGGCGGCAGGTCAGGCTGGAGCTCGCGCGTCACCTCGACGCCCTTCTTGCGCACCTTGTGCGCCAGGATGGTCAAGGTGCTCTCGAGCTCGCGCCGCAGGTCGACCTCGGTGCGCCCCTCGCCGTCGTCCATGTGCGAGTAGGACTTGACCGCCGAGACCAGCTCGGAGATGCGGCGCGCGGCGCTGGTGATCTCGGAGAGCAGCCCCTCGGCGGCCAGGCCGCCCTCCATCCACGCCACCAGGCAGGGCAGGAGGCCGCCGGGGGCGGCGGCGGACAGGCCCTCGAGGTCGGCCGGCTCGAAGCCGAAGTCCGCGAAGGTGCCGGCGAGCATCTCGGGGCGCTCGACGTGGTGCGCCTCGAGCCAGGCGCCGAGCGCCTCCTCGCGGTCGCCGCGCACCACGGGATCGAGCTCGCCGCTCCCCGCCAGGGCGCGGCGGCGGTCGATCGCCTGCCGGTAGACGGCGAGGGTGGCGTCCATCGACTGCGGGGTGAGGCCGCATCCCACCAGCCTCGCCACCAGGCCGCGCAGCGCCACCATGCGCTCGCGCAGCTCGCTTGCCGAGCGCTGCACGGCGGCGGCCGGGTTGTTGAGCTCGTGCGCCAGCCCGGCCGAGAGCTTGCCGAGCGCGGCCATCTTCTCGCGCAGCTGGTCCACGCGCGTGAACTCGCGCACCCGGTCGGTCAGCAGGCCGACGAGGCGCGGCTCGAGCTCCGGGATGCGGCGCAGCATCTCGGGGAAGAGCGTCGCCTGAAGGGTGAGGATGCGCGACTTGACCACCGCCCGGACGGTGACGCCGAAGGTCGTCATGCGCGAGAACGGCAGCATGCCGGTGACCTCGCCCGCCTTGATGATGCTGATCCAGCCGTCGGAGGGTCCCTTCTCGCGGCGGACGTTGAGCTCCCCGTCGAGCAGCACCATCATGCGGTCGGCCGGGCTCCCCTCGATGACCGCCGCGTCTCCCGGCTCGAGCCAGCGCTCCTCGAAGCGCTCCGCCAGCCAGGCCAGGCCCTCCTCGGGGAGGTCGGAGAAGATCTTGATCCGCTCGAGGTTCTCGCGCAGCTGCTCGGTGTTGGCCATGGCTCACTCCGGACGGCGGCGGCGATGCGGGCCCGCCTGCCCGATGAATCGTACCGCGGAACGGCCCCGGGCGATGGCGGCGGGCCCGGCGGTCCCCCGGCGCGGCGCCCGCGGCTGGCTCGGGCGCGGGCGGCCGGCTCGGGTGCGGGCGGCCGGCTCAGGCGGTGGCCGCCGGCTCTCCCGCCGGCGGGTCGCCGGTGCGCTCGACGAGCAGCAAGGTGACGTCGTCGTCGAGCGGGCGGCCGGCGCAGTGGGCGCTGATGCGGTCGAGCAGCGCGTCGAGAGCGTCGGTCAGGGGCAGGCGGCCGCAGCCGGCCAGGGCGTCGGCGAGCCCCGCGGCGCCGAGCTCCTGGTCGTCGGGGCCGCAGGCTTCGGAGGCGCCGTCGGTGTAGACCAGCAGCCGGTCGCCGGGACCCATGGCGATCTCGCCGGGGGTGTGGGGGCGGTCGCGGAAGACGGTGCTCAGCAGGAAGCCGGTCGCCGGCAGGGGATCGATGCGGCCGTCGTGCTGCCAGAGGGCCGGCGGGTGCCCGGCGTTGACGTAGCGCAGGCCGCCGCCGGGCAGCAGCAGGCCGTAGATCAGCGTCGCGTACTTCGCCGCCTCGAAGAAGTCGATGCCGTCGAGCAGCTCGCCGATCAGCGCCCGCGGCTCCGGGCTGCGGCGGCGCGCCGCGTCGAGGGTCGAGCGCAGCATGCCGGCATACATGGCGGCGCCGACGCCGTGGCCCACCACGTCGCTGACCGCCCACACCAGGCCGTCGTCGCCGGCGTGCGCCAGGTAGAGGTCGCCGGCGAGCGCCTCGCACGACAGCAGGCGTCCCTCGAGGCGCCAGCCCGCGGCGGCGATCGCTTCCCGGGGCAGCAGGCTCTGCTGGAAGCGGCGCGCCCGCTCGAGGTCGTCGGCGAGCGTCAGGGCGAAGCGCTCCTTGGCGGCGCGCTCGCGCTGCAGCCGCAGGCAGCGCTCCACCAGCGCCAGCAGCACGCGCCGGTCGAAGGGCTTGAACAGGAAGTAGAAGGCCCCCTCCTCGAGCGAGCGATAGAGCTTCTCGTCGGGCTGCGAGAGCGAGCCGGTGATGAGGATGACGTCGGTCCAGGGCGACTGCTCGCGGATCGCCTGGCACAGCGCGTAGCCGTCGCCGTCGGCGAGGCGCACGTCGATGAGCGCCAGCGCGAAGCCGGGCTCTCCGGCGAGGCCGGCGCGTCCGGGCATCTGCATCTCGAGCTGTGCCAGGGCCGACATCTCGCCGGCCGCCGTCTCGACCTCGTAGGCCGGCTGCAGGATGCGCTGCAGGGTGTGCCGCATCCCGGGGTCGTCGTCGACCACCAGGATGCGGTCGCGCCCGCTCACCCGGCCTCCCGCGGCCGCGCCTCGGCGCCCAGGCGCAGGGTGACGCGGGTGCCGCCACGCCGGGCCGCCTCCCCATCCCAGCCGGCCGGCGGTGCGGCGGTCGCCGCGGCGACCGCCGCCGCCGCCCCCCGCGCGGACGGACCTCGCGGAACGGCGCCCGCCTCGACAAGCTGGTCCGCTACCGCTGCCGCCGCCATCGCCGGGACCGGTGTGGCCGGGCGGGGACCGGCGGCCCCCGGCAGGCCGGCGGCGATCGGGCTCTCGATGCTCAGGCTGCCGCCGTTCTGCCAGGCGAGCGCCCGGCAGATCGCGAGCCCCAGGCCGGTGCCGCCGGGGCGGGTCGAGAAGAAGGGCTCCTGCACCTTGGACAGCAGCTCGTCCGGGATGCCCGGGCCGTCGTCGGCGACCGACAGCTCGACGCTGCCGCCCTCGCCGCGCCGCACCACGACGTCCACCTGGCCGCGGCGCGCGCCGCCCGGGGCCGGACGGACGGACGCGCCGGCCGGGCCGCCCGGGCCGCCCAGACCGCCCGGGCCGCCCAGACCGCCCGGAGCGGCCGTGGTGAGCGCCTCGAGCGAGTTGCGCACCAGGTTGAGCACGATGTGCTGCAGGTCCTGGCGCCTGAAGCGCACGGCAGGCAGGTCGGGAGCGAGGTCGAGGGTGATCTCGATGCCGCGGCGTCCCGCCAGCGCCAGCAGGAACGGCAGCGTCTCCGCCACCACCTGGGCCGCGTCCACCGGGCCGTCGCCCGCGCGCCCCGAGCCGGCCACGCGCAGCATGTTGGAGAAGATGCGCTGGCAGAGGCGCGCGTTCTCGACGATCACCCCGAGGTCGCGGTCCAAGGTGTCGAGCTCGAGCGGCCCGTGGCGCAGATCGAAGCGCATCTGCTGCGCCAGCGGCAGGATGCTGCCGACGGCGTTGTTGACGTCGTGGGCGACGGCGTGCGACAGGGTCACCAGGCTGGCCTTGACCTCGGCCTCCACCGCCTGCAGCTCGAGCGACCGGTTCACCCGGGCGTTGCGCATCGACACCGCGGCGGCGGGCAGGAAGCGCTCGACCACGGCGACGTCGCGCGACGCGAAGGCCGGGCGCCGCCAGGCCGCCATCTTGAGGATGCCCAGGAACTCGTCGCCATAGAAGAGCGGCGCCGAGATCAGGCTGGTGACCGCCGGCATGCCGGCCTCGCGCTGGTAGTCGAGCAGCTCGGCGAAGCCCGCCAGCTCGTCCCCCGCGACGGCCAGAGGCGGGCAGGGGGTGCGGATCTCGATGGTGCGGCAGATGCGGCCGATGCGCTCCGCCGTCACCCGGATCTCGCGGCCGACGAAGGGGCTCTTGGCCTTGGTCCAGACGATCTTCTCGGCCTCGACGCGGAAGACGCCGCTCTCGCGGTCGTACGCCAGGAAGGCCGCGGAGTGGTCGTAGTCGACCAGCTGGTGCAGACCGTCGAGGACCTGGTAGGCGAGGTCGCGCGGCCGCAGCTCCGCGACGACCTTCTCGCGGATGCGGTCGAGCACCCGCGTGAGGCGCTCCTCGTCGCGGCGCGCCAGCTCGTCCGCCAGCACGCCGCATAGCCGCTCGAGGACCCGCCGCGCCGCCGGCGGCCCGCCGTCGCGCCAGGCGGCGCCGACCACCGCGACCGGCCGGCCGTGCACCAGGAGCGACGCCAGCACCGTCCCCGGCGGGATGGCGGGGTGCTCGCGGCGCAGGAAGCGGGTGGCGAGCGCCTCGTCGCAGAGCGCCGGATCGCCGCTCGCGAGGCGCCCGCCCGGCAGCAGGCGGTCGCCCTGGCCGCCGCGCGTCAGCCAGCAGGCGTCTGCAGCCAGGCGCAGGCGCGCCGCCTCGAGGAAGTGGGCGACGAGCTTGCGCGCCGGGGCCACCAGTCGCAGGTTGCCCGCCAGGACCGGCGCAAACAGGTCGTGGGGCACTTTGGCAAGGTCGATCATGCGGGCAGGGCCTTTCCAGGGGACGCGCCGGCGGGCGGTACCAGGTGAACTACCTATTTTACGCGGAAGCGTCGGGCTTCGCGGCGGCGCTCCGCGGCCGCGATGGGATAACGCCCTCGGCGGGGTGGGCGCGCCAGTGGGTGCCGCGGGTGGTGTGGGCTGCGCGCGCCATCCAGGAGAGGGCCTATACTGACTCCTCTCTTGGAAGGGGGCCGATATGCAGTTGGGTCAGGTAGCACGCCTTCTGGCGCTCGTGGCCCTGGGGTCGATGCTGGCGCTGGCGACGGCTGGCTGCCGTCGGCACGCGGCCACGACCACGCCGGCGGGGGATGACGGCTCCGCCCAGGGCGGCGCCACCCAGAGCCAGGCGGAGCGGACGAAGGCGATGGAAGAGAAGGCGCGCGAGATCGACCAGAAGGCGGCGGAGATCCAGACCATGCAGGGGACGGAGCAGGAGAAGATCGACGCCGTCAACAAGCTCGAGCAGGAGCGCCAGGAGCTCAACAAGATGGGCGGCGACAGCTCGGCCCCGGCGCCGCCGCCTCCGCAGTGAGGAATGAACCGGCTTGGGGTACCTGGGGAACCTACACTGCCGAGCGCCACCCGCCGGGAGCACCGCCGGGCCGGCCGAGACCAGCTACGTCGAGATCGCGTCGATCACGCGAGGAGGGGTGCGGGATGACGGCGGCGGCGGCAGGCAGGCGTTGGCAGCGAGGAGTCTTCGCGTCCACCCTGGTGTTGGTCGGCGCCGGGCTCGGCCTGGCGTCGCCCGGGGCCGCGATGGCGAGCGGTGCGGCGGCGGCCGCCGTGGAGGACGGGGCGGGCCCCACGGCGGACGACAATGCGGGACCGCTGGCAGATCACGGTGCGGGACCCCTGGCTGAAGGCGGGCCGGACGCGGCGGCGGCCCCTTCGCACGCCCCGCGGCGGTTCAAGCTCGGCATCGAGCTCGACGCCAACTTCCGGCACAGCGACGACACGCGGGTCGCCTTCCACCCCGCGTACCTGCGCGCCCAGGAGACCGTGGACCCAGGCTCGCACGCCGAGGTGTCCAGCGTCGCCCTGTTGGCCGACTACGACCCCGCTCCGCTCTGGCACGCGCACCTGCGCTTCAACGGCGTCAACCTCTACTACCGCAACCCCACCTCCACCGACCACCAATACGACCTCGCCGAGCTCTGGGTGCGGTTCGGCCGCGAGACCCGCACCGCGGTGGAGCCCGAGCAACCCGGCCTCTATCTCAAGCTCGGCAAGTTCGAGCGCCCCGAGCGGCAGCAGGACCGCCACCTGCAGAGCTACGGCCTGGTCGGCACCGCGTTCGACCTTTTCGCCGACGCCGGGCTCGAGGCCGGGGCGGACCTCGGGCGTCACGTCTTCGCCAAGGTGGTGGTCAGCCAGGGCAATCCGCTGTTCGTCCGCGACACCAACGCCCTGGCCGGCGACACCCCAGAGCTCTTGGAACCTTACTCCGAGGCGAACCTCAACGGCGGGCTCACCATCCTCTACGACACGCACGTCGAGCGCCTCGACTTTGCCCATCCGCAATACGCCGGCTATCTCGGCTGGCGCCTCGGCGATCCCGCCGGCGCCAGCGGCCTGCAGCTGATGGCCTGGGGGCGGCGGCGCAAGCTGGCGGCCTCGGTCGACCTGCCGGGCAGCTCGCTCGGCGGCGACCTCGAGACGCTGCAGCCGCTGGGAGCGCCGATCGTCGTGCCCTTGCGCGGCAACGGCAAGCAGGAGGTGGGCGGCGACCTCTGGCTCTACCACGCCAGTGGGCTGTCGCTGTTCGCCGAGTACGTCGATCAGCTGGTCGCCGGCCTGGGGCGCACCGGCATCGAGGCCGAGGCCGCCTGGAAGATCGACCTGCCGCTCGTCTGGGCGGCCCGCGGCCGGCAGCTCTTCGCCTACGCCGCGCCGGCGGTGCGCTGGTCGAAGCTGCACAACCGCTTCTACAACAACCCGCCGACGCCGGAGCCGAGCCTCGCCTGGGACTGGGAGAAGGTCGACGGCGGCGTCCGCTTCGGCATCTGGGCCGAGGTGGACCTCACCGTCGAGTACTCCTGGAACCGCACGGTCGTCCGCCCGGGCGTGACCGAAAACGAGAACGAGCTGCTGGGAACGCTGCGCATCCGGCTCTGAGACCTGGCGCGCGGCCGCGCCCCGGACCGCGGCGGCCTTCAACGGCGGCGGCGACGAGCATCCCGGCCCTCCCGGGCAGCGCTACTTGGCGTGGTTGCTCGTGCTCTAACTTCTCGCTTTGCTTCTTGAGGAGGCCGGCCGACATCGGGAACACTGGGGCCTGAGCGCGGTCGCGCTCCGCACCGCCGACTCGGCCGCCCAGCCAATTTCCACGACAGTCGGGACGCATCCGTGGCAACTAGGGTGGAAAGGCGTTGTTATCGAGGCCGCCGCAGTAGTTGCCCGCCGGGTTGTGGTAGGTCTTGGTGGTGCCACCGACGGTGTCGGTGACCGCAATGTCGTACGCGAAATCGGAGAGCGCGCCCCAGAAGAACGCCGTGCGGTCGCCGAAGTCGACAGCCTTCATCACCAGCTCGACGTCGCTGGGGTCGGCGAAGCTGAAGAGGCCAGACTGGTCGCTGAGGCTGCGCGGGCTCCCTTGGCCGGAGGTGTTGTTGAACTGGTTCATCCAGCCGACCGTGACCGCAAAGCGCCGGTCGAGCAGGCATAAAGTGTCGCTCGCGGGCGCGCAGGAGCCGCGCTTCGCGACCGCGCGCGGAGCCGGCGCACTGCCCGGAAAGCCGTTCTCGTCGATGGCGCCGCAGTCGCCGGGAGTGTTCCGGTAGGTCTTTACGGCGCCCGTCTGAGTGTCCGTGACAGTGACGGTGAAATGCAGATCGGTCAGCTCGCCGTAGAACACCTTGATGACGCCATTGATGTTGAGGATCTTGACGATCAGCTCGTAGTTTGAAGGTTCGGTGAAATAGAAGAACCCCGTGCTGTCGGTGCTGGGGATGGCCGCTCCCGCTCCGGAGACATTGTTGAACTGATTGGACCAACTCACCGTCACCGCGAACCGATTGCTCATGAGGCACAGCGTCTGGCTGTCCGGCGCGCAGGGACGGGGCGTGGAGTTGGTGAGAGACACCCAGCTCGTGCCGCCGTCGGTGGTCTTGAGGAGCGCGGCAGAGAGGTTCGAGCATCTGAAGTTTGAGCAGGTATCTCCTCCGGCGTAGACCGTAGCTGTATGCGCGGGGTCGATGGCCAGGGCTCCAATATCGGAGAAGGGGCTTACCGCCGCAAAACTCGAACCGCCCGTTGTGCTCTTGAGGACGCCATCGGTGCGGAACGCGAAGTAAGGTGGTATCGCACCGCCGTCACCGGCATAGAGCGTCGACGGGTTGGTTGGATCGACCGCCAACACGTCGATGGATATATGCCCTGTAGCGTACACGGAGGACCAGCTCGCGCCGCCGTCGGTCGTCTTGTAGACGCCCTCCGGCAGAACGAAGTAGACAATGGCGGGGTTGGTCGGATCGATTACCAGGGCCTCCGGAATGTCCGCATCAGGTCGCGGCAGACTGAAGCCGGTGTCGCTCCAGCTTGCGCCGGCGTTGGTGGTCTTGAAGATGCCGGCGAACGCGACCCCGAGGTAAAGCGTGGCGGGGTTGCTGCGGTCAATAGCCAACGACTCCGCCGGGCCGGTGGTGAAGAGGTCGGAAGGTAAGCCTGAGTTCATCGGGGACCAACTTGCGCCGCCGTTCGTGGTCTTGTAAACGCCCGTGCCGAGATTGCCAATCGGGCCTCCGGCCGCGGTGAGGGCATAGAGCGTCGCTGGGCTGAAGGGATCGACTACCAGGGCCTTCATGCCGATGACGGCATCACCGAAATTGATTCCCGGCGGAAGACCGGAGTTGATAGCGCTCCAGGTCGCGCCGCGATCGGTGGTCTTGAAGATGCCGCAGGAGGTGGCCGCATACAGCGTTCCCGTGGCACCATCGATCGTCAGGCTGTTGATCCGACCGCTTTCGAGGCCGGAGCTGATTTCGTTCCAAGTCGCGCCACCGTTGGTAGACTTGAAGACGCGGCCGCCCTGGTGGGCCACGCAGCTGTAGCCGAGGCCGCCGAGGCCGGCCCCCGTGCCGACATACAGCGTGGCGCTGTTGGAGGGGTCGATCGCTATTGAATTGAAGGAACCATCCACCGGGCCGAGGGAGCCCTGGCTCGTCGAGCCGCCGAGAAAGAACCTGAAGCCGCTGATGGTCAGCGTGTCGGAAACGAGGCCGCTACGGGCGGGTGAGAAACTGACGTCGAAATAGAGCGCTTGGCCGGGAGAGAGGTTGGTCGGCAGGCTGACCGGCGTGCCGGTGTTGCAGTTGTTCGAGGTCCCGCCGATGACATAGTGGCTCGCCAGGAACGGCGCGGAGACGTTGTGGTCGAGAGTCATGGGGCCCGAGTCGTCACAGGTGCCGGGAGGGCTGCTGGGGAGGCTGTAGCACAGGTTTTCGCAAATGGTGGAGGTCTGACCCACGGTGGTGGTGGGGAAGGTCACCCAGGCATCGGCGGCGGCGATGCGCGGCTGCGCCAGCCACGCCATAGCGACCAAGACCAACGCCGCGCGACATTTCTTTGAGCCGTCCACGAGTGCCTCGTCTCTTGTAATTCGTCGATGATTGTGCATCATCGTTTCTCTTGCCCCTCTCTGGGCTGGCAGTATCCAGGCCTAGCAGCAGCCATGAGGATCAACGGCGCCCTGGCGCGGCGGTCCACGCCATCAACATGGGCAACTACGAAGGATCCGATGCTGCGTATCAGCGACATCCGACGCACGGCGATGATTACAGCGCCTGCCTTCCAATTGGGCAGCCTCGCCAGAGTTGATGGCGAACGAGATACCGATGTGCTTGCTGACTCCCGACAGGATACCACGGATACCATCAGATGCGTGTACTGGTTATACGGTAGTGGCCATAAGACGGCCCTCCACGACCCGGCCAGCGCGCCTGGCTCGACCGCGAGACGGGCGAGCCGCCGGCACAGCACCATGAGCCGCTGGCAGGCGTCGCGTTTGTCATTTCTTGGAGGTACGATGCCGGCCTGGAAGACTGCCGACGCTTGTCAGCTCCGGCCTCGCGGGCGGCAGCGCGCAGGCGGTCTCGACTTACTTCGGCAGCACGGTGGGACCGAGGCCAGACAACGACGGGCGGCATCCTGATTGTTGGCGCGGAGGTGCGGACGCCGGCGCCACGCCAGTCAAATGGAAAGTGAGTCCGAGGGAGCCTTCCGCGCCGTGCGTCTCGGCCGGCGAGAATCAACGGCGACGGTCGCGCCGGGCGACCAGGAAGCGCCGGAACCTGACGGCAGCCGGGGTCCTTCCGCGTGCCGAGGAGCGAGATCATGGCTTTCGTCCATCGGACCTTGCGCCGCCGCGGCCGCAGTGGCCTTCGCTAGACTGGAGCCGATGACGGAGCCGCCACAACCGGCGCTCGAGGCAGTGGGGACCCGGCACGGTTCGGCCGGGCGGCCGGGGGTGCCGGAGGCGGGCAGCGGGCCGGGGCCGGCCGGGTGGCCGCCGCGAGGGGAGCGCCTGGCGGTGGCGGCGCTGGCGGCGGCGGCCGGTGGTCTCGCGCTGCTCATCGCCTGGTCGGTGCTCGAGCTCGTCCCCCACGTCACCGACAGCATCTCCTACCTCTTCCAGGGGCGCATCCTGGCTGCCGGCCGCCTCTACGAGGCGCCGCCCGCCGTGCCGGCGCTGTTCGGGCACGAGAACGTCCTGCTTACCGCGACCCGCTGGTGCTCGAAGTACCCGCCGGGCTGGCCGCTGCTGCTGGCGCTCGGCTGGCGGCTGCACGCCCCGTGGCTGATGTGCCCGCTGCTGCTGGCGCTGGCGGTCGCCGGCGTCTGGCTCGCCGGCCGCCGGCTGTACGACCCGGCGACCGGCCTGCTGGCGGCGACCGCCCTTGCCTGCTCGCCGTTCGCGCTGCTCATGGCGGCCGACGCGATGGCGCACGTGCCGGCGCTCTGCGCCAGCGTCTGGTGCCTGGCGATGATCGCCGGGGCCGTCGGGGCCGGCGCGCCCACGATGGCAGGTGAGGGCCCGGTACGAGCCGGCGGTGACGCCGCGCGACGCACAGACGACGGCCCGGTGCGCACCGCCGGTACCGCGGCGCGAGGCGCAAGCGGAGACCGCGGCGGTCCCGGCGTGCGCCGCGTTCGCCTGCGGCTTGCCGCGGCCGGCCTGCTGGGCGGCTTCGCCCTGCTGATCCGCCCGCTCACCGCGCTCACCCTGCTCGCCCCGGCGGTCGGATGGTGCGCCTGGGTGCTGTGGCGCCGGCGGCGGCTCGCGGACCTGGTGTGGATGGCCGCCGGGGCCGTGCCCTGCCTCGCGGCCCTCGCCGCCTACGACGCCGCGGTCTTCGGCGGACCGCTCGCCAGCGGCTACGCGCTGTCGGAGCCGGCGCGCTACGGCCGCGGCGGCGTCGCCACGCTGGTGCCGCCGTCCGTGGCGCTCCTGCACAGCCTCCCCTGGTACCTCCGGCACCTCAACGGCTGCCTCTGGGGCTTTCCCTGGGGGGACCTGACGCTCTTCGCGCCGCTGCTCTGGGCCCGGCCGCGACGGGCCGCCGACGGCGTGCTTGCCGCCTGCGCCGCGAGCCTGATCGTCGCCCACAGCTTCTACTTCTATGGCGACGTCATCTACTCCGGCCCGCGCTTCGCCTTCGAGAGCCTGGGCCCGCTGTCGCTGCTGGCCGCCCGCTCGCTGCGCGTCCTGGGCGGCTGGCTCGCCGCGGCGGGCGAGCGGCTGAGCAGCCTCCGGCCGCCGGCGCGCCGCGCGCTGCGCCTCGCCGCCGCGGGCGGCGCCGGCTGCCTGCTGCTCTACGTCCCGCTCGCCCGCCGCCTGCCCGAGCAGATGCTGCATCATGCCGGCTGGTACCTGGCGGTCTCGGCGGCCCCGCTGCGCGCCGGCGTGCGCGCTGGCGTCGGGCCGGACGCCCTGGTCTTCGTCGCCGGCACCCCCTGGTGCTACAGCAGCTTCTTCCTCGCCAACGATCCGCCCCTCGCCAAGGCCCGCCGGGTCTTCGTCCGCGACATCCCGCCGCTGCGCGCCGCCGCCCTCGCCGCCTACCCGCGCGCCGAGGTCTGGGTGACACGCGTCGAGGTCGCCATCCCGCATCCCCGCTCGGACCCTGACGTGGCGGTCCCGACCGCGCTCTCCTGGCAGCGCCTCCGCTGACCCGGAAGCGGCTGCTTCAGCTCGAGGTCGATGGCTCGGAGTCGCCGGCCAGCGTCGGCGGCTGTAAGTAGATCTCGGTCGCCCGGTTTCATGGCTCGGAGTCGCTGGCAGGCGTCGACGGCTGAAACTAGAACGAGCTATCTGGAGCTGCCGCCGGGCGGTGGGGGGCAGGTTGGCTGGTACGCCTCCTGATCGAAGTACCTCTCCCATTCTTGCTGCGTCAGGCTGCGGCCGGCCCTCGCGCAGGCGAGCTTCTCGAGGCGGTCGCCATCCAGGTCGAAGCGCCAGACGGAGCCGTCGAGATCGGCGGCCCATAGGTATCGACCATCGGCGCTGAACGCCAGGCTGGGGACGCCCCCGAGGCCGCGCCCGCGCTCGAGGACGACGCCAGCGCTCACCCTGGGCGGGCTGCCGGCGAGCGCCCACAGCTTGACGATGCCGCCGCTCTCCACCGCGGCCAGCCATCGTGGATCCGGTCCATCCGGGCTGCCGAAAGCCAGGGCCAGCACCTCGCCTGGCTCCGTGGAAAGGGTCTCGTGCGGCGGCTCTCCTTTCACCCGCGCCAGGTCCCACAGCACGATCCTGCGGTCCATCCCCCCGCTCGCCAGCCAGCGGCCGCCGGCGTCGAAGGCGAGAGCGCGCACCTTGGCGTGGTGTTGCTCAAGGCTGCGCGGCGCCCAGGGTGGGCGCTTCCGCTCCCAGTCCCAGAGGTGAATGACAGCCGCGTGGCCCGACGGCGAGTCCGCGGTCGCCAGCCACCGGCCGTTCGGGCTGAAGGCCAGGGTGGAAACGCCTCCGGCGTCGCGGACCGGCAGCGGCGTTGCCGCCGCGCCGAGATTGGCCAGCGGCCAGAAGACGGAATCGCCCCGCCCATCGCCCGCGGCCAGCCAGCTTTCATCCTGGCTGAAGGCGAGCGCGGTCACCTGACCCGCAGGGTCGGCGAGCAGGCGGGGCGCCGGGGCGACCAGGCCGCGGAGCGGCCAGAGGTAGAGCCTGCCGCCGCGTCTGCCGCCGGCAAGCCATCGCCCGCCGGCGCCGAGGGCCCAGGGCCCCTGCGCATCGTCCGGGCACGCGGCCAGCGAAGGCGAAAACCCGGCACCCAGAGCCGAATCCCAGATCCGCACCCGCCCTCCGTTGCGCTCCGTCGCGGCCAGGAAGCGGCCGTCCTGACCGAGAGCTCGGAAGTCCGTCGCGGCGGGATAGGGCCAGACGGCAGGCTCGGCGTCCGCGACCGGGTCCCCGTGGCGGAGATCCCAGAGACGAGGCGCCTCGTCCGTGCCCTGCACAACCAGCCAGCGCTCGCCCGCGGCGAAGCCCACGCGCTGGATGGGTCGCCGATGGCCGTGCAGGGGAATGGCCGGCCGATCGGTGCGCCCGCGGTCGACGAGGACAGCAGACTCCCCGTCTCCTCCCAGTGTGAGCCAGCGACCAAGAGGGCTGAACGCCACGGTGCGCACCGAAACGTCCTGCAGGCGGCGATCGGTCGAGGCTTGGCTGGTCTCCAGGTCCCAGAGCGTGACGCCGCCGTCGCGGCGGGCGAGGGCCAGACTTCTGCCGTCGGGGCTGAATGCCGCTTCGAAGGCGGCGGGCAAGAGAACCGGCCGGGTAGGCGGTTCGGCACCACTCGACCGCCACACGCACGATGCCGTGCCGGTCTGGCCGAGGAGCTTGCCGCCGTCGGGGCTGAAGGACACATTCAGCAACAGCCCTTCGCAGCCGCCGTAGGTTTGCGGCGCTTCGCGGCGGCGGCCGCCTGAACCTGCGGGGAGGGTCCAGACCCGAACGCTCGCCGGTCCCCCGCGCCCGCTCGCCGCCAGCCGGGTGCCGTCGCGACTGAAGGTCAGCGCTGCCACCTCGCCGGCGCGTCCGGGCAGGACGAGTCCTGCCGTCGCCGGACTGTCCGCCTGCAAGTCCCAGATCATGACGGTGCCGCCCCGTCCGCCGAGGGCCAGCCAGCGGCAGCGGCCGTCCGGCCCATCCGGGCTGAAGACCATGGGCGTGCTGAGCGAGAGAGGCGAAGGCACGGGGGACGGGGCGCGGAGCGGGACCGGCGCTGCCGCCGCGCTCCTCGGGGCGTCCAGGTCGCGCAGCACCGGCTCTCCGTTTCTCATGGTGGCCAGCCAGCGTCCATCCGGGCTGAACGGCGGCGGCCCCGCGAAGACCCAATCCTCGCCGCTCAACCGCAGCGCCGCCTCACCCCCTTTGTCGCCGGGCGGCAGATGCAGGAGGGACGCGGCGCCGTCTTTGACAGCGGCGACCAGCCAGCGGCCGCGAGGGTCGAGGGCGAGGGCGGCGACGGCGCCCTGAGGCTGGGGTGATGCCGGCGGGGCGGGCGAGCCCGGCGGCGCCGATAGCGACAGGGCGAGCCATGGGCGGGACATGGGCTCCGCGGCGAGCATGTCCCAGACCCGGACGGCGCCGTCCGCTCCCCCTGTCGCCAGGAACCGTTGACCTGGGCCACCGATCGCCAGCACTACGGCTTCATCGCCGGCCGGCCGGCCCCCCGAAAGGGCGAGCGAGCGCCGCAGCGCCGCTGCCGCGTCCGCGTGGAATTCTCCGGCCCATGGCGCCCGCCGCAGCGCGAACGAGAGCAACAAGCCGAGAGTCGGGTCGCTCTCGCGCAAGGCCGGAATCTGGTTCAGCAGACGGCGCGCGATCGCCTCCCGGCGCGACTCATTGGCCTCGCGCTGCACCCGCCACGCCCAGGCAGCCAGCCCGGCTGCCACGACGAGCAGCACGGCCAGGGTGACGGCCCTCCGCCGCAGCCGCCGCGCCGTACGGTGCTCTTCGTCGGCGCGCCGCCGCTGCTCCTCGGCCCGCTCGCGCTCCGCTTCGGCTCGCCGGTGCTCCGCGTCGGCCCGCAGGCGCTGCTCTTCGCGCAGGCGGTCGGCCTGCTCGAGCTCGCGGCGGTTTTCATCTTGATGCAATGCGGTGCTGGCGGCCAGAAACGCGTCCTCTAGGCGGTTCACCTCGCCGCGGCGTGGCTCGGCCCACTCCTCGGCCTCCACCAGGTTGGCGCCGCGATAGAGGTAGCTCGCGTCACGCCCGCCCGCCTCCCATTGAGAGGCCGCCTCGTCGAGGCGGCGGCGCAGCAAGAGCACCTTACGACCGTCTTCGATCCATCCGCGCAGGCGGGGCCAACCGGCGATCAGCGCCTCGTGGGCGAGCTCCACGAATGGGCGCCTCCCCTCTTCTTCCATGCCCGCCGTGCCGATGGTCAGCAGCCGCTCGCGGGCAAGGACCTGGACCACGGTCTCGACCTCGCCGGCGCCCGCCTCCGCCAGCTCGGCCGCCGGGAGGAGCTCGTCCAGCGCCACCCGCAGGCGCGCGTCGTCCGCTCCCGGCACCGGCTGGACCAGGCGCAACATCACCTGCCGGCAGACCTGCTGCTGGGACTCGGTCGGCAGCCCTTCGAAGACCCTGTCGGCGCGGCGCCCCAGAGCTCCGTCCATACCGCCGATCTGGCCGTAGGCCTCGACGGTGAGGCGGTTTCCCCGCCGCTGCTCCCAGAGCTGGAAGAGGGCATCCTGCAGAAGCGGCAGGTAGCCGGGCTGGCCCTTGACGTCGGCGAGCAGCAGCTCGACCAGTCCCGGCTCGAGCTCACATTTGGTGCTGCGGGCCGGCTCCTCGATGGCCTGTCGCAGCTCCTCGGCGCTCATCGGATTCACCAGCTTCTGGCGCCCCTCGTCGAGGGCCGACGCCAGCTCGCGATAGGCCGCGCACCTGCCATAGAAGTCGGCGCGCAAGGTGAGCAGCACCACCGTTCGCCCGCCGGCCACGGTCGCCGCGTAGAGCAGGTTGTCGATCAGCGCCCGGCGCTGCGCCTCGTCGGCGCATTGTGTGAAGAGCTCCTCGAACTGGTCCACCAGGACCACCAGCCGTCCGCCCGCACCTGCTGCCCCGGTCCTGCCACTCCCTGTGCCACTCCGGCTCCCCTGGGCGCGCCGGCTTCTCCCTCCCCCGCCTACCCCTCGGGTCCCTGCAACCCCGCCTACCCCGCCAGTTGCCGGAGGGCCGGGGCTCTCCGCCGCGACGTCGCCGCCGGGAGGCAGCATGGCGGTGAAGTGCAGCATCCGAGGATCCGCGGCGAGGGCCCGCTCCAGGTCGGGCACCGCCGTTGACGAGCGCTGCCAGCGAGCGGCGAGCGCCACCGCCAGGTTTGCCAGCGGCTGCGCGCCTGGACGGCAGATGGCCGTCGGCCAGCCCTCGTCTTGCAGCCGCGAGACCAGGCCGGCGCGGGCCAGCGACGACTTGCCGCTGCCCGAAGGTCCGATGATGGCGAGGAACCTCTCCGCCCCGGCGCCGCCATACCGGGGGGCCGGAGCGGCCGCTCCAGGCTCACCCGGGCGACCCGGGCGCAGCCTCTCGAGCAGCTCATCGACCAGCGCCTTGCGGCCATAGAAGAGGTCAGCGTCGCCGACGTCGAAGACCTCCAGGCCGCGGTAGGGGCAGACAGCTTCCGCCGCCTCGGGACCCGGCTCGACGCCGCGGATGCCGCAGACCAGCCGGCGCAGGGCCTCCTTGTCGTCGAGCTGGCCGCGGAAGTCGACCCAGGTGCACTGGCGGAGAAAGGCGGGCAGGCCGCCGCCCTCGCTCAGTACCGCGCCGGGCAGCAGCACCGGGATGACCCGAAAGCTGTCGCCGCCGGCGCCGGCGGACACCCGGCGGTCGATCGCGGCGCGTATCTCCGGTTCCTGCCACGGTCCGGCGCCCCCCGGACCGATGAACACCGCGCAGCTCGCGGAGCGCGCGAGGGCATCCTCGATCGCCTGCTGCCAGGGCGCGCCCGCACTCAAGCGCCAGACGTCGAGCCAGAGGCTGATCCTCCGGCGCCGCAGGCGGCGCGCCAGCACCTCCACCGCCGGCGTGTCCGCCGAGCTATGCGACAGGAAGACATCAAACTCAGGCCGGTCCACGAGCACCTCGGGCCGATTCAGACCGCCGGACCTGGCAACGATCGGCGGTGACCGGCGACGACCCGGACCCAGTACCTATTACAACCCTTGGTACCAGGGTCGCCACCATGGCATTTCGGTTAGAGTCTAAGCTTAGCACCTAAATACTAGCTATCGCAATCTCCATGCGCGCCCCTCGCCTGATGCGCCGTGCCATCTCCATTCTCCTGGAGACCCTCGCCTGTTGGTGCCTGGCGACTGTCGGCCTGCAGCCGGCCGGCGCCGATCCGCAGCCGTCGCACGCCGCATCCGAGATCGCCTTCACCAAAGGACTGATGGCGTTCCAGCAAAGCCTCGACGCGGAGGCCGCCGCCGAGCTCTCGCTCGCCGCCCAGCTCGATCCGGAAGCGGGCACGCCGAGGTACCTGCTGGGGCTCACCCTGCTGCGGATGGGCAAGGCGAAGGAAGCGGTCGCCGCGATCGAGGCCAGTCTCCGAGCGCGGCACCGCCCCGAGGTGGAGCGATCGCGCCTGCTCGCCGACCTCCGCGCCGCCCGGCGCGCCGCGCTGGAGGAAGGGGCGGGCCCGGCCGCGAGTCCCCCCGCGACCACCGTGGCGCCGCCGGTGTGGAGGTTCGAACCGCAGGCGGACGACCGCGGGAGCTGGGAAGGCGGCCTCGACTTCGCGCTGGGCACCGACTCGAACCCCAACCTGCAGGCGGCCGACCTGACGCTTCCCGTCCCCGCGGGGCAGCCGCCGGCCGTGGTGCGGGGGGCGCAGCGAGACAGCGTGGCGGACCTCGGCTTGCGGCTCGGCTGGTTCCCGCTGCGCGTCCGCGACGGATGGGAGCTGGGCGTGGACCTCGAGGCCGGCCAGTCGCTCCACCACCGCTTCGACTTTCTCAACCTCGGGGAGCTCCGGGGAGTGGTGCAGCTCGCCCGGGGCCTGGATCCTCGCGGCTACCTGAGCGGTCCTCTGGGCTCGACCCGGGTGCCGTTCGGGGCGCGCGGCGTCTCGACCCTGCTGCAGGCAGGCGCGAGCGCTTACCAGCTCGATGGCAGCGCCTACCTGCGGACCGCGGAGGCGGCGGCGGCCGTCTCCTTCCCGGAATCGTCAGCGGCCACTCTTCGGCTCGAGCTGGCCGGCGCCGAGCGCAGCTTCAGCGGCCGCGGGTTGTCGGACGCGCGCCGGAGCGGCCACGACCTCTCGCTCGGGCTCGTCCAAACCTTCTTTCTCGGCGCTGGGGGAGAGCGCTCGCTGGCGCTGGACGGCGGGGTCCTCGACCGCCAGGCGGGCAGGCCCTTCGCCGCCTCCATCCTGGAAGGCGGTGCCGAGCTGGCGCTGCCGGTGGCGGCGCGCTGGCGCGCCTGGCTCCAGGGCACGGTGCGCCGGGACCGCTTCAAGCACCCGGAGTCGAACCTCTTCGTGCTCTTCGGCCCCCGGCGGCGCGACTCGACGGCGCGCGCCGCGGCGGCGCTGAGCTGGGTGGCGGCCGACCGGCTGCTGGTGACCGCGCGGTGCACCTACAGCAGCCGAGACTCCAACGTCGACCTGGGGACCGGCCTGCCCGATCTCGGCTATCGGCGGCTGACGCTGTCGCTCGGCGGGGGGTGGCGGTGGCGATGAGGCCCGCGGCCACGGGTACGCCTGACGGCAGCGGCGGCAGTCAGCACCGCCGGACGAGAGGCCATCGGGGGGCTCTCGCCGCCCGGCTCCTGGGCACGGTGCTCCTGCTCGGCATCGCCGCGACGCTGCTCGCTGCCGGCCGGCAATTCGGGTCCGTCGCTTTCGTGCAAAGCGAGGTGCTGGCCAAGGAACAGGGCCAGCTGGAACGCCAGCTCGAGCTCCGAGACCCCGTCACCGAAGGGCTCCGCGTGCGCCTGACCCGGAAGGACTCGCTGCTCAGGGTCCTGCTCTTCGGCAAGGCGGTGCCCGGCAAGCCTCACGCCGTCGGCAGCTTCACGCTCACCAGCCAGAGCGAGGCCACTATCCAAGAAGGCCCGGCATCGGCCGCCCCGGCGCCGGCGCCGTTCACGATCTTGTTGTACCTGGTCCTGGGCAACCTGCGTCTCGCCCTCCTGCCGCAACCGGAGGTGCAGGCCGTGGTGCGCACTCCGCAAATGACCGCGAAGCTCCACGGGACCGACCTGCGCGCCTTCTCCGACCCGGCCATCGGCACGTACTTAGCGGTCTACGAAGGAATCGTCAGCGTCCAGGCCGAGGCCGGCGGCGACCCGGTCGAGGTCCACGCGGGCGAGTGGGTGCTGGTGCCGCCAGGCGGCCTGCCCAACCGCCCGACGCCGCTCCTCCGCGCGCACGAGGGGATCCTGGAGGACCCGCCGCTCCTGGGCTTTAGCACGCAGGTCGAGGGGCCGAAGCCGCCGCGGCGGTAGCGCGGAGCGCGCCGGAGAGGAGACACCGATGAAGCCGCCCCACGATCATCCGAGGTACCAAGGATCGCTCGGTCCGACCCTCCGGCAGCCCCTTCGCGAGCTCCTGCTCGGCATCCTCGGCTGGCTCCTTGCCGGGACTCTGCGCGCCGCCGGCGCCCAGGTGTGCGGCGGCGCGCTGCTGACGGACATGCCGCCGAGCCCGGGCGCACAGTTCGGATGCTCGGTCTTCATCCAGGGCGATACCCTCGCGGTCGGGGCCAACCTGGACCGCCCGGGGCCGGGACCGGCCGCCACCGGCTCCGTCATCGTGTTCGCGCGCGACCCCAACGGATCGGGCTGGGACCGCAAGGCCAAGTTGGCCCCGCCTGAGCTGCGAGACGGCGCCCAGTTCGGCTTCGCAGCGGCGATCAGCGGCAACACCCTGGCGGTCGGAGCTCCTTTCGACGACAGCGTCCAGGCAAGCGGCTCGGGCGCGGTGTACGTCTTCCGGCGGAGCGGCGACGGCTGGGACCAGGAGGCCAAGCTGGCCGCCGCGGAGGTCGCGACCGGTGACGGCTTCGGCCTCAACCTGGCCGCCAGCGGCGACGTCCTCGCCATCGGAGCTCCCTTCTCCTCCCGGGCCGGCAGCCTGGCGGGGGCGGTGTACGTCTTCCGGCGCACCGGGGGCGGCTGGAGCGAGGAGGCAGTGCTGAGCGCCGGGGACCAGGCCCCCTTTGCCGCGTTTGGCTACTCCGTTGCCGTCAACGGCGCGACGCTGCTGGCCGGGGCCCCCTTCGCGCACGGCCCGAGCGCCGGCCCGGGCAGCGGAGCGGCCTACGTCTTCGTCGGGAACGGCGGCACCTGGGTGCAGCAGGCCCAGCTCACCGCTCAGGGGGCGGCGGCCGGCGCCGAATTCGGCGCGGCGGTGGCGGTGGCCGGCGGCGGCCCTGTCGTGGTGGGCGCCCGGCGCGACACCGTCGCCGGGCAGGCCAACGCCGGCGCTGCCTATGCTTTCGACGACAGCTCCGGGAGCTGGCAGCAGACCGATCGGCTGGTGGCGCCGGATGCCGCGGGCGGCGCCCTCTTCGGCGTCTCCCTGTCGCTGAGCGGCGCTCACCTGCTGGTGGGGGCGCGCGGCGCGAGCGGGGTGGGTGCGGCCTACGTCTTCACGCGCGACCAGGGGGGGACCGGGCACTGGTCGTCGAGCGGCAAGCGTACCCCGGCAAGCGCGACGGCGGGCGCCTCGTTCGGCCAGTCGGTTGCCGCGAGCGGCAACGATCTCGTCGTCGGCGGTCCCCTCGACGACAGCCGCAGCGGCGCGGTCGCTTTCTGCCAGCTGCCGTTCGGCAGTCTTGCCATCAACCTCGACGACAGCGTGACGCAAGTGCTCCCCGGCGAGACCGTGGTGTACACCCTCACCGTCTCCAACCGCGGTAACGAGACGGTCACGGGCGCCGTGGTGACCGATGCCTTCCCGCCGCAGCTCGTCAACGTGCGGTGGTGCCCGCCCCAGGACGGGCCGGGCTGCGCGCAGCCGCGCACCGGCGACATCCAGGACACCCTCGACCTGCCCGCCGGCGTCCCGAAGGTCTATACGATCACCGCCCAGATCGCCGCCGACGCCAGCGGCACGATCACGGATCAGGCATGCATCGCCGCTCCCGCCTTCGGCGTCGCGCCCGGCAGCGTCTGCGCCACGGACACCGACACCGTGCAACGCGTCGATCTCGTCATCAACGTCGACGACGGCGTGACGCAGGTGCTGCCCGGCGAGACCGTGGTGTACATCCTCACCGTCTCCAACCGCAGCAACGAGACGGTCACGGGCGCGGTGGTGACCGATATGTTCCCGCCACAGCTCCGCCACGTGCGGTGGTGCCCGCCTCAGGACAGGACGGGCTGCGCGCTGCCGCACACCGGCGACATCCATGACACCCTCGACCTGCCCGCCGGCGTCCCGAAGGTCTATACGATCACTGCCCAGATCGCCCCCGACGCCCGCGGCACGATCACGGACAAGGCATGCGTCGCCGCTCCCGCCTTCGGCGTCCTACCCGACAGTCACTGCTCCACGGACACCGACACCGTGCCGAGCGCCGATCTCGCGCTCGTCATGAGCGCGCCAGCGACGGTCGCCATGGGCGGAGTCCTCACTTACGATCTACAGGTCACCAACCGCGGGCCGTCGCCGGCGACCGGCGTGCGCCTCACCGATCCGTGGCCGCCGGGGCTGGGGCCGCTCGCGCCCGGCGATCCGCGCTGCATCCAGGACCAGGGGCGGAGCCGATTCTCCTGTGCCCTCGGCACCCTGCCGGCGGGCGGCAGCGTGTCGTTGCGCCTGGGCTTCAGCGTACCCGCCTGCTACCAGGCGCCGACCCCGATCGTCAACACGGCCGCCGTGACCGCCAACGAGCCGGACACGGATCCCTCGAACAACACGGCGACCGTCAGGACCACCTTGGTCGCGGCGGCGGGTGCCGCCGGCGGACCGGCCTGTCCCGCCGACCTCGCGATCAGGTTCTCGCCTGACGCCGAGATCACCGCTCCGACGGCCGGCACCGCGCCTCTCGGCCTCGGGCGCACCCGGCGGCAACCACGTGCGGCCGCGGGCGCCGCGCTCGATGAGATCTCGGTGCTCTACACGGTGAACGTGCAGAACACCGGCACCGCCGACCTGGCCGGCGCCAAGGTGAGAGGCGCCTTCTCCCCCAGCCTCAAGCGGATCCTCTGGTGCAAGGGGCTGGGCTGCATGCCCGCGATCCCGGGTCCGCTGGCGGATTCCGTCCCCCTCGCAGCCCTCGAGACGGCGGTCTACCAGGTGAAGCTCACCGTGCCACCCAACTTCAACGACTTCGTCTGCCACACGGTCACCGCGACGCTGCCCGGCGGCGAGGTCGATCCCACGCCGCAGGACGACTCCGCCAGCGAGCTGCGGTGCCTCACCCACGGCGCCCTCTGCTCACCGCCTCCCCCCGGCTTCTGCGCCGGGCGCCGCCAGCCCGACCTGGAAGTCGCATTCGTCCGCGACCCCGAGATCGACCCTCTGGCAGGAAAGGTCCTCTACACGGTCGCCGTGCAGAACGGCGGCTCCGCCGACGCCGTCGCGGCACAGGTGAGCAGCGTCTTCTCCCCCACCATCGCGCCGGTCCTGTGGTGCCGGGGACTCGGTTGCACCCCCGCGAACCCCGGTCCTCTCGCGGACGTGCTCACCGTGCCCGCCGGCCAGACCGTGGTGTACCAGGTCGAGTTGACCGTGCCCTGTGACTTTGCCGGCAGCGCTCTCCTCTACACCGTCTCCGCGGCACCCGGCGGCGGGCTGGAAGCCGGACCCCCGGACAACAGCCAGAGCGAGCTCCTCTGCCTCACCTTCGACGACGAGTGCCAGCTCCTCGCCGGGTCCTGTCCCAGCGCCCCGCCACCGAGCCATCCTGACCTCGACGTCGAGCTCGTCGGCGCCCCGGAGATCGATTTCGCCGAAGGTAAGGCGGTCTACACCGTGCTCGTGCAGAACGGCGGCGGTGCCGATGCCGTCGCGGCGCTGGTGAGCGGCACGGCGCAGGTGAGCGGTTCGGGCTCCGACGATCGCACGGCGGCGTGGTGCAGAGGCCTGGGCTGCACTCCCACGATCGAGGGTCCACTCTCGGACACTCGGACGATCCAAGCGGGCGATTTCGCGGCGTACGAGGTGGCCGTGGGCGTGCCAGCCGGCTTCCACGATAACGTCTGCTTCACGGTGAGCGCGAAGGTGCCCGGCGACCTCGAGCCCGGCCCGCAGGACAGCACTCGGACCGAGCTCATGTGCCTCACCGACGGACCTCCCTGCCCGCCGCCACCGCCCGGCTTCTGCCCGGAGGACAAGCCGGGTCATCCCGATCTCGAGGTGGCGTTCATCGGCGACCCGGTGCCCGACGGCGCGGCCGGCACCGTGCTCTACACCGTCTCGCTGCAGAACGCCGGCGATGCCGCCGCGGTCGGGGCGAAGATGAGCAGCCTCTTCTCGGCCTTCTCCTCGTCCGCCATCGGGCCCGTGTCCTGGTGCAAGGGCCTCGGTTGTACCCCCACGAATCCCGGCCCTCTCGGCGAAACGCTCACCGTGCCCGCGGGCGCGTTCCTGTTCTACCAGGTGCTGCTGCACCTGCCGCTCAGCTTCAACGACTTCCTGTGTTACACGGTGACCGCGACGGTGCTTGGCAACGCCGAGCTCATCCCGGACAACACCCAGAACGAGCCGCTCTGTGTCGGCAGCGAGGCATTCTGCTCGTCACCTCCGCCCGGCTTCTGCTTCCATATCGATTAGCCTCAGCCGCCGCGACGGCGCACTCGTCGGATCGGCGTCCGCCTACGCCAAGACGGCGGTCCTGGTGGCGGCCGGCTACTTCGGCTCGAGGTCGACGTCGCGGTCGAGGCGGGCGAGGACGGCGCGGTCCTCGCGCCAGCCCGGCTCGAGGCGAACCCGCAGGTCGAGATGGACGCGGCGGCCGAGGAACTCCTCGAGGTCCCGGCGGGCGGCGGTGCCGATGGCCTTGATCATCTGCCCCTGGCGGCCGACCAGGATCTTCTTCTGGCCCGGCCGCTCGACCAGGATGGAGGCATAGAGGAGCAGCAGGTCGCGCCCCTCCTCCTCTTCCCAGCGGTCGATCTCGACGGCGGTGGCGAAGGGCAGCTCCTCGCGGGTGGCGGCGAGCACCTTCTCGCGGATGCGCTCCGCCGCCAGGAAGCGCTCCGGATGGATGGTCAGCAGCTCGGGGTCGTAGAGCGGCGGCCCCTCGGGCAGGAGCCGCCAGAGGGCTTCGAGCAGCCGCTCGCAGCCGTCGCCGGTCGCGGCGCTGATTGGCACGATCTCGTCGAAGCGGGCGCCGCGGGCGTAGCGGTCGATCATCGGCAGCAGGTCCGGCTTGCGCACCTTGTCGATCTTGTTGAGGGCGAGGAGGAGCGGGCCCCGCGCGCGTCCCACCAGGTCGAGCACGAAGGCGTCGCCGGCGCCGAAGGGCTCGGCGGCATCGACCAGCAGGCACACCGCGTCGGCATCGTTCATCGCGTCCAGGGCGTGGCCCAGCATCTGCCGGTTCAAGCGGTGCAAGGGCCGGTGAATGCCGGGCGTGTCGTAGAACACCATCTGGCCGCGCTCGTTTGAGAGGATGCCCACCAGGCGATGGCGGGTGGTCTGCGGCTTGTCGGAGACGATCGCCAGCTTCTCCTCGAGCAGGCGGTTGAGCAGCGTCGACTTGCCGGCGTTGGGCCGCCCCAAGAGCGCCACGGTGCCGGCCCGGCTCACGCCTCCTGGCCCTCCGGGGCGAGCCTCTCGGTGGCGGCGGCGGGCGGGAGGCGCTCGACCCGCAGGCTCTTGATGCGCCGGTTGGCGACCTCCTCGACGGTGAAGCGCAGCCCGTGCTGCTCGACCGTCTCGCCGGGGTGCGGCACGTGCCCGAGGGCGCTGAAGATGAGGCCGGCGACGGTCTCGTACTCGGCGTCGGCGATCTCCACGCCGAAGAGCTCCTCGAGCGCCTCTAAGTGGGTGCGGCCGTCGAGGCGCCAGGCGCCGTCGCCGAGCGGCGTCCTCTCGGCCGCCTCGCGGTCCTCGTGCTCGCCCCGGATCTCGCCGACGATCTCCTCCACCAGGTCCTCGATCGTCACCAGGCCGGCGGTGCCGCCGTACTCGTCCACCACGATCGCCACCTGCTGGAAGCGCGCCTGCAGCTCCTTGAGCAGCTCGGCCAGCGGCTTGGTCTCGGGGATGAACAGCGGCGGCATCAGCAGATCCTTGCGCTGATCGACCGGGGGCGGCGACGGCAGGCGCAGGGCCCTCAAGAGATCGCGGATGTGCAGCACGCCGACGATGTGGTCGATCGAGTCCTGGTAGAGCGGGACGCGGGTGTGGCCCGACTCGAGGAAGCGCTCGGCCAGCGCGTCGAGGCTAGCATCCACCGGCGCGCACACCATGTCGATGCGCGGCGTCATCACGCTGCGCGCCTGGGTCTCGGGGAAGTCGACGATGTTGGAGAGCCACTCGCCCTGCTCGGGCTCGATGATGCCCTCGCGGGTGCCGACGTCGATGAACGCCTCGATCTCCTCGTGCGAGGCGGCGTCGTCCTCCTCGGGCTCCTCGTCGCGCTCGTGGCGCGGGCGGGGCACCAGCTCAGCCACGCCGGCGATCAGGCCGATCAACGGCAGCAGCGCGAGCAGCGCCAGGCGGTAGAGGGCGGTCGCGGCGCGCAGCGCCCGCTCGCGGCTGCGGCCGACCAGCGCACGGTTGGTGATCTCGACCGCCACCAGCAACGCCGCGGTGATGGCCAGCGCCCAGGGCCGCGGATGCGGCGCGTCGGCGGCCGCGAGCAGCGCCGCCGCGGCGATGTACAGCGCGATCGCGAGCAACCGGCTGGCGAGCGACAGCAGCGAGCGGAAGACGCCGAAGCGGATCGGCTGGTCGTAGAGCGCGCGCAGCCGGCCGCCGGCTTCCTCGGCCCAGTGGCTCAGCCGGATGGGGCCGCTGCGCTCGAGCAGCGCCGAGAGCACCGACGCGACCGCCGCGGCCGGCAGCAGGAGCGCCGCCGTCCACGCCCAGGCCGCGAGGGAGGCCTGCTCAGCGCGCATGCCGCGCCTCCCGCCGGCGCCGGGCCGCCGGCGCGCCGATCCATCGCCGCCGCAGGCGCCGCTCCAGGCGCTCCATCTCGCCGCCGTCGACCTCGTGGTCGTAGCCCAGGCAGTGGAGCACGCCGTGCAGCAGCAGCACCTTGAGCTCGCGCTCCGTGTCCGCCGGCTGATCGCCGCCGGCGCCGGCGGCCGGCGGCCGGCGGAGCGCCTGGCGGCGCGCCTGCGGCACCGAGATGAGGATGTCGCCGAGATGGCCGGCGGCGGCACCGCCCGGGAACGACAGCACGTCGGTGGCCTGGTCCTTACCGCGGAAGCGGCGGTTGGCCCGCCGCAGGGCGCGGTCGCCGGCGAAGCGCACCCCGAGGCTGCGGACGCCACCCGCCGGCGGCGCCGGCGCCAGCGACGCCACCTCGGCCAGCAGCGCGGCCAGCCACGGCCGCAGCCGCCGCGCCGCCGCCTCGGCATAGCGGTTGGGGTTGAGCAGGGCGATCTCGACCTTGCCGCCGCCGCCGCCCGCGCCGGACTCCTCGCCGCCCGCGGCGGCCATTAGGAGACCTTGACGGCGCCGGTCAGGTGCCGCTTCGGCCTGACGCCGGCGTTGAAGTCGAAGCCCGGGTAGTCGACCCGCTGGTAGAGGATGGTGGAGAGCACCCGCAGGAACGCCTCGGAGACGGCGTTGAGGTCGGAGAGGGTGAGGTCGGTGCGGTCCAGCTGGCCGTCCTGCAGGCAGTCGGCGAACAGGGTCTGGATGAGGCCGCGCAGCTTGGCCGGCGTCGGGTCGAGCAGCGTGCGGCTGGCTGCCTCGACGCCGTCGGCGAGCATCAGCACCCCCATCACCTTGTTGCGCGGCCGCGGCCCCGGGTAGCGGTACTCCGCCTCCCGCACCTCGCCCGCGTCGCGGTCGCGCTGCTCCAAGGCGCGGTTGTAGAAGTAGCGGATCAGGCGCGTGCCGTGGTGCTGCTCGATGGCGTCGAGCAGGACCTGCGGCAGGTGGTGCTCGCGCGCCAGCTCGGCGCCCTCCTTGACGTGGTTGACCAGGATCAGCACGCTCATCGAGGGCACCAGGCGGTCGTGGCGGTTCTGCCCGGGGCGCTGGTTCTCGATGAAGTACTCGGGGCGGAAGACCTTGCCGATGTCGTGGTAGAGGGAGCCGGCGTAGGCGAGCACGGCGTCGGCGCCGATCGCCTCGCACCCCTCCTTGGCCAGGTTGGCGACCATCAGCGAGTGCTGGAAGGTGCCCGGCGCCTCGAAGGCCAGGCGGCGCAGCAGCGGCAGGTTGGTGTTGGACAGCTCGACCAGCTTGATGTCGGTGGTGATGCCCAGGAGCGGCTCCAGAACCGGCACCGCGAAGCTCGCCACCGCCGCCGCCAGCAGCCCGCCGGCGAAGGCGCAGACCAGCTCGAAGGCGACGGTCAGCGGCTCCGGCGTTGGGGCGGCCAGGGCGGAGAGGACGAGCGCCATGAGCACGTTGACCCCGCCCACCACCAGGCCGGCGCGGGGCATCACCAGGCGCTGCCGGAACTGCAGGCGATCGACGGCGAAGATGGCGGCGAGCGACCCGGCGAAGGCATAGAGCGCCATCCACAGCGCGTCGCCCTCGATCGCCAGGCGGCCAACCAGCAGGCTGGCGAGGATGGCCAGCACCAGCGAGGCATGGCGCCGCAGCAGCAGCGCCGCCGACAGCGGCAGCGCCGCGAACGGCACGGCGAGGGCGTAGCCGCGCCAGGCATCGAAGGGCGGCACCTGGAAGGCGGCGCTGAGCGCGCCGGCCACCAGGAAGCAGAGCCGCGTGCCGAGGAGGGCGGCGGTCAGCAGCAGGGCGCTCTCGGCGAACAGCCGCCGGCGGCTGTGGTCGGCGACCCGCTCGCCGGCCAGCCCCAGCCAGAGCGCCGCCGCCGCCAGGCCCAGCAGCAGCAGGGTGCCGGCGAGCGCCGGGAGCCGCGAGCGCGGCGAGCCCCGGCCGAGCATCTGCCCGATCAGGCGCGCCTTGGCGGCGTCGATCACGTCGCCCTTGCGGGCGATGACCTGCCCCCTGCGGATCTGGGTGTAGGCCTGGCCGGCGCCGGCCTCCGCCAGGTCGCGGCGGGCGAGCGTCTCGCTGCGGTTCGAGTGCAGGTTGGGCGCCAGGTTGTCCACCAGGAAGGCGACCAGCCGGCGGCGCTCGGTGGCGGTCAGGCCGCTCCAGCTGCGCACCTCCGACTCGAGGAAGTCGCGCGTCTCGTCCGGGTAGCCGAGATGGTCGAAGAGATTGACCTGCACCTGCTCGGAGCCGTCGCCCAGGTTGCGCAGCACGATGCCGGTCATGCGGTTGTCGAGCAGCAGCGCCTTGTTCTCGACCACGCCGCGGCGCAGGGTCCCCGCCAGCAGCCCGCGCACGCGGTCCTCGAGCTCCGCCGAGAAGCCCTTGCGCACCAGCACGGCCACCTGGTCGGGCTCGACCCTGAGGGCGTCGGGGGAGCGCGCCGGCGGCGCCGCGGACGTCTGGCCGGCGAGGTCGCGCGCCAGCGCGCCGCGCGCCGCCTCGTCGCGGGCCGCCGGCAGGCGCTGGCGCCCGGCGGCGAAGAGCTGCGCGAGCTGCTGGTCGCGCAACGCCAGCACGCCGGGGTCGAAGTCGTAGACCGGCAGCACCCGCGCGCGCGCCTGCTGCTGCTTGGCGCGGGTGGCGGCGTCGTCGAAGAGCATGAGGTCGCGCGAGGCCACGTAGTCGCGGCCGGCGACGCTGCCCGCGGCGATGGCCGCCGGCTGCAGCGGCGCGAGCAGGAAGGCGCCCGGCGTCAGCGCCGCGCCGCCGCCGACGACGAGGAGCGCCACCCATACCCACGGGATCTCGAGCAGCCGGCGCCAGGGGCCGCGCCGGCGGAGGCGGGCGAGCCACCCTCCCGGGCGCGAGGCCGGCAAGAGGCGGAGGCTGGCGGTCCTGGGTTTGGGTGGCGGCATGGTGGCGGCTCGTGTCTCGCGGCTGGCGGCGGCGGCCCGGCTGGCGGCGGCGGCCCGGCTGGCGGCGGCGGCCGGGTGGCCGGCGGCGGTTGGCGGCGGACGCGGCGGGCGGGCCGCCGGCCGCCGCCGGCCGCGGGCCGGCCCGCGCCGGCCTCAGCTCGGGGCGGCGGGAGACGAGGCGGGCCGCGCCTCCTCGCGCTCCTTCTTCACCCGGTCGAACTGATCGTAGGCGGTGACGATCTGCTGCACCAGCGTGTGGCGGACGACGTCGCGCTGGTCGAAGGTGAAGAACTTGATGCCG
>Ga0307479_10000346_pt1 | contig 41792 bp, 40 predicted proteins | sample atmos_gasesECM4C_FD_203743 | JGI IMG/M metagenome (GOLD analysis project Ga0307479, IMG submission 203743) | Hardwood forest soil microbial communities from Morgan-Monroe State Forest, Indiana, United States - atmos_gasesECM4C_515 | ecosystem: Environmental > Terrestrial > Soil > Temperate...
CGGCGACAGCGCCGAGGTCGGCTCGTCCAGGATGATGATGCGGGCGCCCGAGAACAGGACGCGCGCGATCTCGATCAGCTGCTGCAGCCCGATCGGGAGGTCACCGAGCCGCGACAACGGATCGACATCAATTCCAAATCTGGCGAGTTGCTCACCGGCTTCGCGCGCCATGCGGCGCCATTGCACCAGGCCGAAACGATTGGTGGGCTGGCTGCCCAGAAACACGTTTTCGGCCACCGACAGATCGGGCGCGACACTGAGCTCCTGATGGACCATCGCGATGCCGGCCGCATGCGCGTCGCGGGTCGACCGGAAACGCGTTTCTTTCCCGTCCAGCATGAACCGGCCCGAGAACTCGGAATGCACGCCGGCGATGATCTTCATCAGCGTGCTTTTCCCCGCCCCGTTCTCGCCGACGAGACCATGGATCTCGCCGGCCGAGAGCGCGAAGTCGACCCCACGAAGAGCCTCGACACCGCCGAAGGCCTTCGTGATCTGTTTCAGTTCCAGAATGGGCGATCGGCCTTGCGGCATCGAAGGCTCAGATCAGGAAGTGATTCTCCATCCACTGCATGCCCGCGGCGTTGGCTTTGGTGACGACCGGACCATCCGTCACGACGCTCTTCGGGATTTCCTTTCCGCTCTTTTCGCCGGTGGCGAGCGCGGCGACCCCGGCGACAATGGCGCCGCCATGAATGCGACAGGATGGATTGCGGACGGTTGCGAACATCCGGCCTTCACTCACCGCCTGAATCGCGGGCGGCATGGCGTCAACCCCGCCGATCAGGATGTTGGTGCGGTTGTGCGCCTTCATGATGTTGTAGGCGGCGAGCGCCATGTCATCGTTGTGGAAGAAGGCCGCGTCGATCTGCGGATATTTGGTGAGATAGGTCTCCCACAGCCGCGCCGTCTTCGACACGTCCCAATCGGCCGGCTGGGTATCGAGCACTTCGATGTTCGGATATTGCTTGATGACCGATTCAAAACCCTTGGCACGGCCTTGTGCGCCGGTATGGCCGAGCGCGCCCTGGGTCATGATCACCTTGCCCTTGCCGCCGATGGCGTTGGCCAGCGCCTGCGTCACCGAGGCGCCCATGAATTCGTTGTCGGGCGCCAGGAACGAATGCACGTTGATCTGGTCGAGCGGCGCGATCAGCGTATCCATGTCGATGACGGGAATGCCGGCATCGATCATTTTCTGCACAGGCTGGGTCAGCGTGCCGATGCCGAAGGCCTGGATGGCGACAAAATCCCATTTCTGCGAGGCCATGTTGTCGATGGCGGCGCGCTGCTTGACGGCGTCAAGCTGGCCGTCAAACCAGGTGACCTCGACATTGAACAATTTGCCCCACCATTCGGCGGCCTGCTTGCCCTGGGCGCACCAGGTCGCCTGCAGGCCCGCATTGGAGAACGCGGCCTTCAGCGGCTTCTCCGAACGTCCCATTTCCGCGGCCATCGCTGGGCTCACGCCCAATCCGCCCACCAAAGTGGTGGCAGCGCCCGCGGTCGCCGCAGCAAGAAGATCGCGTCTGGTCGTTGAGGATTCGTCATTCCCGGACATCGCTCGCTCCCTATGTTGTCACTGTTTTTTTGCCGACAGGCGCGTTTGGCGCGCTGCGGTGGAGGATCAGTGTCTCACAAAGAAGTTGTTCCCGCTAGGCGCGCTCGCACCGTGGATCGCGATTTGAAACGACCGCGCCGATCGAGCCTCAAACGATACCGTTCAGGCTTCGCTTCGAGCAACGACGCCTTCGATCTCCCCAAGTAGCTTTTGCCACGCGTCATCGATTTCCGGCGACCAGTCGGCTCCAAGCACCTCGCGCAAGGTCTGCGCGATCAGGCCGAAGAATGACGTGAACAAGTCGCGCGGCGTGCCGTAGGCGTCGTGCGAGGCCAGCTCGCATTCGATCATGCGAAATTTTCCGCTTCTGTTGCCGGCAAAATCCACGATCGCCTCGATTGTCATCTCTAGCATCGAACCTTTGACGAGCTCTGAGCCTTCGCTACGAAACATCGCTCGTGTCTCCGGGTGCGCGAGATGCAGCCGCCGGTAGACCAGCGGCGTCAGGTCCGCGCAGCGCTCGGCCGCAAGTTCGAAGCTGTGTTCGATCGGATTGGTCATGGTGGGCGCGAACGAAGAGCTGGCGCGAAAAAAAGAGCAGGGCGGTGAGCCCTGCTCGAGAAATTGTGTCGACCCTATTTTCCCGCAATGTTGATTTGATCTTGATTGGCGGGGCGACGCTGCTTGTGCGCGCCAGGGTTCCTCCCGAGACTTGGACCACCAGACTTGGACCACGAGTTGCGCCTAGCCTGAATGGATATTGGTAGACTATCCCAATCGTCTTGTCATCATTTTCGGCAACGATTGTTCAAACTTCGGGCAGTTTTCGAAATGATCGGAAATTATCCATCGGGAGTTGCACATGTATGCACCCGCATGCATTGGTGGTATCCAGGTAGGGTAACAAAGCGCGAACGGCGTCATCAGAATTTCCGCTATGGACGGCTATCTCTCGCAACACAGCAAATAAATTTTGCGTTGCCTGCCCTGTCGGGCTCCGCGCCGGGGTTAGCAATCTCGACTCGGCGTTCCCCCGGTGATTAGTTAGGCCAACCGGCTCAAGCAGATTCTTGGAATGCGGCGGCGCTTACAAAAATTCCTTCCGATCGTCCTGATCGCGCTGATGGTGCAGGTGCTGGCGCCGATTGGCGCGTGCTGGGCTGCCGCGATCGCCGCTTCCGACCCGCTTGGCCTGGCTGCCATCTGTCACGACAGCGCAGCCGGTTCCGGACAGCAGGGCGATCAGGGCGGCGAGCATCGCGCCCACGATGGCGCCTGCGCGATCTGTTGCGTGCTGCATGCGGGTACGTCCGCCGATACCCCACGCCAGCCCACGCTCGCGGCACCCCATCGCCAGGCCGAACGCGTCGTCTGGCGCGATGAGGCGCTTGGCCTTCCGGTTTTCCGAACCGGCTCCAACTCCCAGGCCCGCGCTCCGCCCTTGTCGATGTGAGTTTTGCGGCCAATGGCCGCTTCAGCCTTCACATTCTGTTAGTTGCGGAGATTTCCATGTCTACCCGTCTCTTGCGCGCGAGTCTGTCGGGACTCGTCATCGCGCTCGTTCCTCTCACAAAAGGCGTCGCCCACGAAATCGTCGGCAATCGCTTCTTTCCGGCTACGATCGGCATCGACGATCCCGGCGTCAATGACGAATTATCCCTTCCAACCGTCGACAACTTCAACACTGGCGACGTTCCGCCAGTGCGGCAGCGCGATATATCCGCAGAGTTCTCCAAACGGATCACCGAGGACTTCGCGATCTCGTTCGGCTCGACTTACACCTTTCTTGGCCCGATCGATCCGACGGCCGCAGGCGCCAACGGCTTCCAGAACCTCGACACCACCTTCAAATACCGGCTGTTCAAGAATATCGAACATGAGTTCGTGATGTCGGTCGGGCTCAGCGTCGAATGGGGCGGCACGGGCTCGGCGAGCGTCGGCGCGGAGGCCTTCAACGCCTATGTGCCGAACATCTATTTCGGCAAAGGGCTCGGCGATCTTCCGGACACGCTGTCCTGGATCAGGCCGGTCGCGATCACCGGTCAGGTCGGCTATGCCATCCCCGAGAGAAACTTCACCACGACCTTCGGCGTCGATCCGGATACCGGCAACCAAACCATCGACACCGAGTTCCACCCGCGGGTGCTGAACTGGGGCGCGACGATCCAGTACAGCATGCCCTATCTGAAGTCCGCCGTGGTCGATCTCGGCCTGCCGGATTTCATCAATCATTTGATCCCGCTGGTGGAGGCGACCATGCAGACGCCGGTGGCGAACACGCTGACGTCGGGAACTATCACCACCGGCACCATCAATCCCGGCGTGATCTGGGTCGGCAGCACCTTCCAGGTCGCCGTCGAGGCGCTGATTCCGATCAACCGGCAAAGCGGCAGCAATGTCGGGGTGATCGCGCAACTGCACCTCTACCTCGACGACATCGATCCGCATGGCATCGGCAAGCCGCTGTTCGGCGGCCCCGTTCAACCCGCCAGCCCCTTTGCAAGGTAATGAACATGCGACATTCATCCCTGATTCCGGTCGTCCCGTTGCTGCTCCTGCTCGCAACCGGCGAGGCCAGCGCGCACGCGTTTCTCGATCATGCCGAGCCGCGTGTCGGCAACAAGGTCGCGAGCCCGCCACGCGAGGTCACGCTGTGGTTCACCCAGAAGCTGGAGCCGGCCTTCAGCGGCGTCACCGTCACCAACCCCGCTGGCGAGCGCATCGATGGCGGCAAGGCCCGCGTCAGCGGCAACCAGATGTCGATCTCGCTGCGTCCAGGCGGCACCGGCACCTACCATGTGAACTGGCACGTGCTTTCCGTGGACACGCATACGACCGACGGCAATTTCACGTTCCAGGTCGGGCAGTAGTGAGGCTTTACGGGAAAGATCGATGATCTGGTTTGGGGCCGAGATTGACGGCCCGATGATCGTGACGCGGACGGTGCACTTCGCTGCATCCGCGATCACGGCCGGCGCCCTGGTGTTCCGTGGCTTTGTCGCGGAACCGGCGTTGCGCGCGGCGCCGGCGGCGACCGCGCCTATCGACAAGCAGCTCCGCGCGACGACCTGGATCGCGCTCGCGGTAGCCGTCGTCTCCGGGCTGGCGTTGGTGTTGTTGCTGACGATGTCGTTGAGCGATGAGGGTCCTGGCGAGGCTGTCATGTCGGGGGCGCTGCGCGACGTGCTCAACTTGACGCAATTTGGATGGGTGTCGCAGCTTCGCTTGGCGATAGCCATCGTGGTGGCGATTTGTCTGGCCTTCGAACGCTCGGCATTGTGGCGCTGGCTTGCGTTGGCGGCGGCGGTGTCGCTGGCTGCTTCCATCGCCTGGACCGGACATGCCGCTTCCACGCCGTTCACATTAGGTTATCTGCATCTCGCCAGCGATGCGCTACATCTGACCGCCGCCTCCGCCTGGATCGGTGGCCTGGTGCCGCTCGCGCTCCTGCTCGGCATGGCCCGGCGCCATAAGGGCTGGACCGCGCTGGAATTCGATGCTGTCGGACGATTTTCAATGCTGGGCATTGTCAGCGTCGCGACACTGATCCTGTCGGGAATTGTCAACAGCTGGATCCTGGTCGGTTCGTTCCGCGGACTGCTTGAGACCGGCTACGGACAGCTCTTGATGCTCAAGCTTGCCGCCTTCGCGGTGATGCTGGCGTTCGCCGCGGTCAACCGGTTCGCCCTGACGCCGCAGCTCGCCCTGCTTTCCGACGACACGCGGCAAGATACGCTTCGCGCTCTCTCGCGCAATACGTTGATCGAGATTGCCCTGGGGCTCTCGATCTTCGCCATGGTCGGCGTGCTCGGCACGCTGCATCCCGCAGCTCATCTCGTGAAATAACGACAAGAACAGGAGCCAACACATGCATATCAGTAAGATTTCCTTCGTCGCGCTCGCATTTGCGGCGCTCGCATTGTCGCTCTGCTCGCCAGCGCGCGCCGAAGAAGTCAAGGCCGGCGATCTCGTCATCACCGATGCCTGGACCCGCGCCACGCCGAAGGGAGCAAAAATCGGCGGCGGCTATCTCACCATCGAGAACAAGGGAACCGCGCCGGACCGATTGATCGGCGGCTCGGCCGACATCGCCGGCAGCGTGCAGGTCCACGAAATGTCGATGGACGACGGCGTGATGAAGATGCGCCCGCTGGACAAGGGGCTTGCGATCGAGCCCGGCAAGGTCGTCAAGCTCGCGCCGGGCGGCTATCATCTGATGATGATGGACCTGAAGGGCCCCTTGAAGCAGGGTGACAGGCTGCCGATCACGCTCGAGTTCGAAAAGGCCGGCAAGGTGCAGGTCTCCTTCGAGGTCGCGGGCGTCGGCGCGAAGGGGCCGGCCGGCGGCGGCATGGACATGAAGAAGATGCCGGGGGGCATGAAGATGTAGCGGACAAGATCGTTCCCTGCACACGGGTGCGAGCAAGCGAGATGACGATCGACCGGCGAGAGCTCAATGTCCGGTGCAGCTCAAGCCGGTGATCCCCGGATCGAAGGAAGTTACCGGGCGCGATCCTTGAGGAAGGCGATGAGATCTGTCCGATCTTGTGGATTGTCGACCGCGAAGAACATTTTTGTCTCGGGGATGAGGCCCTGAGGGTCAGTCAGCCATTTGTCGAGATTTTCTTCGGTCCATACGATCTTCGCGTTCTTTAGCGCGGCTGAGTAGTCGTAGCCCGGCACCGTACCGGCGGCGCGACCAACGACGCCCTTATGCATTGGGCCGACGTCGTTCTTCTCGATCGAGTGGCAATTCTGACAGTCTTTGTAGAGCGTTTGACCACGGGTAGCGTCTCCGGCGGCATTTGCGGCGCCGGCGGCGAATACGGTCGCGGTCAGGACGACGGCGAAAATGGGGCGCGGCCGCCTGCCGCCACGATGATTTGATCGGTCTTCCATTAGTCCAGTCTTCTCCTGCTTGCGTGATCGCAAGCGAGATTCGGGACGTTGCGGCTTTATTCCCGCGTATCCCGGCTTTGGTCGGAGGGTGTTTGCGCGGCAGGCCTGGAGCGGAAGAGCCGAGTGGTAATCGTTCAAACAATCAGGCGATATGGGAGCGCGTGATCCGCTCGCCAGCCGGTTCGCGGGATCGCCGAGGCGGCGCGGGAATATGAATATGGAGATGCATGACATGCCCGATCATTCCGATGCGAAGATGTGACGCGGCGCGATGCGGAGGCCCTCGCATGCCTTGTTCGCCGTGCTCGCGCTGGTCGGCTCGCCGCTGGCGGCAACCACGCCGCTGGGGATCCATATCCATTCCGACAAGGCGATGTTCCAGGTACTGATTTCGCCGGGCACGGTCGGGGCTGACAATTTTGTGCTGCAACTGATGTCCGGCGAAGCCACGCTGCTCACCGTGAAGGAAGCGACGCTGGTGTTGAGCCCGCCCGGGCAGGGCACGGCGCCGCTGGAGCGGAAGGCGAGCTTGGGGGCGGACGGCTATTGGCATGTCGATGATGTGCAACTACCGTCGGCCGGCCGCTGGCACATCCGGATCGATGCCGTAACGCCGTTCCGCACCATCACGCTGGAGGACGATTTCGACCTGCCGGGTCAATAGGCTATCGTGGTTTTTGGGCCCCTTGAGTTCAAGCTGACGTGTTTGTGTCTTAATCGGGGCTATCAAGTTCATTCGGAAAATGGCAGAAAATCCGTTACTTAGCGGCTTTTTCTAAGGCCCTCCCTTGTGTTTTCGCACCCGATCCGGTTTCACTGCTCCCGCACCGTTTCCGTCCGATTCCCTCAAGGGCCCGTCCTATGCGACTATCGCGTTTCTTCCTGCCCATCCTGAAAGAGAATCCGAAAGAAGCGGAGATCGTGTCGCATCGGCTGATGCTGCGCGCCGGCATGATGCGGCAGGAAGCGGCCGGCATCTATGCGTGGCTGCCGCTGGGCTTTCGGGTGTTGAAGAAGATCGAGCAGATCGTGCGCGAAGAGCAGGACCGCGCCGGCGCGCTGGAATTGTTGATGCCGACCCTGCAGCTCGCGGATCTCTGGCGCGAGAGCGGCCGCTATGACGCATATGGTCCGGAAATGCTGCGCATCGCCGACCGGCACAAGCGCGAGCTTCTGTATGGGCCGACCAACGAGGAAATGATCACCGAGATCTTTCGCGCCTACGTCAAGTCCTACCGCAACCTGCCGCTCAACCTCTACCACATCCAGTGGAAGTTCCGCGACGAGCAGCGCCCGCGCTTCGGCGTGATGCGCGGCCGCGAATTCCTGATGAAGGATGCCTATTCCTTCGACATCGACGAGGCGGCGGCGCGGCGTTCCTACAACAAGATGTTCGTCGCCTACTTGCGCACCTTCGCGCGGATGGGCCTGAAGGCGATCCCGATGCGCGCCGAGACCGGGCCGATCGGCGGCGACCTCAGCCACGAGTTCATCGTGCTGGCGGAGACCGGCGAGTCCGGCGTCTACTGCAACAGCGACGTGCTCGGCCTGCCGATTCCAGGCGCGGACGTCGACTATGACCGCGACCTCACGCCGATCATCAAGCAGTGGACCTCGGTCTATGCCGCGACCGAAGACGTCCACGACGCCGCGCGCTTCGAGCGCGAGGTGCCCGATGACAAGAGGGTGCACACGAGGGGCATCGAGGTCGGCCAGATCTTCTACTTCGGCACCAAATACTCCGATGCGATGAAAGCCATGGTCGCGGGCCCCGACGGCGCCGATGTGCCGATCCATGGCGGCTCCTACGGCGTCGGCGTCTCCAGGCTGGTCGGCGCCATCATCGAGGCCTGCCACGACGACGCCGGCATCACATGGCCGGAAGCGGTCGCACCCTTCAAGGCGATCATCCTGAACCTCAAGCAGGGCTCGAGCGATACCGACGCCGCTTGCGAGAAGCTCTACCGCGAATTGACCGCGGGCGGCGTCGAGGTGCTTTATGACGATACCGATCAGCGCGCCGGCGCCAAGTTTGCCGCCGCCGACCTGATCGGCATTCCCTGGCAGATCATGGTGGGACCCAAGGGGCTCGCCGAAGGCAAGATCGAGATCAAGCGGCGCAGCGACGGCACGCGTGAGAACCTGAGTGTTGCCGACGTCGTCGGGCGGCTCGCCGGATAAAGTTTATCCACCGGTGAGAGGTGGCCAATCCGGCCACAATTGACCCCGAATCATGGGATTATCGAACAATGGATGAAACCATGAACGAAACAATCCAAACCGCCCCATTCTCACCATTCGAATGGATGCTGTCGGGGCGCTATTTGCGCGCGCGCCGCCGCGAAGGCTTCATCTCCGTCATCGCCGGCTTTTCCTTTCTCGGCATCATGCTCGGCGTCGCCACGTTGATCATCGTGATGGCCGTGATGAACGGCTTCCGCAAGGAGCTGCTGGATAAGATCCTCGGCCTCAACGGCCATCTGCTGGTGCAGCCTCTGGAATCGCCGCTCACCGACTGGAAGGACGTTGCCGAGCGCATCAGCCAGGTGTCGGGCATCCGCCTTGCCGCGCCGGTCGTCGACGGCCAGGGCCTGGCATCGTCGCCGTTCAATGCGGCCGGCGTGCTCATTCGCGGCATGCGCGCCGACGACCTGAACAACCTCACCTCGATCGCCAAGAATATCAAGCAAGGCTCGCTCGAAGGGTTCGACGAGGGGCAGGGCGTCGCCATCGGCCGCCGGCTTGCCGATACGCTGTCGCTGCACGCCGGCGACATGATCACGCTGGTTTCGCCGAAGGGCGCGGTGACCCCGATGGGCACCACGCCGCGCATAAAGCCATACAGGGTGACGGCCGTGTTCGAGATCGGCATGTCCGAATATGACGCGGGCATGGTGTTCATGCCGCTGACCGAAGCGCAGGCCTATTTCAACCGCACCAACGGCGCCACCAACGACGTCACCGCGATCGAGGTCTTCACCACCAACCCCGACCGCATCGACGCCTTCCGCAAGAGCGTGACGGAAGCGGCCGGACGGCCGGTGTTTCTGGTGGACTGGCGGCAGCGCAACTCGACCTTCTTCAACGCGCTGCAGGTCGAGCGCAACGTGATGTTCCTGATCCTGACCATGATCGTGCTGGTCGCGGCGCTGAACATCGTCTCCGGCCTGATCATGCTGGTGAAGGACAAGGGCAGCGACATCGCGATCCTGCGCACCATGGGCGCTTCGCAGGGCTCGATCATGCGGATATTTCTGATCACGGGCGCCGCGATCGGCGTGGTCGGCACGCTGGTCGGCTTTCTCGTCGGCCTGATCATCTGTCTCAATATCGAATCGATCCGGCAATTCCTGTCCTGGCTCACCAGCACCGAAATATTCTCTCCAGAACTCTATTTCCTGTCCAAGCTGCCGGCCGATGTCGATTTCGGCGAGACCAGCGCGGTCGTGATCATGTCCCTGACTCTCTCCTTCCTCGCCACGCTCTATCCGTCGTGGCGCGCCGCGCGGACCGATCCCGTCGAAGCGCTGCGCTACGAGTGAGGGGCTGATGGAGCAGGGGGCGGAAGATGTACCGGTCGTCTATCTCCACGAGATAAAGCGCCAGTACATGCAGGGGGAGGAGCCGCTGATCATTCTCAACGGCGCGAAGCTCGCGCTGTGGGCGGGACAATCGGTGGCGCTGGTGGCGCCGTCGGGCGCCGGCAAGTCGACGCTATTGCATATCGCGGGCCTGCTCGAGAGCCCCGACGAGGGCGAGGTCTACGTCGCAGGTGCACCGACATCGCAACTTTCCGACATGGAGCGAACTCAGCTCCGCCGCACCGAGATCGGCTTCGTCTACCAGTCGCACCGGCTGTTGCCGGAATTTTCCGCGCTCGAAAACGTCATGCTGCCGCAGATGATCCGCGGCCTCAAACGCTCCGAGACCGTCAAGCGCTCGAGCGAAATCCTGAGCTATCTCGGCCTCGGCGACCGCATCAGGCATCGGCCGGCCGAATTGTCCGGTGGCGAGCAGCAGCGGGTGGCGATCGCGCGCGCGGTCGCCAATGCGCCGCGGGTGCTGCTCGCGGACGAGCCGACCGGCAACCTCGACCCGCACACCGCCGACCACGTGTTCCGGGCGCTGATGCAACTGGTCAAGGCGACACGGGTCGCCATGCTGATCGCGACCCACAACATGGAATTGGCGGGCCGCATGGACCGACGGGTGTCGCTGGTCGAGGGCAAGGTTGTCGAGTTGGATTGATCGCGGCCGATTAATTTGAATCGGATCATGCTGTAAAAATTTCAAACGGCCTACTTTTCCGACGTCGTCGCCTGGCTTGCCGCCTTCGCTAAAGCTTCGGCGCCCCTAATACCGCAAGCCCCGTCGAAGCCTCTTGACCCGCCGAAGTCCGCCTTCGGACGACGGCGGTTGGCGTAGACGGGACCGGGCGATCCAGGACGCCGTGGCCTCTCGATTTCACTGCGCCTTCTCTGGAATACTGGATGCCCCGCCTGAAGTGGGGCATGACGGCCGCGGGGTGTTGCGCGCTGTGCTCGCGACAGGACTTCGCATTCCCGCGGAGAGAAAAAGAGCCGGCGGGTCGCGCCGACGCCTCCTTCGCTGTATCGGGCCGTGGCGAAACGCGTCAGCCCGGCGCTGCACCTTGGGTCGCGGTATACACGGCGTAGAGCGACTGGCTCGAGGCCATGAACAGGCGGTTGCGCTTGGGGCCGCCGAAGCAGATGTTGCCGCACACCTCGGGCAGACGAATCCGCCCGATCAGCTTGCCGGCCGGCGTCCACACCGTCACGCCGTTATAGCCGACGTGGCGGCCGGCGTTGCTCGAGGCCCAGACATTGCCGTTGACATCGCAGCGCACGCCGTCCGGCCCGCAATTGACGCCATCAATGATGAAGTCGCTAAACAGCTTCTGATTGGAGAGCTTGTTGTCGGCGCCGACATCGAACACATGCATGTCGCCCTTGCCGCCCGCACCGGTATCGCCCGGGCCTTTGCCGGTCGAAATGACATACAGCTTCTTGTAGTCCGGCGAGAACGCCAGGCCATTGGGATCGGGCACCTGGTCCTCGGTCACCACGAGGTCAAGGCGGCCTGAGGGATCGATCCGATAGCAGTTGGTCGGCAACTCGCGCTTGCCCGGCGTGAAGCCGGCCGGCTGGCCGATCCGCGGATTGAGCTTGCCGGCCGCATTGCTGGCACCTCCCGGCGCATCCGGCTCGCCCTCGTAGAGCTGACCGCCATAGGGCGGGTCGGTGAACCAGTAGCTGCCATCCGGGTGGGCGACGATATCGTTGGGCGAGTTCAGCTTCTTGCCGTTGAAATTATCGGCGAGCACGGTCGACGTGCCGTCATGCTCGTAGCGCACGACCCTGCGGGTGAGATGTTCGCAGGAGAGTTGTCTGCCCTGGAAGTCGAACGAGTTGCCGTTGGAGTAGTTGGACGGATAGCGAAACACAGTGGTGCGACCGTCGTCCTCCGACCATCTCATCTGCCGGTTATTGGGGATGTCGCTGAACACCAGATAGCGGCCCTGCGCGCTCCACGCCGGGCCTTCGGCCCACAGCAATCCGGTATAGAGGCGCTTGATCGCGGTGTTCGGCTGCGCGAGATCGTTGAACGACGGATCGACCGCGATGATGTCGGGGTCCCAGAAATAGGTGGTCGGCGCGCCGCCGGGGCCGAAATCGCGCGGCGGGGTGGTGATCGTCGTTGGCGGCGCCGCCTGGCCGCCCTGCTGGGCCAGCCCGTCGCCGGCCCCGACCACAGTGGCGCCGGCGGCGATTGCTATGCCGTGGACGAGCGTTCGTCGTGAAATCATGGATTTTGGATCGCGCTTCACGTCGCGTGTCATCACTTCCTCCCGATGTCGTTGCTGGCCGGTTGATCCGGCCAAGCGGCGTTGAGGCTAATCCGATTGAGGCCGGGTTGCGAGAGCCGCGAGGGCATGTCGGCCACGCGGCCCGATGTCAAGAACGGTGATTGTCTTCGCCGTTGAGCCCCGGCATCCGGGTTCCGCGCTAATTCTACTGCGTCATAATCAGCATTTCCCCTCATCCTGACGAGCTTGCGCGAGCAAGCGTCTCGAAGGACGAGGCCGAGAATTCGGCGCCGGGGGCCTCATGGTTCTCCGAGCGATGCGAAGTATCGTCCGGAGACGGGCAAGCGCGCTTCCTCGCCATGAGGGTCTAATGACGCAGTAAGACTAAAGCGCGATGAGATCTGGTTGAATCGCCATCGCGCTTGAGAGCTTTGATTTCGTATCATCCCTCGGGTCAAACCCGAAGGCATGCTTTTCGGAAAGGCGCTGCAGGCTTTGAGTTGACGCGGCCCTTCGGGTCCGCATCATCATGCGCTAGTCACAGACGTGCACGTGGCGCCGATGGCGACCGGTCCAAACGGTCTGACGATAGCAGCTGTACTCGTAGGGTTCCCAGAACGGACCGGACCCCCAGACCGGAACGCCGTAGTGACCGTAGTGATAGTAAGGATAGTAGGGAGGAGACGGTCCCCAAAAACCCCCGCTGACCGCTGCGACGTCCGCAAATCCTTCGACGACGCCGTCGGCAACCCGACCATCCCGCGCCTGTGCACCGGTTGGCGCCATTAACGCAATCGCCAGCGCAGTGGCGAGCGCGACAGTGCCCAGTCGTTTCACGATACTCATTTCGCTCCTCCTTGTTACATCAGCATACGTAGCATGCCGTGCACCGTGTTGCGCAAGATCACGCAAGATCAAACGAGCTGACGATCGTGCTGGAGTTCGCGTTCCGATTGAATCGAAACGGGAACTCTAGGTTTTCGTTTTCACAGTGCCTCGGGAAGGTCCATCACGTCGCGCTCGTAGCGGCTTTCGGATGCAGCGCGATCACGCTGCTGGCTTCCTTGGCGGCGTCGAGGGCTACGCCGATCTTGACGCGCTCAGCTCCCAATTTGCGGTCGAGTAGACAAGGCGGTTAACCTCGCGCTCGATCTCGCCGCGTCTCCGTTCCAACCCGCCGCGCTCGTTGATCGTGTCGCGCTTGAGGCGTTTGCGCTGGTCACTGTCGACGGTCAGATGATGCGGGATCACCTCGGGATGTTCGAACCTTTGGCATCCCTGATGGCGGGCCGTGATCGGCGCGGAATCTTCGAGTTCCATTGCACTGCACGTTTCCCTTACCCTGTTGCCAAAACGTGACAGTTGCGAATGGGCGATGTGCTACCGTTTGGTACAGTTCTAACCGCACGGATCGTGCGGTCCCGATGGCTCTGGCCGGCGGGATCGCGAGGGGGCCACGGAAATGAACCAGCGCTACCGGCCGCTGACTTGTCTATCCGCCCTGATTATCCTCGCCGCATTTTCGAGCGAGGCCGTGGCGCACGCCCGTCATAAGCAGATTGAGCATGCCAAGAAAGCGGATGCGGCGAGCAAGCCGGGCCGTCAGCGCCATGCCGCTGTGCGGAAGGGCAAGCACGACAAGGACAAGCATGCCGCGAAGGCCCGGCATAAGCCGACGCCATCCAGCGATGAGCCGTCGCAGGCGGCAGCGACTCCTGCCTTGTCCGGCGACCTGGCGCTGGTCAAGCAGGCGATCGATCTGACGCGCGAGTCCAAATCGGGTGAGGCCAGCGCGCTGGAGAAAACGATCGGCGATCCCGCCGCCAAGAAGCTCGTCGAGTGGTTCCTGCTTCGACATCCCGAGTCGGACGCGAATTTCAACCGCTACGCGGCGTTCATTGCCGATAATCCGGGCTGGCCGAGCATGGGCATGATGCGCCGGCGGGCGGAGGCACGGCTGTGGCAGGAGCGGAGCGATGCAGCGACCGTTCATCGCTTTACCGGCGATCAGCCGGTCAGCGCCAGGGGCCGCTTCGCGCTGGCGCGCGCACTGCTCGCCGAGGGCGACCGTGACGGCGCGGCGGGCTGGGTTCGCAATACCTGGCGGTCGGAGGAATTGACGGAGGCTGCCGAAGGCGAGGCGTTCGATACATTCCACGACTTGCTCAACCGCGACGACCATCGGGCACGCATGGACAAGCGTATCGGCGCCAAGGATTTTTCAGGCGCGATGCGCGTCGCGCACCGGCTCGGCGGTGACGAAATATCGATTGTGAAGGCGTGTGCAGCGGTCATGGGGAATGACGACAAGGCGCTTGACCTGCTCGACGACGTCGCGGCGGACGCCCGCAAGGACCTAGCCTACACGCTATGCCGCATTCACTGGATGCTGCGCAAGGATCGGATCGAGGATGCCGCGCGTCTGATGCTGGCGGCGGCGCCAGAGACCATGCCGCGTCAGGACACTGACGAATGGTGGCGCGAACGGCGTGCTCTGGCGCGCAAGCTGCTCGATCTCGGCAAGTTCGATGCCGCATATCAGATCGTGCGTGACGCAGCGCTGCCGGCCAATGAGAATTACCGGGCGGAGTTCCACTTCATGCCCGGCTGGATCGCGCTGCGCTATCTCAACGATACCGCGACCGCACGCGGGCATTTTGCCCATATCGACGATGGTTCGGCCAATCCGATCGTGATTGCAAGAGCGCACTACTGGCGAGGCCGCGCCGCCGAGGCGGCCGGCGACGATGCTGCGATGCGCGCCGAATACGAAGCCGCCGCGCGCCATGGCACCGCCTATTACGGACAGTTGGCGCGCGCCAAGCTCGGCCTTGAAAACATTGAGCTGCGAAGGCCGCCGGAGCCCAGTCCGGACAGCGCTCCCGCGCTTTCCGATGAACGCGTGCGTGCCGCCGACATGCTCTATACGCTGGGCGAGCGTGACGCCGTCAGGAGTTTTGCGGCTGATCTTGCCGATGAGAGCGTCGATGCCGCCGTGCTGTCCACGCTCGGCGAGCTGACCGTGCGAAAGGGTGATGCGCACGCGACGCTCGAGATTGGGAAGACGGCGCTGGCCCGCGGCCTGGCGTTGGATCTTTATGCCTTCCCAACCATCGGCATCCCGCAGCACAGCCCGATCGGCCCCGCGATCGCCCGCAGCATCATTTACTCGGTGGCGCGCACCGAGAGCGCGTTCGACCAGCGCGACAAGTCGTCGGCAAACGCGGTCGGCCTGATGCAGGTCACGCCGGAAGCCGGGCGCGATACCGCGAAGAGATTCGGCGTCACTTACGATTGGGACCGGATGGTCTCCGATCCCGTCTACAACACCCAGATGGGCGCCGCCGAGCTCAGCGCGCTGCTCAGTGAATATCGCGGCTGCCACATCATGACCTTCGCCGGCTACAACGCCGGCCGAGGCCGCGTCCGCGACTGGGTGAAGCAGCACGGCGACCCGCGCGATCCCAACGTCGATGCGGTCGATTGGGTGGAGCGCATCCCGATTGCTGAAACCCGTAACTACGTCCAGCGTGTGATGGAGAATCTGCTGGTCTACCGCGCCCGTTTTGAGGCCGCTGTCGCGGTGTCGAAGGCCGATCCGCCTCGCGCGACCAGGCAGGAAGCGACCTCGACGTCGCTTTCGTCCACCGAAGCATCGGCTTCCGAGTAACAAATCCGATCGCGGAAAGCCGCCCTCGCTGCATCGCTTGTTCATGCTTAGCTGACGACGCGAGACCGGCTTTCGGTCGGTGATGCGCCGCGCGTGCTCAGCGGCGCGCAAGAAGGGCACGGGCGAGGGAAGGTAATCCCTCCTTGAGTCGCTGATCGGAACCTCGGCGGCGAGGTGCAAGCAGATGCTTCACGTCGAAGCCGTCATCCGGGCCAGTCCCAAAACCTCAATCAGATGGCCGTGAGGCGGTCTTTTCCATCCAGGGCGTGGACGCACATGCGCGGCCGCCATCGCGGGGTTCTGCGGGTGATGTCGCACCGGTAGTTTTGAACCGACTGAGTACTTGGCGAGGAAATCGCGAGCCTGTTGTTCGAGCGAGTAGCCGCGATTTTCCGAACCAGCCCGGATAACGCTTCCATCCCGGCTAACGCCACCCGCGTGATAGGCGTAATGAACGTTCGGAACCAACGACATGCTCGGAGCGTCCTCCGTTCGATCACCGAGCACACGCTCGCCGGGCGGTGGCGCGCTTGCGCGGCTCACGGAAACCTGAATGATTTGAACCGTGCCCCGGCGGACGGATGGGATCGTGGTGAGGCCAATGCTGACCCTTTTTGGAGATGTCATGGACATGTCGACGCTCGTCCCACATGGCGGGTGCCTTGAGTGGAAGCCGGAATTGATCTGGCTGAATGTCGTTTCCGACGCCGTGACCGCGGGCGCCTTCTTTACGGCTGCGTTCGTCCTCACGTTGTTCCTTTGGCGGCGCCGCCGCGATGTCATGTTCCGCAGCGTGCTCTGGGTATTCGCGACCTTCATGACGGCGTGTGGGTTGACCCGCGTGCTGTCGATCCTCACGTTGTGGGTGCCGGCCTACGACATTGAGGGCGTTGCCAAGGGCTTCCTGGCGCTGATCTCGGTGGGGGTCGCTGCGGGGCTGCTGCTGATGCTGCCGCGGATCCTGGTGCTGCCGACACGCATTCAACTCAAGCAGGCCTATGAGGCGCTCGAGGAGGAGGTCAGGTTGCGCCGCAGCGCCGAGGCCATGGTCCAGCGTTTTCAGGAGATCGAGGCCACCGAGTCCCAGGTCCGGCAGGCGCAGAAGATGGAAGCCATCGGTCAGCTCACCGGTGGCGTCGCCCACGACTTCAACAACATTCTCACCGTGATCACGGGAACCATCGAAATCCTCGGTGAGGCGGTCAAGGACCGTCCGCATCTCGCCCAGATCACCAACATGATGAGCTCGGCGGCAGCGCGGGGCGCCGACCTCACCCGGCATCTGCTGGCTTTCGCGCGCCGTCAGCCGCTGCAGCCGCGCAGCGTTGACGTCAACGCGCTCGTCGTCGAGGCGGCGCGGCTGCTGCGACCGACGCTCGGCGAACAGGTCGAAATCGAATCGATGCTGGCGCATGATTCCGCGCCGGCCCTGATCGATCCCAGCCAGCTCTCGACCGCGATCCTGAACCTTGCGCTGAATGCGCGTGACGCCATGCCGGACGGCGGCAAGCTGACCTTGGAAACCAAGAATGTCGTGCTCGACGAGAACTACGCCGCCATGAGCCGCGATGTTAGTCCGGGCAACTACATCATGATCGCGGTGAGCGACACCGGCAGGGGAATCCCCGCCAGCCAGCTCGACAAGGTGTTCGAACCGTTCTTCACCACCAAGGACGTTGGAAAGGGATCGGGGCTCGGTCTTTCCATGGTCTACGGCTTCGTCAAGCAGTCGAACGGACATATCCGGATCTACAGCGAGGAGGGCCACGGCACCACCGTGAAGCTTTATTTGCCGCAGGCCGCGGGCGTCGCGGTCGCTCCGGCCGCCGAGACCGGCATCTCCGAATTCGAACGCGGCGACGAATCCATCCTGATTGTCGAGGACGACGCGCTAGTCCGCGAATATGTCGTGACCCAGGTCAATCGTCTCGGTTATGACACGCTGGCCGCCAGCAATGGCACCGAGGCACTGGCGATCATCGATGGTCCTGAACGCATCGATCTCATGTTCACCGACGTGATCATGCCCGGCGGCATGAACGGCCGTCAGCTCGCGACCGAGGCGCAGAGGCGACGCCCGGGGCTCAAGATCCTCTTCACCTCGGGCTATACCGAAAACGCCATTGTGCATCATGGCCGGCTCGATGCCGGCGTCCTGCTGCTGCCGAAGCCCTACATCAGCTCGGATCTCGCACGGATGATTCGGACCGCGCTGGCGTCGTGAATTCCGGGCACCACGACTTGATCCCGATCGCTTCTGCGCTGACGTGCCGCCTGGACGTTGGCAACAGGGGCATTGCTTGGAAATTACGCGGGGCGGTAATTTAGGGTATCGTACATGCAGTCGGAGGAACAGCGATGCAATTGCGGGAATTTGGGCGCTCGGGAATGCAGCTCTCGGTGCTGGGCTTCGGCTGCGGCGCAGTCGGCGGTTTCATGGTGCGCGGCGATCCTGCCGACCAGGAGCGTACCATTGCGCGGGCGATCGCCGCCGGCGTGAACTACTTCGACACCGCGGTGCAGTACGGCAATGGCGAGTCGGAAAAGAACCTCGGCCGCGTCTTGCAAAAGCTGAAACCGGCCAACGTGGCCGTCGGCACCAAGGTCCGGTTGCCGCCCAGCGATTTCGGCCGCATTGCCGACGCTGTCACGATGTCGCTCGAAGGCAGTCTGGCGCGGCTGCATCTTGACCGGGTCGATATCTTTCACCTCCACAATGCGATTGCCGAGACAGGAGGCGGACCGGCGCTGAGCGTCCGACAAGTGCTCGACGATGTGGTCCCGGCGTTCGAGCGCCTGCGTCAGCAGGGAAAGATTCGCTTCCTCGGGATGACGGCGGTCGGCGACACGGCGGCACTGCAGCAAGTGATCGATGCACGCGTATTCGACAGCGCCCAGGTGGTCTACAACATGCTCAATCCGTCGGCGGCCGAACAATTGCCGCAAAGCTATCCGGCGCAGGACTATGGACGGTTATTCGATCACACCAGGGCTGCCGGCGTTGGCGTGGTGGGCATCCGCGTGCTGGCCGGCGGCGCATTGTCGGGCTCAGCCGAGCGTCATCCGATTGCCGGTCCGGCGCCCGAGCCGATTGGTTCGGCGATGAGCTACGATGCCGACATCGATCGCGCGCGCCGTCTTATGCCGCTGGTCAAGGAGGGGTTCGCGGCCAGCCTGACCGAAGCCGCCACGCGGTTTGCGCTGTCTCACCCGGCGGTGGGCACCATTCTGGTCGGCATGGCGACGCCGCAACAGTTCGAGGACGCACTCGCCGCGGTCCAAAAGGGCCCACTGCCGCAAGCCGCGCTCGACCGGCTGTCAGCGCTGCGGCAGGCATTTTCCGGCGAACCGCGGTGATCGCCCCACTCAAGGCCGGATCACCGTCATCTTGAACGGTCCGCCGTTGGCGGCGGCGTGGGCGTCGTTGGCGTGGTCGAGATCGAAGCTCGTGGCCTCGAAATGCGTGAGCGGCAATAGTCCGGCGCGGATCAGCCCGATCAGGCGGATCGTGGCGTCCGGCGGATACATCCAGACGCCACGGATGGTGACGCAGTTTCGCATGATCCAGGGGTATGGCAATTCCAGCCCCGCGCCGCCCAGCATGCCGACGCCGCCCATCAGCGCCACCCGTCCGTACGGACGCACGGTCATGAGGGCCGCGCGCACCGCGGTGACCGGGGCGAAGGGCGGCAGGATGTCGAGCACGCAATCGATCGGGCTGGGCGCGGCGCGCTGCATCCGCTCGCGGTCGTCGTCCTCGTTACCGCTGAGTTTTACGATGCGGACGCGATCGCGGAAACGGCGCTTCAAGTCCGCGACCGGTGGCGCCGCTGACCAGCACGGTTTCTCCGGCTTGCAGGTTCGCCGCGAGGAAGCCGCCATAGGGCACGAGCAGCGTGCCCAGCGCGCACCATTGCGCGGCGTCAGCCTCGTCGATCAGCCCTAAGCGTTTGACGTTCTCGGTCGGGACCATCATCTGCTCGGCGAACGAGCCGTGCCGGAAATGCTGTTGCAGCTTGAGGCCGCCCGCATCGCGCGCACTCCAGGCCTGCAGCGTGATGTCGGGCGACAACACGTCGTCGCGCGAGCGCACGGTCGGGTCACAGAACACCCAATCGCCGATGGCGAGGTGGGTCGCATCCGGCCCGATCGCGCGCACTCGGCCGATGCCGCCGGGGCCTGGGATCACCGGCAGGTCCAACAGGTAGTTCCGTTCACCGCTGAAGACTTCGTTGGCATAGGACAGCACCCGCGTGGCGACGACGTCGACAATGACCTCGCCGGTGCCGAGGGTGGGATTGGGCATGGTCTCGATCGCAAGCTTCGATCCGAAGCGTTTCAATACGGCGGCCTTCATCGGTCTTCCCTTCGCTTTTACGATACGACCATCGTCCTTCGCCGTTGCCGCGGCCGGAAGGCCTGGTATTATCCTAGGATTGATCGATCCCTCCCTCGGCGTGAGCTGCGTGAAATTCATGACGGATGCCCGCAGAATAGAATTTGGCGATTTCCTGCGCTCGCGCCGCGCGAAATTGAGCCCGAAGACGCTCGGGCTTGCGAGCGGAAGGCGCCGGCGCACCGTGGGGCTAAGGCGCGAGGAAGTCGCCGAACTCGCGGGTATCGGCGTCGATTGGTACATCCGCCTGGAGCAGGGCCGGACCGTCAACCCCTCCGTCACCACCATCGATGCGCTGGCGCGGGCGTTGCGGCTCACCAAGACTGAGCATGCGCACTTGAGGGCGCTCGCGCGCAACGCCGATAGCCGGGCGTTTGCGATCGAAGCGGTGCCGGAGACGATCCGGCGACTGCTCGACAGCCTCGACCAGCCTGCTTATGTCACCGGCCGTCGCTGGGACCTTCTGGCCTGGAACAAGGTCGCCGAAGAGGTCTTTGCGTTCAGCCGCCTGCCGGAGCAGGATCGCAACATCCTGCTCTCGATGATGACCAATCCCGGCACGCGAAAGCTGTTTGGCGCAGGCTGGGCCGACGAAGCCAACGCATGGTGGCGCAGTTTCGCGCGACTCACGACGTCTGGGCCGGCGATCCCGCTTTCACCGGGCTGTTGCAGCGCCTGCGGCAAGGCAGTCCCGAATTCGTACGCTGGTGGGAGGCGCATGAGGTGCGCAGCACCGCGTCGGGACGAAAATCGCTGCATCATCCCAAGCGCGGTTTGCTGCAGTTCGAGTATACGAGCTTTCAAGCCAACGACGATCCGGCGCTGAAGCTTGTGATCTATACGCCGGTGTAGGGCGCGACCCGCCGGACGACCCTGCGAAGCTATCGGCCGCAGCATTGATAGCTGGGCGACGACGCCAGCATACAAAAACGAGCAATCGCCTAATTTCTCGCCTTGGCTTGGAACTTATTGTCCCATAATAACTTTTCTCATTGGGTTGCGTTGCGTCGCGTCGAGGTTTTCCTTGCCGGGAGAAGTGCAATGCCGATCGTGCCGCCTACGCCGACATGCGCGCATTTCGTGTCCGCCGAAATCACGTGTGCCTTGTGCGGCGGAGAAATGAGGCTCGTACTCCTCGAGCCGCACAGAAAGAGACTTGACCTGCTTACCTACCATTGTGCCCCCTGCGATCAGAGTGAAGTATTCCTGATGCGCCACGCGAACCGAACAGGGTAGTTTGGGCGACGGCTGACCCTTCGGACCCAGGCGCGTTTTTCTTGCAGTTTGTTTTCAGGCGACGCTGGCTTACGCGCGCACGCCGACGCGTGCGGTGCGGCTCGAGTAGCGCGGCAAGAATCTCGCGGCCTGAGCGCGGTAGCTTCAGATGGAATCGCACGTCGCGCTTTGACGCGTTGTCGGAGCATGATCGTCGCGCGAGCACATCGCGTTTGTCAGCAAAGCCGACGCCACTTTAGAGGAAATCTACCTGGAGCAAACCAGCCGCGCGATATCGGCCGCGTTTTGGGCGGAAAGAAATTGGAGAACGGCAAGGCGCGTGAATCGGCACGCGGCGCGGATACCGTTGCAAGTGCAACAATCAGCATTGTCTTGCCTGCGACGCCGGCGTGAGTTGGGTAACGCCGCGTCAAAAATCATGATGCAATGTGGCTGGTCGGCGGCAGGCCACGATTTGTCCATCTAATCGGCAAATCCGGGTTCCGCGATCGTCGATAACGCCTGCAATTGCAGGGTTTTTGCGAATCGCAGAAACGCCCGAAATGACGCGTTAACCTCGATGACGTTGCGCGCTTGGGTTAGGCCCGCGAGTTCGTCGGTGGCAAACACCGACTCTCGCCTGGGCTCAGAAAGGTATGGGGTTCAAGAATGAAGAAGCTTCTCCTCGCATTGACGGGGCTGAGTGCGGTCGCCGTATCGGCTCCCGCCCTCGCGGCCGATCTTGCGGCTAAGCCGTATACCAAGGCTCCTCCGATGGTAGCGGCGACGATCTATGACTGGGGCGGCTTCTACGGCGGTTTCAACGCCGGCGGCGGCTCGAGCCGCAATTGCTGGAACCTGATCACGAACGCCGGTGTCGCGATAAATCCGGCGGCCAATCGCGAAGGCTGCAACAGCGCCGGCGGCGCTGCGGTCGGCGGCCAGATCGGCTATCGCTACCAGATGTCGAGTTGGGTGTTCGGCGTTGAAGCTCAGGGCGATTGGGCAGGCTTCAGCGGCACCAACCGGAACCTGATCTTGCCGACGCTCACCGATCGTTCGCGCGTCGATGGCTTCGGCCTGTTCACCGGCCAGGTCGGCTATAGCTTCAACAACGTGCTGGGCTATATCAAGGGCGGCGCTGCGGTCGTCGGTGACAAGTACAATACAATGAACTTCGCGACCAATGTGCTTGTCGATTCCGCGAACACCACGCGCTGGGGCGGCACCGTCGGCGCGGGTATCGAGTATGGCTTTGCTCCGAACTGGTCGGTCGGCGTCGAATACGATCACCTGTTCATGGGCAAGAAGAATCTCACTTTCGTCACCCCGGCCGGCGCCCCGGCCATGGTGCACAACATCAGCCAGGACGTCGACATCGGCCTGGTGCGTGTCAATTATAGGTTCGGTCCGTCGTTCATGATGGGCTTTCCGGGTCACTGACGGGCCGCGGCCTCGGCGCCATTGCCGCGGCCGCGCATCAGGTTTCGGTGGGCCGACCTGCCCGTCGGCGCAACGCGATCACAGCCGAACGTGAGTGAGATGGGCGTCGCACCGGGCCGACGCCCGGCGCGCGATCCTAGTAAACGCGTCGATGATGTCGCCGATAATGTCCGACCGGCGCCTGATAAGGCGGGTAGGCGGCCACGGCGAAGTAGGGATTGACGACGCATTGCGCGGCACGGCCCGAGGCGGTCGCGTTGCACTGAGCGAGCGACGTATATTGGCACTCATAATACGAGACTCCCCGGCCATAGACGTGCAGGCAAACCGGATAGTTCGGATCATAGGTCTGCGCGCGCGCCGGCGCCGCCGTTGAAAGCACTCCGATCGCGAGAATCGTCGACGCCAGAACGCGCATCACAGCCTCCTTTTAGAGTAGTTGTGACGGTCAGGCTGTGCGTCGCCGCGGTAATAGGGATTCGCGTCGCACCAGGCATCGCGTCCTGACGCCGTCGCCTGACACTGCTGATAGCTGACAAAACTGCAATCGCCGCGTCCTGCGCCAAAGTCGCAGCCCCTGATACAGAAGGGATATTGCGGTGCTGCGATTGCGACTGAAGCCAGTGCGCCAACGGTCGCCACCGTCAACAGCGCAAGGATGATCTCAACAAAGACCTTATGAAAAACCCTGTGCATCACTTCCTCCGCCCCAGCGTCTTTCGCTCAGACAAGAGGATCAAGTCCACAACCAGCAGTCAACTCACGTTCGCGCGCTTGTGATCGCGCCGCGGGTCAATAATCGCGCGGGTAATAACCTGGCGGGGCAGGATAGTAGTCCGGCGGAAGCCGGCGGTGGCGGTTGCGGTAGGCGTAGGGATCGTCGGTCCCGCCGGCAAAGTAGGGATTGGCGACGCAGGTCAGAAACCTCCCGGAAGCCGTCGCCATGCATTGATCGTAGCTCGTGAAGGTGCAGTTGCTCAGACCCGGAAATTCGTTGCCCTGAATGCAGAAGGGATATCGCGTGCCGACCGCGTGCGAGGGACGCGCGCCCAATAGCGCCAGTCCGCTTGCAGCGAGCGCGATCAAAACGATGTTACGCATGTTTCCATCCTTGTGACTTCAAGACGCAGATCGCGCCATAGTTTGGACTCATTCGGAGCACGCGCGCGCGTGTCGTCGTTATGTAGACGACCTTGAAACTCGCGGAAATGAAAAAGTTCCAGAAGTGCCTGCGGCACAACATTAATTTACGTTAAGGCCGAGGGGTGCTTTGCCGCCGAGTGTTGCGATCGAGTTACAGCAATTAGCGCTGACGGTGGCTAAGAGGCGGGCGGCCAGGGGGCCAATTGAAGGAATCAAGATGAAGAAAATATGGTTTATCACTGCGAGCCTCGTTGCGTTGAGCGCGGCGGCGCCCGCGTTTGCAGCGGATCTCGCGGCACGTCCCTACACCAAGGCTCCGCCGATGATGATGGCCGCCTATGACTGGAGCGGTTTCTACATCGGTCTCAACGGCGGCGGCGCCACCAGCCGCAATTGCTGGTCGTTCGGCGGCGCGAGCGAAGGTTGCCACGATGCCACCGGCGGCACTGTCGGCGGACAGATCGGCTATCGCTGGCAGCAGGGTCCGGTGGTGTTCGGCGTCGAAGCGCAGGGCAACTGGGCCGATTTCAAAGGCGACAATGCGAGCCTGCTTTTCGCCACGCGTAATCAAACCAAAATCGATGCGTTCGGTCTGTTTACCGGCCAGGTCGGCTATGCTTTCAACAACGTGTTGCTCTACGTGAAGGGCGGTGCGGCGGTTACCGACGACAAGTACAACATCAACACCATTCCTGGCGCGTTGCTGGCTTCCGCCACCGAGACACGTTGGGGCGGGGTGGTCGGTGCCGGCCTCGAATACGGCTTCGCTCCGAACTGGTCGGTCGGCGTCGAGTACGATCACATGTTCATGGGCTCGTCGAACATCAACTTCACCACGCCGGGCGGCGTGGCCTTTGGCTCCGACAGCATCAAGCAGGACGTGGACCTGTTCACGGCCCGCATCAACTACAAGTTCGGCGGCCCGGTGGTCGCGCGCTACTGATCTGCCCCCAGTTTCGCGGCGGATCGAAGAAGAGCCCCGGCATCGGCCGGGGCTTTTTTTTGCAGTTTTTCGCAGGTCCCGGAAAATTTTGATCGTTCTCACTGCCTAATCACGTTGGCGTGAATAGTCTGCGCCATAGTTGCGGCCGTTCACCACCATTGGCTTTTTTCTCGAAACCCGTAGATCACCGGAGTGCGTTTTGATCGATCTCAAGGTTTTGTCACGTTGTCGGAAATAATCCGACACAATGTTGAGGCGGTTCTGACGCAATGTTCGAGGTGGTTCTGACAAAGCGCGGCCGATCGCGATGGGAGTGGCAGGTCTCCGACCGCGCCGGCCGAGCAATCATGTGCGGAGTGGAGGACAGCCGCCCGGCTGCGAAATACCAGGGCGAGCGCGCGTTGTTCCTGTTGTTGTCGGCGGCGCCGCGCCAAAGCGAAGCCCCGCCGAAGGCGCGATAGGGGCGAAAGAGGTCAAGAACGGCGGTCGAGCGCGATTTCGGGTAGTCCGATCGCTTCGATTGTGAAGAAATAGTGCTTTTTTTGGGAAACCATTCTGCTCGAACTCGTACCTATTCTTGATGTTCGAAATGGTTCTCACAAAGCGCGGCCGATCGAGATGGGAGTGGCGGGTCCACGACCCCTCCGGCAAGGTCGTCATGGGCGGGCGCGAGAACAGTCGCCTGGAAGCCAAATACCAGGGCGAGCGCGCACTCTTCCTGCTGCTGATGACCACCCCGGGCAGAATTTACGATCCTCCGCAAACGACGTAGGGGCCAATCGGCTCACCAGTCGAGATCCAAGCGAGATCGCAACTTCGCTCGCCGGAAAAGCTAATCGAATTAACCAAAGGATATTTTTGAGGGTCGGTGATCACGCTGGCCTACTAGCGCCCCCTTGACCCATGAACAAAAAAGGAACATCGTTCCCTTTATGTTCCAGAGTCTCAGGAGGTGGCGATGTTGAAGATTTTCGTGGAAGAGGCGGCGGCGCTGGCGTCGATCACGCTGTTTGTCGGGATGATCGCGGTCTGGGCGCAGCTCATTCCACAGTTCTGAATTTTGTTTGAGCATGATCTCCGCGCAAACGCGTTCCGCGTTTGTCGCGAAGGAAAGCCGGTACCCGGCCTTCGGGTTGTCGCCCGAGGGCAAGCTTTTCCGGATCATGCTCTGGGGAAAAGCCGGATGGCGGCCGCAAATGGCGGCCGGTGCGTGGACTCTTTGAAGGCGAGGCCGCACCATTGAGCCAGCGAATCGGCCCTCACGGGGCTTCCCGACAGCCGATGATCGCGCCCCTCGAGCACAGCGAAAACGCAAGCCCTTCCCATGTCCAATGCCGGCTTTGTCCATCTTCACGTCCATTCGGCCTATTCGCTGCTGAAGGGCTCGATCAAGATCGCAAAGCTCGGCGAACTCGCCAAAGCCGATCGCCAGCCGGCGCTGGCGCTGACCGATACCGACAACATGTTCGGGGCGCTGGAGTTCTCCGACAAGATGGCCGGTTACGGCATCCAGCCGATCATCGGCTGCGAGCTCGCGGTCGATTTCGCCGACCAGGACCCCAATGCGCGCAACACGCAAGCCACGAATCCCGCGCGGATCGTGCTGCTCGCGGCGCGCGAACGCGGCTATCGCAGCCTGATGCGGCTCAACTCGCGCGCCTTCCTGGAGACGCCGGTCCAGCAGGCCCCGCACATCAAGTTCGAGTGGCTGAAGGACGATGCCGAGGATTTGATCGCGCTCACGGGCGGCCCCGACGGGCCGATTTCGCTCGCGATCGAGGCCAATCATGTGAGCCTGGCGCAGTCGCGCTGCGATAGGCTGGCGAGCCTGTTCGGCGACCGGCTCTATGTCGAGCTGCAACGCCACGGCATCGAGCGGGAACGCCAGGTCGAGGCCCACCTGATTGATCTCGCTTATTCCAAGGGGCTGCCGCTGGTTGCGACCAACGAGCCTTATTTCGCGACGTCGGACGATTACGAAGCCCACGACGCGCTGCTCTGCATCGCCGGCGGCAGGCTGATCGCCGAGACCGAGCGCGAGCAATTGACCGCCGATCACCGCTTCAAGACGCGCGCCGAGATGGCGGTGTTGTTCGCCGACACTCCGGAAGCGCTGGCTTCCACCGTCGAGATCGCCGAGCGCTGCTCGTTCCGCCCGGTCACGCGCAAGCCGATCCTGCCGCGGTTCACGGTGGGCGCGGGCGCCGATGCGGTCAGCGAAGAGGCCGCGGAGCTGCGCCGGCAGGCCGAGGAGGGGCTCTCCAACCGTCTCAGGGTTCACGGGCTTTCGCTGGGCACCACCGAAGAGGACTACAGCAAGCGCCTTGCCTTCGAGATCGATGTCATCACCCGCATGAATTACGCGGGCTACTTCCTGATCGTGTCGGACTTCATCAAATGGTCGAAGGCGCAAGGGATCCCGGTCGGCCCGGGCCGTGGCTCCGGCGCGGGCTCGCTGGTCGCCTATGCCCTGACCATCACCGATCTCGATCCGATCCGCTTCGGGCTCTTGTTCGAGCGCTTCCTCAATCCCGAGCGCGTGTCGATGCCCGACTTCGACATCGATTTCTGCCAGGATCGCCGCGGCGAGGTGATCGACTATGTGCAGGACCGCTACGGCCGCGACCAGGTCGCGCAGATCATCACGTTCGGCACCTTGCAGGCGCGCGGCGTGCTGCGCGACGTCGGGCGTGTGTTGCAGATGCCGTACGGGCAGGTCGACAAGCTCACCAAGCTGGTGCCGCAGAATCCGGCCGCGCCGGTGACGCTGGCCGCCGCGATCGCGGGCGAGCCGAAGCTGCAGGCGTTTCGTGACGAAGACCCGGTGGTGGCGCGCGCCTTCGATATTGCCCAGCGTCTCGAAGGCCTGACGCGGCACGCCTCTACCCACGCCGCCGGCATCGTGATCGGCGATCGCCCGCTGAGCGAGCTCGTGCCGCTCTACCGCGATCCGAAATCCGACATGCCGGTGACCCAGTTCAACATGAAATGGGTCGAGCCCGCAGGCCTGGTGAAGTTCGACTTCCTCGGCCTGAAGACACTCACGGTGCTGGATGTCGCGGTAAAACTCCTGAAGCAACGCGGCATCGATGTCGATCTCGCGACCTTGCCGCTCGACGACGCGCCGAGTTACCAGATGCTGGCCCGCGGCGATGTCGTCGGCGTGTTCCAGGTGGAAAGCCAGGGCATGCGGCGCGCGCTGGTCGACATGCGGCCCGACCGTTTCGAGGACATCATCGCGCTGGTCGCGCTGTACCGGCCGGGCCCGATGGCGAACATCCCGACCTATTGCGCGCGCAAGCATGGCGACGAAGAGCCGGAATATCTGCACCCGTTGCTCGAGCCGATCCTGAAAGAGACTTTTGGCGTCATCATCTACCAGGAACAGGTGATGCAGATCGCGCAGGTCATGGCCGGCTACTCGCTCGGCGAAGCCGACCTGTTGCGCCGCGCCATGGGCAAGAAGATCCGCTCCGAAATGGAGAAGCAGCGCGAGCGCTTCGTCGCGGGCTCGGTGAAGAGCGGCGTGCCGAAAGGGCAGGCGGACACCATCTTCGAATTGCTCGCGAAGTTCGCCGACTATGGCTTCAACAAGAGCCACGCCGCGGCCTATGCGCTGGTGTCCTATCAGACCGCGTATATGAAGGCGCATTATCCGGTCGAGTTTATCGCAGCCTCGATGACGCTCGACCTCAACAACACTGACAAGCTGTCGGAGTTTCGCAGCGAGGCGCAGCGAATAGGCATCAAGGTCGAGGCGCCCTCGATCAACCGCTCCGGCGCAAGTTTTGAGGTTGCCGACGGCACCATCTACTACGCGCTGGCGGCATTGAAGGGCGTCGGACAGCAAGCCGTCGAGCTGATCGTCGAGGCGCGCAAGAACGGCCTTTTCACCTCGCTAGCGGATTTCGCCGCCAGGGTGAATCCGCGCGCGATCAACAAGCGCGTCATTGAAAGTCTCGCCGCCGCCGGCGCGTTCGATACACTCGATTCCAACCGCGCCCGCGTGTTTGCCGGCGCGGAGGCGATCCTCGCCGCCTGCCAGCGCAGCCATGAAGCCGCGAGCATCGGGCAGAACGACATGTTCGGCAATGCGGCCGACGCGCCGACCATCATGCTGCCGCAGATCGAGCCGTGGCTGCCGGCCGAGCGGCTCCGGCGCGAATATGATGCGATCGGATTCTTCCTCTCCGGACATCCGCTCGATGATTATGCCACCGTCCTGAAACGCCTGCGGGTGCAATCCTGGGCGGAATTTTCCCGCGCGGTGAAGACCGGCGCGACCGCGGGCAAGGTCGCCGCCACCGTCGTGTCGCGGATGGAGCGGCGCACCAAGACCGGCAACAAGATGGGGATCATGGGCCTGTCCGACCCGACCGGTCATTTCGAAGCGGTGCTGTTTTCGGAAGGGTTGGCGCAATATCGCGACGTGCTGGAACCCGGTGCGGCGGTGCTATTGCAGTTGGGCGCCGAATTGCAGGGCGAGGACGTGCGCGCCCGCGTTCTGCATGCCGAGCCGCTCGATGATGCCGCCGCCAAGACCCAGAAGGGCCTGCGCATTTTCGTGCGCGACACGAAACCCCTGGAATCGATCGCTAAGCGGCTGCAGATGCCGGAAGGCGCGCCACCAAATGGAGCGCCGAAACCGAACGGCGGCGACGGCGACGTCTCGCTGGTCCTGATGCTCGACCTCGAAACCGAGGTGGAGATGAAGCTGCCGGGACGCTTCAAGGTCTCGCCGCAGATCGCCGGCGCCATCAAGGCGGTGTCCGGCGTGGTCGACGTGCAGACGCTGTAGATTTTCTTGCGGCGCACTGCGCCGGTCCGTCGAACGCCATAGCCTATTGCCGGTGGTTTCTGTTCAAGGGACGTTCAGCTAGCTAGCGCCATGCTGAATGCATGGAACCAGTTCCAACCGCAACAAGCCGGGACCAGCCCATGCGAGCCGCCAGAAACTTCTCCCTTTTCAGCTCTTGCCTGCTGCTGTTGGTCTGCCTTGCGGGATCGATTGCTCCCGCCGCCGCGCAACAACAGGAAAAGCGCATCGCGCTCGTGGTCGGTAACGGCGCTTATGCAAAAACGCCGCTTGCCACCGCGGCCAACGATGCCGGCCTGATCGCCCAGACCTTGCAGGCCGCGGGCTTCGACGTGATCGGTGCCCGCGACCTCGACGGCGATACGCTGCGCAAGAGTTTTCGCGACTTCATCCGGAAGGCGGAAGCGTCAGGCCCGGGTACGGTCGCGATGGTGTATCTCGCGGGCTACGGCGTGCAGCTTGCCGGCGAGAACTATTTCGTACCGGTCGATTCCACGATCGAGCACGACACCGATATCCCGATCGAGGGCATGCGGATCAGCGACTACGTTCGTCAGCTCGCCGCGCTTCCCTTGAAGGCCAGCGTGGTCGTGCTGGATGCGGCGCGGCAGCAGCCTTTCATCGAAGGCGGCCAGCCGATCGCGAGCGGCCTTGCGCTGGTCGAGCCTGAGAACAACATGCTGATCGCGTTCAATGCCGCGCCCGGCACGGTCGCACCCAGCGAGACCGGGCCCTACGGCATCTATGCGCAGTCGCTCGCGGAAATGATCCGCACGGGCGGGCTGTCGCTGCCCGACGTGTTCGATCGTGTGCGCCTGCGCGTCAACGACGCGACCAAAGGCGCGCAGGTGCCGTGGGATGAGCAGAAGATCCAGGCGCAGTTCACGTTCTTCGATCGCGCGCCCGACGCACCGCCGACGCAAGGCGCTGCGGATCAGGTCGCGGCAATCCGCGACCGGCCGATCCGCGATCTTTCGGTACAGGATGCCTACACCGCAGCGCTCGAACGCGACACGCTGCAGGGCTACGAGGATTTCCTCATAGCCTTCCCGAACGATCCGCTGGCAAAGCGGGTGAGGGCGATCGTGGCCGCGCGCCGCGAGGCGATCACATGGCGGCGCAGCTATCGGGCCGATACGCCGGACGCCTATTGGTCCTATCTGCGGCGCTATCCGCGCGGACCGCATGCGTGGGATGCCCGCCGCCGCCTGACGATCCTGACCGCGCAGCTGGACCCGCCGCCGTCATTCGCCATGCTCGACTATGACGTGCCGCCACCGCCGCCCGACGAGGACGTCTATGTCGATCGCCCGGTGCTTTATTTCGGCGATCCCGATTTCGGCTTCATCCCGCCACCGCCGCCGCCGGTGTATTTCCTGCCGCCGCCGCCGCCGGATTTCGTCGTGCTGGCGCCGCCTTTTGTGGCGGTCGGATTGTTCATTCTGCCGCAACCGGTGTTCGTGCCGATTCCGGTCTTCTGCCGGCCGCCGGTCTATGTCGCGCCGCCACCGAACAACATCATCTTCAACAACATCCACAACACGACGATCATCAACACCGTGATCAACCAGCCGCCGGCACCGCCGGCGCCAGCCGCCCCCGGCGGCGCTCCTACAGCAGCTTCCGCTGCGGCTGCCGCCGCTGGTCGGCCCGTGGGGGCAGGCCCGGCGTTGCCGGCCGCCGTCACGCAGCGCGCCTCGCTGATCCAGCAAGGCAAGGCGCCGGTCCCGCCAAGTGCCACGATCATTCCGACGGCCAGACCGAGCACGCCGGGCACGATTCCGACCAATGTGACACCGACCACGACGCCGCAGCCGTCGACCTTGCCGAAAACCAACACGCTGCCGGTTCCCGGGACCAAAGGTGCGCCCCCGGCGCCTCCGGGCACGCCCGGCGCAGGACCCGGCACAGTGAATCCGAGCACCAGGCTGACGCCGTCGACGCCGCCGCCCCCGGGAACGCCTGGCGCCGCGCCGGGTACCGTGAACCCGAACGCCAAGCTGGCACCGTCGACGCCTGCGCCCGCAAATCCCAACCTGCCAAAGGGAGCCAACCCGGCGGTCGTTCCGTCGAAGCCGCCGGTTGCTCAAACCCAACCCGCCGCGCCGGAGGTTCGGGAGAAGGAGTTGCGGGAGAAGAGGAGGGAGCCTTCGCTGCCGCCCTCGGCGGGCAAGCCGCCGCCTCCTCCGCCGATCGAAAAGCGGGCCGCACCGCCACCGCAGATCGAACGGCGAGCCGCACCGCCGCCGCCACCTCCGAGGCCGGCGCCTCCGCCTCCGCCGCCGCGTCCTCAGGTAACGCGGCCGCCACCGCCGCCACCGCCACCGCCGAGGCTGGCGCCTCCACCCCCTGTCGCCCGGCCGGCGCCACCGCCGCCGCCGCGCCCGGCGCCGCCACCGCCGCCTCGACCCGCCGCGCCGGCGAAGAAGTGCCCGCCGAACGTCAGCAAATGCTGACCAGCTAGCCAGCAGCCTCGGTTCGGATTAAATCCGAATCGGGGCTTCGATCCGAGGATGGGAGATTCCGATGTGCGAGATCTGCCGCCAGGATTCGCATCGACCGTTCGCACCATCGCGGCGCACGTTGCTGCTTGCGGCCTCGACGTTGCTGGTGAGTGGAGCGGCGCTTGCCAAGGAAGACAAGAAGCCGCCCAAGCCTGAGAACGTGCTGTCGCCGGATGCGGCGCTCAAGCGCTTGCTGAAGGGCAACGAACGTTACGTAGAAGGCGAATCGCGCCGTCACGAATTCAAGCGCGAGCGGGAGGCGTTGGTGGCCGGCCAAAACCCCTACGCCGCCATATTGAGCTGCGCGGACTCGCGCATCGCGCCGGAATATGCCTTCGACAGCGGCCGCGGCGATCTCTTCGTCTGCCGCGTCGCCGGCAACTTCGCCTCCGACGAGGTCGTCGCCAGCCTGGAATACGCCGTCGCCGTGCTGGCGACGCCCCTGATCCTCGTGCTCGGTCACGAGCGCTGCGGCGCGGTCGATGCCGCGATCAAATCGCTCAAGGACGGCACGACGCTGCCGGGACACATGCCCTCGCTGGTCACAGCCTTGGCGCCCGCGGTGAAGGCGGCATCGCAGCAATCCGGCGATGCGCTTGCCAACGCCATCCGCCAGAACGTGGTCGACAACGTTGCTCACCTGAAGTCCGCAACCCCGATTCTGAACGCTGCGGTGGAGCAGAACAAGCTGAAGGTGGTCGGCGGCATCTACCGGCTGAAGGACGGCGAGGTCGAGATGGTTGGTTGAAGGGGTCGTTGCGCCGTCGAACGGCCCTCACGAGCGATCAGTCCGGCATGTTTCCCGTTCGGCTTTGTTCTGCTATTAACAGCTGAGAATGGCAATACGGACGGCAAAAACCGGCCTTATTTCCTTGCTTCCGGCGAAAATCCCGCTATATAGCCGCCATCTCACACGGAAACATGGCTTAAAAGGCCGTCCGGTGGCAACCGGGCCAATCAGGCTCGTTTGCTCACACGTTTCCGGAGGAACCAACCGGAGAACTCATACCAATGTCGCTACCCGATTTCTCTATGCGTCAGCTGCTTGAAGCTGGCGTGCACTTTGGCCACCAATCGCACCGCTGGAATCCGAAAATGGCGGATTACATTTTCGGTGCCCGCAACAACATCCACATCATCGACCTCGCGCAGACCGTGCCGTTGCTGCATCGCGCGCTGCAGGCGGTCAGCGATACGGTCGCCCGCGGCGGCCGTATCCTGTTCGTCGGCACCAAGCGGCAGGCGCAGGACGGCGTCGCCGAGGCCGCCAAGCGCTCGGCGCAGTATTTCGTCAATTCGCGCTGGCTCGGCGGCACCCTGACCAACTGGAAGACCATTTCCGCGTCGATCAAGCGGCTGCGGCATCTCGATGAGGTGCTCTCGTCCGGCGAAGCCAACTCCTACACCAAGAAGGAGCGGCTGACGCTGCAGCGCGAGCGCGACAAGCTCGACCGCTCGCTCGGCGGCATCAAGGAGATGGGCGGCCTGCCCGACATGATCTTCGTGATCGACACCAACAAGGAAGACATCGCGATCGCCGAAGCGCAGCGGCTCAACATCCCCGTTGCCGCCATCGTCGATACCAATTCGGACCCCAAGGGCATCACCTATGTGGTGCCCGGCAACGACGACGCCGGCCGCGCCATCTCGCTCTATTGCGACCTGATTGCCCGCGCGGCGATCGATGGCATTTCGCGTGCGCAAGGCGAATCCGGCATCGACGTCGGCGCTTCCGCGCAGCCTTTGCGCGAAGAGCTCCCGGCGGCCCAGCCCACCGGTTTCCAGGGTCTGGCCGGCCCGCGCGGTGCGGCCGACGACCTCAAGAAGCTGACCGGCGTGTCGGGCGCGATCGAGAAGAAGTTCAACGATCTCGGCATCTTCCACTACTGGCAGCTCGCCGAGCTCAACCACGACACCGCGCACAAGATCGGCGAAGAGGTCGGATTGCCGAGCCGTGCAGATGCCTGGGTCGCCCAGGCCAAGGCGCTGACCGCGGAAGCGGAATAACCAACCTGATGGCCGGAGCGAGTGCCGGCCATCACATCCAAATCGACGCCAAATATAAATCGACGCAGAGTTCCTGATGGCGGACGGCGGCAGGGTGCGAGTGGCGCCCGCGCCGCGGCAGGCCAACCGACAGGCAAGAGGACGTTCAACAATGGCTACTATCACCGCAGCGATGGTCAAGGACCTGCGCGAGTCGACCGGCGCAGGGATGATGGATTGCAAGGCCGCTCTCACCGAAGCAGGCGGTGACATGCAGGCCGCGCAGGATTGGCTGCGCAAGAAGGGACTGTCGAAGGCCGCCAAGAAGGCCGGCCGCGTCGCCGCCGAAGGGCTGATCGGCGCCGTTACCGCCGCCACCAAGGGCGTCCTGGTCGAGGTCAATTCCGAGACCGACTTCGTCGCGCGTAACGAGCAATTCCAGGGTCTCGTCAAGATGATCGCGCAGGTCGCGCTCGAGGTCGGCGCCGACGTCGAGAAGATCAAGGCGGCGAAGGTCGGCGGCGTGACAGTCGAGACCGCGATCGCGGACGCGATCGCCACCATCGGCGAGAACATGACGCTGCGCCGCGCGGCTTCGCTCGAGGTCGGCAAGGGCGTGGTGTCGAGCTATGTCCATAACGCGGTGATCGAGGGCGCCGGCAAGATGGGCGTGATCGTGGCGCTGGAATCGACCGGCAAGACCGACGAGCTTGCGGTTATCGGCCGGCAGCTCGCCATGCATGTCGCCGCCGCCAATCCGTTGGCGCTCGATCCGGCCGGTCTCGATCCCGCGCTGGTGCGCCGGGAAAAGGACGTGCTCGCCGACAAGTATCGCCAGCAGGGCAAGCCCGAGAACGTGATCGAGAAGATCGTCGAATCCGGCCTGAAGACCTACTACAAGGAAGTCTGTCTGCTGGAGCAGGCCTTCGTCCACGACAGCGGCAAATCGGTCGCCCAGGCGGTCAAGGAAGCTGAGGGTAAAATCGGCGCGCCGGTGAAGATCACTGGATTTGTGCGCTATGCTCTGGGCGAGGGAATCGATCGGCAGGAAACCGATTTTGCCGCCGAGGTCGCGGCTGCCAGCGGCAAGAAGTAACCGCCGCTCGAAAGGGTTTTCGGCGCGGCCTGCGCCGGAGGCGGTCCGCGGCGGATAAGGAAGCAACTCACCATGGCTGAGCCGGTCTATCGTCGGGTGGTGATCAAACTGTCGGGCGAATACCTCGCCGGCAGCCAATCCGCCGGTATCGACCAGCCGACCGTCGACCGCATTGCCGGCGAATTGATCGCGGCCCGTGAGCTGGGCGCCGAGATCGCGGTCGTGGCCGGTGGCGGCAACATGGTCCGCGGCCTGCAAGCATCTTCCCACGGCGTGACCCGGACCACCGGCGACACCATGGGCATGCTCGCGACCGTCATGAATTGCCTGGCGCTGGAGGCTGCCATCGAGCGCAAGGGCGCATCCGCCCGTTCGCTGTCGGCCTTCGTCATGCCGGAAATCTGCGAATTGTTCACCCGCAGTGCAGCGCACAAATATCTCGGCGAGGGGCGGATCGTGCTGCTTGGCGGTGGGACCGGCAATCCGTTCTTCACCACCGACACCACTGCCGTGCTGCGTGCCGCCGAAATCGATGCACAAGCCGTGCTGAAGGCCACCAATGTCGACGGCATCTACAGCGCCGACCCCAAAAAAGACCCTTCCGCCAAACGGTTCGACCGTCTAACCCACTCCGAGGCCATCGAAGGCGGCTACAAGGTGATGGATACGACCGCATTCGCGCTTGCCCGCGAGACCTCGCTGCCTATCATCGTGTTCTCGATCGCCGAGCCCGGTTCCATCGGCGCGATCCTGCGCGGAACCGGCCATGGAACCGTCGTTGCCGGCTAAGCGGTAACGGCAGGCGACGGCCGTGTGGGCCTCGACGGGAATGTTGCAGAAGGGAGAGTGCGTTATGCCCACGGGTAAGTTCGACATCAACGAATTGAAGCGCCGCATGCAGGGCGCGACCCAGGCGCTCAAGCACGAACTGGGCGGTCTGCGCACCGGCCGTGCCTCGGCGTCGATGCTGGAGCCGGTTCAGGTCGAAGCCTATGGCTCGCACATGCCGCTGAACCAGCTCGCCACCATCAGCGTGCCGGAGCCGCGGCTGATTTCGGTGCAGGTCTGGGACAAGTCGATGGTGAAGGCGGTCGAAAAGGCCATCATCGATTCCAATCTCGGCCTGTCGCCGGCGACCGAGGGCCAGGTGCTGCGCCTGCGAATCCCCGAGCTCAACGAGGAGCGGCGCAAGGAACTGGTCAAGGTCGCGCACAAATATGCCGAAGCTGCACGCGTCGCGGTCCGGCATGTCCGGCGCGATGGGCTGGACACCGTCAAGAAGCTCGAAAAGAACCACGAGATTTCCGAGGACGATCAGGAACGCCTGGCCGCCGACGTGCAGAAGGCGACCGACGCAACGATCTCGGAAATCGATCAATCGCTCGCGGCCAAGGAAAAAGAAATCCTCACCGTCTGAAGGGATCGACCGATGTCGAATGCCGTCGCGCCAGCCGGCGAAGGACCCGATCGGTCCGACGCACCGTTGCATGTGGCAGTCATCATGGACGGCAACGGACGGTGGGCGGCGGCGCGCGGCTTGCCGCGCGCCGAAGGCCATCGCCGCGGCGTCGAAGCGCTGCGCCGGGTCGTTCGCGCGGCGTACGAACTTGGCATCCTCTACCTGACGATCTTTTCCTTCAGCTCGGAAAACTGGTCGCGCCCGGCAACCGAAATCGGCGACCTGTTCGGATTGCTGCGCCGGTTCATCCGCAACGATCTCGCGACGCTGCACCGCGACGGGGTGAGGGTGCGCGTGATCGGCGAGCGCACCGGGCTCGAGGCAGACATCTGCGCGCTTCTGAACGAGGCCGAGGAATTGACGCGCGGCAATAGCCGCCTCCACCTCGTGGTGGCCTTCAACTACGGATCGCGGCAGGAGATCGCGCGCGCCGCACAACGCCTTGCCCGCGAGGCGTTGGACGGCAAGCGCGATCCGGCATCGATCGACGCCGACACCCTCGGGCAATATCTCGATGCGCCCGATATTCCAGATCCCGACCTGATCATCCGCACCAGTGGCGAACAGCGGCTGTCTAATTTCCTGATGTGGCAGGCGGCCTACAGCGAATTGGTGTTCGTGCCGACCCACTGGCCCGATTTCGACAAGGCAACGCTGGAAAGCGCGATTGCAGAATATGCCAGACGCGAGCGCCGGTTCGGCGGTCTGGTCGCGAAAACCGGATCGTGAGCGAGGGCAAGGCCGTGCCGGCGGCGGTTCCCGGGCAGGGGTCGCGCAACCTCCTGATGCGCGTCGCGGCGGCCCTGGTGCTGGCGCCGCTCGCGATCGCAGTCGCCTATGCCGGCTCCTGGTGGTGGATCGTGCCGGTGACGCTTGTCGCGATCGGCCTCTTCATCGAATGGCTGACGGTCGCGGGCTCGGCGCGCGAGACGAGCGTCGTCGCGGCCGGGGTCGTGGCGCTTGCGATCGCAGGATTGTGTCTGGGCTTCGCGCGGGTCGAGCTTGCGCTCGCGGCACTGGGTTTGGGCGTTGCCGCCACGGCGCTGCTGTCGTCGCGGCAGCGCGGCTGGACCTCGGGCGGATTTCTGTACGCCGGTGCGGCGCAAATGGCATCGGGTCTGGTGCGGCTCGATCCCGCGACGGGATTCGTCGCACTGGTTTTCGTCATGCTGATTGTGTGGGTCACCGACATCGGCGGCTATTTCGCCGGCCGCGGCATCGGCGGAGCAAAACTCTGGCCGCGTGTCAGCCCGAACAAGACCTGGGCCGGCGCGATCGGCGGATTTGGCGCAAGTCTTGTCGTAGCCTTGGGATTTGCCGCCCTCGACCTCGGCCAGGCGTGGCCGCTGCTGATGCTCGCCGCCGTGCTTTCGGTGGTAGCCCAACTCGGCGATCTCTTCGAATCCGCGGTAAAGCGCCGCTTCGGGGTGAAGGATTCCAGCCACATCATTCCCGGGCACGGCGGCCTGATGGACCGCCTTGACGGCTATGTCGCCGCGATCGTGCTGGCTTCGATTTTCGGACTTTTGCGGGGCGGCGTGGATGGCGTCGGCCGCGGTCTTATGGTTTGGTGATCGGATGAGCGCTGTTCCCTTGCGTAACAACAAAGCCGCGGCCTCCGCGGTCCGAAGCGTTACCGTGCTCGGCGCCACCGGCTCGATCGGCGACAGCACGATGGATTTGCTGCGCGCTTCGCCCGAGCGCTACCGGGTCGAGGCGCTGACCGGGAACAGCAATGTGCAGGGACTGGCGAAGCTCGCGCGGGAATTCGATGCGCGCTTCGTGGCGGTGGCCGATCCGAGCCGGCTTTCCGAGCTGAAGGAAGCGTTGGCCGGCACCCGGACCGAATGCGGCGCGGGCGAAAGTGCCATCATCGAAGCGGCGGCGCGGCCGGCGGATTGGGTGATGGCCGCGGTCTCGGGCGCGGCCGGGCTGAAGCCTGCGCTTGCCGCGGTCGATCGCGGCGCTACCGTGGCCCTCGCCAACAAGGAATGCCTGGTTTGCGCCGGCGATTTCTTCATGCAGCGCGCCTCGAAGGCGGGCGCTTGTATCCTGCCGGCGGATTCCGAACATAATGCGCTGTTCCAGGCGTTGAGCTCAGGCAATCGCGAAGAACTCGTCCGCGTCATTATCACCGCCTCGGGCGGCCCGTTCCGGACCTGGGCCGCTCCCGATATCGAGCAGGCGACACTGGCCCAGGCGCTCAAGCATCCGAACTGGAGCATGGGGCAGAAGATCACCATCGATTCCGCATCGATGATGAACAAGGGTCTCGAGATCATCGAGGCCGCTTATCTGTTCGCACTGGCGCCGGAGGAGATCGACGTTCTGGTGCACCCGCAATCGATCGTTCATGGCATGGTCGAATTCTCCGACCGGTCGGTCATCGCCCAGCTTGGTGCGCCCGACATGCGCACCCCGATCGCGCATTGCCTCGGATGGCCCGACCGAATCAAAGGGCCCGCGGCCAAGCTCGATCTCGCCAAGATCGGCCATCTCAGCTTCGAGGCGCCGGATTTCGAGCGGTTCCCGGCGCTGCGTCTGGCTTATGAGGCACTGCGCACCGGCCGCGGTGCGACCACCGTGTTCAACGCGGCAAACGAGGTCGCGGTCGCAGCCTTCATCGCCGGCAAGATCAAATTCGGCGCCATCGCCCGCCTCGTGGAAGCAACCATCGATGCCTGGATTCGTTCGGGGAATCTGGCGCCCCTGAGCTCTGCCGATGACGCCATCGCCGTTGACCATAGTGCCCGAAATAGAGCTGCCACCCTATTGCCTCAAATTGCCTTAAAGGCATCCTAGAAGGTTAGGGATAGGGCCTCCGGGTCGAACTCTAAGGGGAATCGGATGTCCGAGATTTTTCTTCATAGTTTCAATACGTTAGGTCATGGGGTCATCGGCTACGTGATCCCCTTTTTGTTCGTCCTCACCATCGTTGTCTTCTTTCACGAACTTGGTCACTTTCTGGTCGCCCGCTGGGCCGGCGTGAAGGTGCTGACATTCTCGCTCGGCTTTGGCCCGGAACTCGTTGGTTTCAACGACCGCCACGGTACGCGCTGGAAGATCTCGGCCGTGCCGCTCGGCGGTTATGTGAAGTTTTTCGGCGACGACACCGAAGCCTCGACGCCATCGGCCGAATTGCTCGCCACGATGACGGAAGAGGAGCGTGCGGGCAGCTTCCACCACAAGAAGGTCGGGCCGCGCGCGGCGATCGTCGCCGCCGGTCCGATCGCGAATTTCCTGCTGGCGATCGTGATCTTCACCTGCCTGTTCACGTTCTTCGGCAAGCCGAGCACGACGGCGCGGGTCGACAAGATCGAGGCCAACAGCGCCGCCGCCGCCGCGGGCTTTGAGGTCGGCGACGTCGTGATGTCGATCGACGGCACCAAGATCGACAGTTTTTCCGACATGCAGCGAATCGTCGGTACCCACGCCGGCGATGACCTGACCTTCGTGGTCAAACGCGGTGACGGCACCGTCCAACTGCAAGGCACGCCGCAGTTGAGGGAAGTTAAAGACCCCTTTGGGAACGTTCACCGAATCGGAGTGCTCGGCATCACCCGCCAGACCGAGGCCGGCGATGCCGTGACCGAGCGCGTCAATCCGGTGACAGCGTTGTGGCTCGGCGTGAAGGAAACCTGGTTCGTGGTGGACCGGACGCTGGCCTATATCGGTGGGGTGTTTACGGGGCGCGAAGCGGCCGACCAGGTCGGGGGGCCGCTGCGGATTGCCCAGATTTCGGGTCAAGTCGCGACCATCGGGATTGCCGCATTGATTCACCTTTCCGCCGTATTGTCGATTTCGATCGGGCTTTTGAACCTGTTTCCGGTTCCGCTGCTCGATGGTGGACACCTTTTGTTCTATGCGGTGGAAGCCGCGCGAGGACGGCCCTTATCGGAGCGGGCGCAGGAGATGGGGTTCCGGATCGGACTGGGTTTGGTGCTGATGTTGATGGTATTTGCGACCTACAACGACATTTTGCATCTGGCGGCGTCGTGAAGCGGGCTTTTTTATGACGTTGCCAATGGGCAACGTGTTGGAATGAAAATGGAATCGTAGCGCCGTCGGGCGTTTGCCACCCCGGCGAAATTAGCTACAAGCAGGGCAGCACTAAAGAGAATCTGTCGGTTCGTGGGGTGCGGACCGACACTGGAATGATAAGGGCGCTTTGCGCATGAAGTTTGGAATGCGAGTGCGGGGGGGCTTGCTCGCCGCCCTGATCATGTTCGGCGCGCCGGTGGTTGCCTCGCTGGCAGCGCTCTCGGTCGCGTCGCCTGCGAATGCCGTGGAGACCGTCTCGTCGATCGAGGTGGTGGGGAACCGCCGCGTCGAAGCCGAGACCATCCGTTCCTATTTCAAGTCCGGACCCGGGGGCGCCCTCGATGCGGCGTCCATTGATGACGGCCTGAAAGCGCTGATCGAAACCGGCCTGTTCCAGGACGTGAAGATCAGCCATGCCGGCGGCCACCTCCTGGTCACCGTGGTCGAAAATCCCGTGATCAACCGTGTTGCCTTCGAGGGCAACAAGAAGGTCAAGGACGAGCAGCTGACCGCTGAAATCCAGTCCAAGGCGCGCGGAACCCTGTCGCGCCCGATGGTTCAGTCGGACGCCCAGCGTATCGCCGAGATTTATCGCCATACCGGCCGCTACGACGTGCACGTCACCCCGCAAATCATCGAGCAGCCGAACAACCGCGTCGATCTGGTTTTCGAGATCGTCGAAGGTACAAAGACCGGCGTGAAGTCGATCGATTTCGTCGGCAACGTCGCTTTTTCGTCCTATCGGCTCAAGGACATCATCAAGACCCGCGAAGCGAACCTGTTGAGCTTCCTC
>Ga0307479_10000347_pt1 | contig 41656 bp, 35 predicted proteins | sample atmos_gasesECM4C_FD_203743 | JGI IMG/M metagenome (GOLD analysis project Ga0307479, IMG submission 203743) | Hardwood forest soil microbial communities from Morgan-Monroe State Forest, Indiana, United States - atmos_gasesECM4C_515 | ecosystem: Environmental > Terrestrial > Soil > Temperate...
GCGCGCTTCATCAGCATCTGGATGATGAGCATGCGATTGATTTCGTTGGTGCCTTCGAAGATGCGATTGATGCGGGAATCGCGATAGGCGCGGCAAACGGGATAATCCTCGTGGAAGCCGTAACCGCCGAAAATCTGCACGGCTTCGTCAACCACGTAATCGAGCATTTCGCTGCCGTAGACCTTGGAGATGGAGCTCTCGATGGCGTATTCCTCTAAAACCTTCATGGTATTTTGGATTTTGTCCCCGGAACCCGAAGCGGCCACCATCGCAGCTTCCATGTTGCCGGCGGAGCGGTACACCATTGATTCCACCGCGAACATTTGAATGGCCATCTCGGCGAGCTTTTCCTTCATCAACCCAAAATCGCCAATCTGTTTTCCAAACGCCTTGCGCTCTTTCGCATATTTCGCGGCGGTCATCAGAATATTCTTCGTCGCGCCAACGGCCGATGCACCCAGCGTGAAGCGCCCGGCATTCAGAATGTTGAAGGCCACGATGTGGCCGCGGCCGATCTCATGAAGGACATTTTCTTTCGGCACCTTGCAATTTTCGAGGAAGATCGGGGTGGTCGAGCTGCCGTGAATCCCCATTTTGTGTTCTTCGTTCCCGGGCTTGAAGCCGGGGAAAGTGCGCTCGACGATGAAGGCGGTGAATTTTTCGCCGCCGACTTTGGCGAAAACTACGTAAACATCGGCGAAGCCGCCGTTGGTAATCCACATTTTCTGGCCGTTGAGGATGTAGTGCGTGCCTTCCTTGTTCAATTCCGCGCGCGTTAGGGAATTCTGCGCGTCCGAGCCCGCCTGAGGCTCGGAGAGACAGTACGCGCCGATCCATTCGCCAGTGGCCAGCTTGGGAAGATACTTTTTCTTCTGCTCTTCGGTGCCGAAATAGACGATGGGAAGCGTGCCGATGCCGGAGTGCGCGCCATGCGTGACCGCGAAGCCTCCGTAGAGGGAGAGCTTTTCCGTGAGCACCGTGGTGGCGACTTTGTCGAGGCCCGCTCCGCCGTACTGCTCGGGGATGCCGCCGCTGAGAAGACCAAGCTCGCCGGCTTTTTTCACCAGTTCCGGCATCAAGCCAGCCTTCTTGTTTTCGAGGTCTTTGACGAGGGGCAGAACCTCTTTCACGACGAATTCTTCGGCGGTCTGGCCGATGAGCTTTTGATCGTCGCTGAGATCGGCGGGAGTGAAGACCTCTCCGGGTAGCAACGATTCCAGGAGAAAGCTGCCGCCTTTGGCTGCGGTCTTGGTTATGGTTGCAGTGGCCATCGTCTCTCCGTTTTGCTGTTCTTAATTTGCTTTAAAAGGGGCGTGTTATCCCCTTGTGATTCTACGCTGGTCCTTGTCGGCGCGGCAATCCTGGCCAGTAGTCGGCCTAGCAGTTAGTCAGCCAAGCCCTCGAAGGCCGCTTTTCACGCAATTGTCATGTATGCGAACCCAAAAGGCTATAGAACAGAAGTCCTAGCACGATGAGTGTGACTACAACGTAGGTCCAGTCGCGTTCGTACAAGAATGCGAAAACCGAGAAGGCCACGCGCGCGATCGGCGTGGCGATAAGAACCAGTAAGCCAAGCTGAATCAAGCCTTGACCGCGGAGCGCCAAAGCTTGGTGGAAGATTCCGCTGATGGTTCGATATTCGGCAGGTTCGCCCTGGAAGACATGGTAGTTGGTTACGGGCACGCGATGCCGCGCCAAGTACAGCACGCCACCTGCGAAAACCAAGGACGCCGCGAGGACCACGCCGGTGCGCAGCAGCGCGCCCATTAGTTCATGGATGCGTTGGTCGGTTCGTTGCAGTGTCGATTCGCTCATCGTCATTTTGATTTCCTCGGTCACAGCCTTCCGGTGATGCCGCTGTAGATCATCTGGATGGCCAGAAATGCAATCACCGCGCTGAAGACCATGCGTAGGACGCGAACTTTCGCTTCCACCAGTATTTTTGCTCCAATGAGCGAACCCCCGAGAACTCCGAGCATGACGGGCATCGCCAGGCCGGGATCGATATACCCGCGACTCAGATAAATCCCGGCGCCGGCCGCAGCAGTCACGCCAATCATGAAGTTGGATGTGGTGGTCGAAACCTTGAAGGGCAGCTTCATCGCTTTGTCCATGGCAAGAACTTTGACGGCGCCCGAGCCGATGCCCAGCAAGCCCGAAAGGACGCCAGCGACGAACATCAGCGCGAAGCCCAGCGGCACGCCGCGAACATGGTAAGGCTCGAACCCATGCGGAGTCGGATAGCTGCTGTCCATGCGCAGCCAGGTGGCAATCCGGTCCGGGCTCTGCTCTTTGACTTCGTGATGAGTCTGCGTGAGCGATGCATAGGCCGAATAAATCAGCACGACGCCAAAAATGATGGCGATGGTAGGGGCGCGAAGGTACAAAACGAGAACGGCTCCCAGTAGCGCCCCAAGCGTGGTGGCGATTTCCAAAAACATGCCCACGCGAAGGTTGGAGTAGCCTTCTTTCACGTACGCAGCCGCGGCGCCGCTGGAGGTGGCGATCACCGACACCAGTGCGGCTCCAATCGCGTAGTGGATATCCACACCGAGCACCAAGGCGAGCAGCGGCACGATGATGACGCCGCCTCCGAGTCCGGTCAGCGCGCCGAGAAAGCCGGCAAGCAAGCCTCCCAACCAGACAATGAGCGTGAACTCGAGAGTGCCCAATTTGCTTCCGTGAAGCCCAGGCTACTGGAGGCGTTCAAAGATACCCGCGGCACCCATGCCGCCGCCTATGCACATGGTGACCATGCCGTAGCGCGCATTTCTGCGTTGCATTTCCCGAATAATCGTGGCCGTGAGCTTGGCGCCGGTGCAGCCCAGCGGATGGCCAAGCGCGACGGCGCCTCCGTTGGGGTTGACGCGTGAGGCATCGAGGCCGGCCTGCTGGATTACGGCGAGCGATTGCGCGGCAAACGCCTCGTTGAGCTCGATGACGGCGATGTCACTAAGCGACAGACCAGCGAGCTTGAGCGCCTTCGGAATCGCGTTGACCGGCCCGATGCCGAACTCCTCGGGGAGAACGCCCGCGGTCGTGTAGGTAACGAAACGCACGAGCGGCTTCAAGCCGAGCGCTTTGGCGCGAGCGTCGCTCATCACCACGGCGGCGGCGGCGCCATCGCTCATCGGGGAGCTGTTCCCTGCCGTCACCATTCCCTTCGCGTGGAAAGCGGGCTTGAGCTTGGCGAGCACCTCCAGAGAAGTGTCCGCGCGGGGCAGTTCGTCGGTATCGAAGACAAAAGTTTGCGTCGCCGGCTTCGGCGCGGACTTTGCTCTTGACAAAGCGCCATTTCCGTTTGGCACCGAAGTGATTTTCACTTCCACCGGAATGATTTCGTCCTTGAAATTTCCGGCAGCTATGGCCGCAATCGCTTTCTTGTGGGAGGCGGCGGCGAACTGATCGGCCTGCTCGCGCGTGATGCCAAATTTCCGCGCGATATTTTCCGTGCCCAAGCCCATATTGATGTACGTGTCGGGCTTGTGATCGACAAGCCAGGGGTTTGGCGCAACCTTATTGCCGCCCATCGGGACCATGGACATGGATTCCGTGCCGCCCGCGACGATGATTTCCGCCGAGCCGGAGCGAATGCGTTCCGCCGCCAAGGCAATCGCTTGCAAGCCTGAAGAGCAAAAACGGTTGATGGTCATCGCCGAAGTTTCCACGGGAAGTCCGGCGCGGAGCGACGCGATGCGCGCCACGTTCATGCCCTGCTCGCCTTCGGGCATGGCGCAGCCGAGGATGACGTCGTCGATTTCTTTGGCCTCGATGGCGGGAACGCGCGCGAGCGCTTCCTTGATGGCGAGAGCGGCGAGATCGTCGGGGCGCGTGGTGCGCAGCGAGCCTTTGAAGGCTCGTCCAACGGGAGTGCGGACTGAGGAGACAATGACGGCTTCGCGCATGGCGGCCTCGCGGATTGAGAGTACGTTCTTATTGTTGGGCGGTTCGGCGCAAAAAAGCAAATCGGACCGAGGCAAACAAAGGGGCGGACCGAAATCCGCCCCTTTGGAGTTCCTTGCTCTTCGTTCGATTAGAACTGCAAGCGCAGGCCAAATTGCACCACGCGCGGGCCGCCTCCTCCCAGGCCAGGATTGCCCTGGGCGACGTCGGGGGTTTGCGTGATCAATCCGGCATTCGGAGCGCCGATATTCACGACATTCGTCGGCAGCGCGAAGTTCGGATGATTGAAGATGTTGAAAAACTCTGCGCGGAACTGCAGCGAGAGTTGTTCGCGGACCGCAAAGATTTTGCTGAGGGAGAAATCCGTGTCCCAGAATCCTGGGCCGTACACTTGGTCCCGCCCCAGATTGCCGAAAAGACCCATCGGATCTTGCGGAGTGATTGCTGGATTCAAAAAGGCCATAGGGTTCAGATAGCCGGTATTCGGCGTCCAGTGTGGAAGAATAAATGGCTGTCCGGATTTAACGTCCGGGCGCTGCACGAAATTGAAATTCACGCCTGGGTTGGACGTGATGATGTTGATGGGGCGCCCGGATTGTACGGTGAGAATGGTGTTCAGTTGCCAGCCATCGGCGAGAAGCTTCGGCAGATGCGGGATCACAGGAGCCTGATAGTTCAGCGCCGAGGTCCAGCGATGGCGCGTGTCAAATGTAGACGGGCCTTTTTCCGCCTTCAGATTCGTCGAGTCCTGCGGAAACGCGGCGTTCGCAAAATTGAAGTTGATGCCGTCGGAGGCGCCGTCAAGTGACTTGGACCAGGTATAAGTGGAGAACCCGGACAAGCGGTGCCACGTCTGAAGGCGCACGGTAGTTTGCAAAGCGTGGTAAGTGGAATTGGCGCCGTCGGAGAAAACGTCAACAGCGTTGAAGGGGACGGTGGCCGAGCGAGCCTGGTTTGCGTCGTAGAGACGCGAAAGCTTCGTGCCCTTGCTGCCGACGTAGCCGATTTCGAAAGCCGCGGTCCCGGTGAGCTGCTGCTGGATGTTCAGGTTCCAGTTCCCGACGTAAGGCGTGCGGAGATTGCGGTCGGTGATGAAAATGCTTTGGGGTGTAGAGAATCCCGCAAAGATGGGGTTATTCGCCGAAGGATTTGTAAAGCCGCTTTGATTAAAGTTAAGTCCACCGACGAAGCTGGAAGGCGGTCCGATGGGGTTGGTGGCCACGCCCGCGGACGTAGTGAAGTTGGCTATGAGATTATTCTGCGGCAGATAATCGTAGTACAGGCCGTATCCGGCGCGAACCACGGTGTTGCGCAACGCGTTCCAGGAGAAACCGATACGCGGGCCGAAATTGTTCAGGTCGCGATTGTAGAGGTGCGACAGCGTGGAAGAGCCAACCAGGACTAGATTGCCCCTGGCGTCAAAGTTGGATAGGAGATTGTGTTTCTCGCCGAGCGGGCCGAAGTATTCCCAGCGGAGGCCAAGGTTGAGAGTGAAATTAGGGCGCACCCGAATGTCGTCCTGAGCAAAGAAGCTCAGGCCGTTGTTGAAGGTAAAACGGTGGGTATTGCCTGCGTCGATTGAAGGGAACCCGAAGTTTCCTAGATAGAAGCCAATCAGGTTGTCGATGACCGCATCGCCCGTGATGGTTGTGGTGCTGACAGCAAGGATGCCGCGCTCGAGGTTGTCGTTGAAGCTCTGGATGTCGTAGCGGTGGTACTCGCCGCCGAACTTGATGGTGTGGCGGCCACGAATCCAGGTGAAATTGTCGAGCGTCTGAAAGGTTTCGCTGAGACGCCCGCGAGGCAGGCTGAACCCGCTGGCGCCGAGATTTTCGATCGCACCGTTGAAATCGAATTCCGGTAGACCCAGCTTCCCGGTGCCGAAATTCAGCCCCAGACTCGCGGACGGATCGAAGGTGTCGTCAATCGAGCGGAAACTAGTGCGGAAGCGCGAGTAGCCGAAGCGAAGCTCGTTGAGCTTGGACGGAGAAAAAGTGCTGAGCAAGCTGGCGGAAATGACTTGCACGCGAGTCGGTGAATCATTCGCAAAGGCGGCAAGGCGCGATCCGCTGCCGAATCCGCCGAGCGAGCCGAAGGGGAATCGTTGATGGCCCTGGCCAAAGGCGTAGCGGCCCGTGAGCATGTTGCTGGAGTTCAGCTTGTGGTCCACTTTGACAATGAAGTTGTCGTCGTCGCTCGTATCGTGAACCGTGGACGGCAGCGTGCGGCTAGTGCTCACCGGAAAGAAAGCGAGGATTTTGTCGGCCGGTGCGGTATTGAGAGTTGGATTGATGGCAAGCGCGGCTGTACGGGCTGCGGCGATGTCGGCGGGCGTGGGCACCTGAAAATTGAAATCGGAGCCAACGCGTTCGCGCTGGCCTTCGTAGGCGCCGAAGAAAAAAGTGCGATCCTTGATAATCGGGCCGCCCAGCGAGCCGCCAAAATTATTGTTGTTGAGATGGGACTGCGGATTGGGGGAGGTGTTGAAGAAGTTGCGCGCGTCGAAGGCGGTATTGCGGTTGTATTCGTAAAGCGAGCCGTGAAAATTGTTGCTGCCGGATCGCGTGATGATATTGACGACGGAGCCCGTGTTGCGCCCGTATTCGGCGCCGAATTGTGATTGCAGGTTGAATTCCTGAATCCCGTCGAGCGGCAGGAGCGTTGCAGGAGCCCCGGAAATACCTACCTGGTTGAGCGCGGAATTGTTGAAGAAAGGATCGTTGTTGTCCGTGCCGTCGAGCGTGTAGTTGTTGGAGCGGTCGCGATTCCCGTTGATGTTGAACTGGCCGGTTCCTTTCTCCGAGCCCGCCACTCCGGAGCCTTCGACGGTGACGCCTGGTGTAAGCGCGACGAGTTTGCCGAAGTCGCGTCCGTTCAGCGGGAGCTCCTGGACAAGCCGGCGATCGACCACCTGCGAAAGTGTCGAGCTGGCGGTTTCCATCAATGGGATATTTTCGGAAACGACGACTTGTTCCAATTTCTCCGTAGGCTTGGCAAGTTTGAGATCGACGACGGTCGCCTCACCGACATTCACGATGACATGCGGAGCGCGCACTTCCTGGAAACCCGGCGCCATCGCGGCAACTTCATACTCGCCGGTCGGCAGCTCCAGAAAAAAGTAAACGCCTTCGGAATCCGAAGTCACTTCGCGCGTCTCGCTGGTACCCAGATTGCGAGCCGTGATTTTGGCGCCGGGAATCGCGAGGGAATGGGCGTCCGTGATCGTGCCGCGGATCGAACCGCGGAAGGACTGTGCGTTTGAGCTCGGAACGACAATCGAGATGCCAGTCAGGAGAGCCAGAAGCGCTGGCGCCAGAGTGCGGGAAAATCGAATGATTTTTGTGTTCATCAGTTTTTCCTCGATGGATCTCATGCATCCTTTTTCAAACAAAATTTGCGTCTCGAGCAAACTCCCCGGCGGAACATGCGCTGCAGCGCGATATTTGGAGATAACAGTCCGGAATTACCAGCTGGGTAGAATAAAAGTACTACGACACCGCCCGGAATTCATACGTGGAAGAAGAAACGGGCATTCCGTTGTGCGGAGCTTATTCATCACTTGCCCTGAATCGGCGCTCCTTTGCGCGGAATGAAGATCGCGCCCGGCGGCGTGATGCCGAACTTCTTCGAATAATTGCCTTCGTTGTTGGCAATGCCGACTCGGCCCCGCGAATCGATATAAAGTAGCGACTCCCCCACCGGGACATCCATGAACGTTTTGACGTACGGAAGGTTGACAGGTTTCTTGTTGATTCGCACCGTCACTTTATCTCCGAGGCTATAGCCGAGTTTCTTGAACTCGTCCCCGGGAATGTCGGTAACAAGCGAGCCGAAGGGATCGTCCAGGCCGATGATGTCGCCCTCGATGCCTCGGTCTGTCGTCGTAGAGCTCTTCGGCGTAAGCTGCACAAGTTGCTCGACCTCCGGACCGGCTAGATGGTAGTCCCAGCCAGCCGCGAGATGCGCCGCTGCCGGAGAGAAGATGTCGCGCCCGTGAAACGTCGAGGAAACGGCGGACTGGATCATCCACGCTGGATTGGTAATTTCGCGTGCGGAATCGAGGCCGTCGCGCTCGATAACCGGGGTGACCAGTCCGTTGTCGGGAAGAACGAAATACTGCCCCTTTTTTGATTTTACGATCACCGCTTTGCGCGATGTCCCAACGCCTGGGTCTACCACCACAAGGAAGACGGTTCCCGGGGGATAGTAAGGCGTGACCCCCGCGAGAAATCGCGAGGCTTCTTCGATCGAGTATGGGGTGACCTGATGCGTGATGTCCGTGAGGCGAACGTCCGGCGCAACGCTGTAAATCACCGCCCTGCAGATGGCTACGGCATCATTGGCCGTACCGAAATCGGTCATGAAGACGATCGTTGGCCGCGATGCGGAGGCTGCCTGCAAACCCGCCGAAGGTTCGTTTTGGGCTGGCTCCCGCGAGCAAGAAGCACACCACAGCCCAGGAGCAAGAATGAAAACTGCTAATAGACCAATGCGGCGATTCATTCGGAATCACTATTCCTCAAAAATAGGAGATGCCTAATCCCAGGTGAACACCAGAGAAATTCACCCTGACGACGAACACGCGGCAGAAAGCTAGAAAGCTTGATCCAAGCCGACTTCCCGAATGCCACGCGACGGGCAGTCCGGGTAGTGCGTGTCACCCCGAGCGCGGACAGTATAAAGGATGCGCATGCAGAAGGCGACCGCCACCCAAAAAGCCCGCTGTAATGAACTGCAAGGAAGAGGACAGACGCACCAATTCTGGGGGCAATTGCGAATAAAAGGCAGGAGTTAGGAGCGGTTCGATCGTCGAATGGGGCGTCGGACCCCTGTACGAAAGGACAGGTTTTCCACAGGAGGGACAGGGAAAAACGGGCGAAAACTGTGGCGAAAGGGTTCAGTATCCTAAGACCTCTATTTTCAGTTAAATACGTTCACTCACACCCAAAACTAGTATTACTAGGATTCTCGTTTAGCCCCCAAAATGTGCCCTCGGTACCATCGCTTTTGGGACGCCCCTTAGTGTCAAATAGGACAGGTGCAGCGAACCCGTCACAAAGTACAGGTTGCTGCATCTAATCACCAGCGAATAAGAAGCCGTTCGCAACACTGTGAGTTTCTGAGGGTTTGGCTCAGAGGGGATGAGAAACAGGGAAACAATGAAGAACGCGGACAAGAGCAGAAAATGGATGTGGTGGTTCCTGGGGATAATCGCGGCCCTGCAGCTCTATTTTGTAAGAGAGTTGCTCGCGGCGTTTGCCCTGTTTGCGGTGGCATTCGCGGTCATTGCCTTTCTGGGCGCGAGCGTCTACATGCTTCAAAGTGGCTGGGCGGTGGCAGTGCAGCGCCTTGCTGAGAGCAGGCAGCCGGTAATGGTGGCCGTGCGCCAGGGCGTACACGCTATCGAGGACGTCGTCCGCCGGCCGTTGCGACGCCCGGATTCAGAACCAGCCCGATAACATAGGGCACAACTTTCTGGCTTTGGCCAGAGCACATGGGCCAACCGGACTTGAAACCGGTTGGCCCTTTTTCTTTCTGGGGAAGTCGATTTTTTTCCTGGCGATGTGATCCGCCCGAACTCTTCGGACCCGTTCAGAACGGCACGGAAATTGGATTCTGCCGCTGACGCCAGCATATTCACTCCGCCTGACCATTACGAAGCGTTCTCCATCCGGCGAGATTGCGTAATTGGCAAAAGCCTGTGCTACTCTTTGCCGCTTCGGGGAGAGAAAATATGATTCGACGCAGGATGTTTGTGAGTGCTGTGGTTTCGGTGGCTGTGCTGACGATTGTGATTGCGGGGACGTCAAGAGCGCAACAGAAGGCGCAAGTTCCGCCGAAAAAAGTGGCCATCCGCGCCGGGCGGCTCATAGGCGGCAAGAGCGAGACCTCGATTGTAAATGCGCTCATCTTGGTCGAGGGCGACAAAATCGTCTCCGTCACGCCCGGCGGTTCCGCTCCGCCGGGCGTGCAATTGATCGACCTCTCCAAAGCTACAGTGCTTCCGGGATTCGTGGACACGCACACGCACGTCCTTTTGCAGGGAGACATCACCGAAGAGGATTACGACGCGCAATTGCTGAAGGAATCGATTCCCTACCGCGCGATTCTTGCCGCACGCAACGCGCGCATCGCTCTTGAGCACGGATTCACGGCTATCCGGGACCTCGAAACCGAAGGCGCGATGTACGCAGACGTGGATGTGAAGAAAGCGATTGCGAATGGCGAAGTTCCCGGCCCGCGCATGCAGGTGGCCACGCGTGCGATGACCCCGACGGGAATGTACCCGCTGCTCGGTTACTCCTGGGAACTGAAAGTCCCCACCGGCGTGCAGTACGTGGATGGCGCGGACGGCGCGCGCAAGGCCGTGCGCGAGCAGATCATGTACGGCGCAGACTGGATCAAGTACTACTGCGATCGCCGCTATCACTTCGAAGCCGACGGGGTACTGCACAGCATGGTGAATTTCACTGATGAAGAAGCGAAGGCCATCGTCGACGAAACGCATCGCCTGGGAAAAAAAGTTGCGGCCCATGCGATTGGTTCCGACGGCATCGCCGCGGCGCTTCGGGCTGGCGCGGACACGGTCGAGCACGGCGACGGCCTGACCGATGCGCTGATCGACGAAATCGCGAAGAAGGGCGTTTACTGGGTGCCGACGATTGTCGTGGGCGCCTACGTCGCGCCGGGACGCGGCGGCAACTGGACCAAAATGGTGGACCTCGAAAGAATTGCGTTTCAAAAGGCCCTGAAGAAAAACGTCATGATCGCCCTCGGAACCGACGCTGGCGGGTTCGACTGGAAGGAGCTGAACCAGGCCAAAGAATTTGAATATTACGTGAATTACGGAATGACGCCGATGCAAGCCATTCGCTCCGGTACAGTCGTGGCCGCAGAGCTCCTCGGCTGGAGCGACAAAATCGGCACCATCGAACCCGGTAAGTGGGCCGACATCGTCGCCGTCTCTGCCGATCCGCTAAACGACATCACCGAACTCCAGCGCGTAAAATTTGTGATGAAGGGTGGAGTCATCTACAAGGACGAACTCCACTGAATCTGGTTTTCAAAAAAACGCGGCGCCGCCATCGACGTTGATCGCTTGGCCGGTGATGGCGCTTGACTGATCGGAACAGAGAAACAGCGCGGCGCGCGCAATTTCGTCGGCGGTTTGCGCGCGGCCTTGCAACAAGCTGCTGAGAAATCCACTCAACTGCTCTTCCGGGCTGACGCCCATTTTCTTCGCCAGCGCCGCGCCGAGCTCCTTCGACATTCGCGTTTCCGTTACCGGGCCGGGACACAAAGCGTTTACGCGCACGCCCTTGCGCGCCGCTTCGGCGGCGGTCACCCGCGTCAATCCGAGCATGCCGGCCTTCGCCGCGGCGTACGCGGACCCCCAGGGAAACGCAGCCTTCGCGGAAAGGCTCGATATGTTGAGAATCACTCCCGACCTGCGCTCGTACATCTCGGGCAGCACCAGCTTGCTCAGCAAAAACGCCGCGCGCAGATGCACCGCGATGACTTTGTCAAACCCCGCGAGCGGATACTCCTCGACCGGGACCACCGGTCCGTAGTGGCCCGCATTGTTCACGAGAATATCGATCTTCCCGAATTTTTTCCGCGCCGCGCTCACTGCCCGCTTGCAGCCTGTTTCCTCCGCAAGGTCTGCAGCGGCAAACGCCGCTCGCCCGCCGTCCTTTCCAATTTCCGATACCGTCGCCGCCAATTCTTTTTCCGTGCGCGCTGCCAGGAAAACAGCGGCGCCTTCCTTTGCGAAAAGTCGCGCGATGGCGCGGCCGATGCCGCGCCCCGAACCAGTGATGAGCGCCACTTGGTCTTGCAGAAGCATAGGACGCCAAGAATAAAAGAAGAATGCCGGAAACGCCATTCGCCTGGATAGGAATCATCGAGGCTAACACGCCCGCCAGGACAGCTTTTCCGTTCAATGCAGTGAGTCGGGCTGAACCACAACTGTACCTCTGTTCAGGTGTAATCTCTCGGCGCGCCGCGTAAGCTATCTTCATCAAAGGTGGGCTGGGGCGACCGCATAGTTCCCCGGGCGCGTTCCAGCAAAATCAACCGTTCCTTCGATTCTGGGATGGCGCCTGTGTATCGAGAACCTCTTACCGCCGGATTCGCAGCGTTGTTGACCGCGTTCGCGCTTGCGGGTTGCGGCGGGAGTGTCGGCACGAAGAGTCCCACCGGCGGCAGTCAATCCACCGCGCCTGCAATCACCTCGCAGCCCGCCAGCCAGGTCATTTCAACCGGACAGACTGCTATTTTTTCCGTGACCGCCACGGGAACGCCGCCATTGATCTATCAGTGGCAGAAGAATGGCGCGAATATCACCGGGGCGATGTCTTCGAGTTACACGACACCGCCCACTACCACAGCCGATAGCGGCGAGCAATTTCGCGTGGTCGTCAGCAACTCGCTGGGCAACGTGACCAGCAATGCCGCCACCTTGACGGTGAATTCTGGGCCATCCGCATCCAGCATCGACGTAATCACCTATCATTATGACAACGGCCGCACTGGTCAGAACTTGAAAGAAACGGCGCTGACTCCCGCGAATGTGAACTCGGCCAAATTCGGCAAGCTCGGCTCGCTCACGGTGGACGGGCTGGTGGACGCCCAGCCGCTCTATCTTTCGAACGTCGCGATTCCCAACCAAGGGACAAGGAACGTTCTCTACGCCGTGACCGAACATGGCAGCGTCTACGCCTTCGACGCCGATAGCACGAGCTCAACGCCGTTGTGGAAGATCTCTACGCTGCTAAACGGAGAAGTCCCCAGCGATGATCGCGGATGTAGTCAGGTGACCCCTGAAATCGGCATCACCGCGACGCCCGTAATCGATCGCACTCGCGGGCCGCACGGGGCAATCTACGTGGTTGCCATGTCCAAGGACAACAGCGGCAATTATTTCCAGCGCTTCCACGCGCTGGACCTCTCCACCGGAGGCGAACTCTTCGGAGGGCCGGCGACCATTCAGGCGACCTACCCCGGGTCCGGCGCAAACAGTTCCGGTGGAAACGTGATTTTTGACGCCAAGCAGTACAAAGAGCGCCCCGGATTGCTTCAAATCGGCGGAACCATTTACACCACTTGGTCGTCCCACTGCGACTACAGTCCCTACACTTCGTGGGTGATGGGATTCGACGCCAATACGCTCGCTCTTCCGCAAAACAACGTCCTGAATCTTGTCCCCAACGGGAACGATGGCGGCATCTGGATGGCGGGCTCCGCGCCTGCGGCCGACTCCACTGGAAATATTTTCTTCCTGGTGGGTAACGGCGATTTTGATACCACACTCAATGCCAGCCATTTTCCGGCGAACGGGAATTGCGGCAATTGCTTCGTGAAGCTTGCTACCAGCGGGAAAATCACTCTGGCGGATTATTTCACCCCGCTCAACACCGTGGCGGAATCGAACGCGGATCAAGACCTCGGTTCGGGCGGAGCCATCGCCCTCCCGGACGTAAAAGACAGCAGCGGAACGACCCGCCACCTCGCCGTCGGCGCGGGCAAGGACGCGATCATCTACGTGGTGGACCGCGACGCCATGGGAAAATTCAACGCGACCTCGGATCAAATCTATCAGGAGATCAACGGCCAACTCGGTGGCAGCGTCTTTTCGATGCCCGCATATTTCAATGGTGCGGTGTACTACGGCGCCGTGGGGGATTCCGTCAAGGCCTTCCCAGTCGTGAGCGGAAAATTGGCGGCAACGCCATCGTCGCAGACCGCGAACACCTTCGGCTATCCGGGGACCACGCCCAGCATTTCCGCAAACGGCGCCGCGAACGCAATCGTTTGGGCGGTTGAGAATGGCGGAACCGCGGTGCTGCACGCGTATGATGCCACGAACCTTGCGACTGAATTCTACAACTCCAATCAAGCCGCAAACGCGCGCGACCAGTTCAGCGGCAACAAGTTCATTACTCCCCTGATCGCCAACGGAAAAGTCTTCGTCGGCACCTCCAACAGCGTCGCCGTCTTCGGTCTGTTGCCCTAGTGCCGTTCCAGCTTGTTCAAACCTGCCTGCGCAGGCTCCGGGTTAGCGCCCCGGCTTCAGGTCGTGCAGCACGTGGCGCACCGAATCAGTGACGTTCTCCTGCGAAAAGGTGCTGCGGTCGATCCGCTTGTATCCCACCGCGCGAAAGGCCAGCCGGTTCGCCGTGCGCTTCGTCAGATCGAACACGATCGTCCCTTCGCGATACCGGATCGTTTCGTAGGCCACTCCCGGGGGCCCCCAATAGCCGCCGTTCCAGGTTTCCCAGCATCCCGCATACCCGCAGACAACCACGGGGTACGCGCCAACCGGTTCTACGTAGCCAACGCGCACATTGTGGCGATGCACGCCCACATGATAGTCAACAAGGAAATCGGCCGCCTCGGGATCGTCAACCCGGACAAAGCCTTTCGAAGTCATGGTCTGCTCGATGCCAATTTTGATTTGCCGCCGGAGAATATCGGTTTCCACGTTTTCTTCGCGAGTGACCGTCTCGCCTGCGCCGTGGTTGCGCGAAATGACATCGCGCGAGATCACCGGGTTCTTCGTCGGCAGCGCGGGGCGCCAGGCCCACGTCGCGTGCTTCGGGATCGGTATATCGGGGTCGCGCACCACCGTGACGTGCTCGTCGCAGCCTGCAAGCACGAACACACTCAGAAAAGCCGCCGCTGCCAAAAGCGCTGATTTTCTTCTCGATAAGAGCCCGTACTTCATGCCAGGATCCTCCAGGGCCAAGCCTCTGCCCTGTCATTTTCAACCCCAAAATCATTAGATAGTTGCGCGCGTGAATGGAGTTTTAGAGGGTGAACCTGGGCCAAGGGCTACCCGTGTGCCCCGCGGGTTTCTTTTTTTTCGGGCCTGCCGGGGAAAGGTTTCAGGATCGCGCCGCCCCCCAATCCGCGGGCGGGAATACAATCGGCCAAAAGTTCGGCGCTGGAGTTTCGAATTCGAAAGCCACTGCTAGCGCGCCACCTGGCGGGTTATCTACTCGCACCACGCGGCACTTCTTTTCCTGCCCGTTTTTCGGATTGACAAGGAACATCGGCTGCCCAGGGACTACTTCCATTTTCAATGTAAGGAGTCCCCCGTGGGCATTTACCACCAGCGTGTGCGCCTCTTCCTGCGCGCGTTTCCCTTCCGTCGTCTCGGTTCTCACGACCACCGGCACATGCAGCAATACACGCTCGCTGCGTCGTTTGTTAATGGGTTGGGGAGCGTTCACCTTTTTCTCTGCCTCTTGTGACCTGCGAAATTCCGCGGGATAAACGCTCAGGTCTGCGGACCGTGAGGTTTCCCAACTTATCCGTGCAGGCTCGCGGCGCGTCGTGAGCGCACGAACAGGCAAATCGCTCGCAAGTTATCCACAGTGTACACTACACGAACACATAAACAAGTCTTTGGAGCCAGCGAATGCTCCTCTTGTCAATCCAAGCATAGGCATATCGTTGCTCTTGACGCAGCTCCCTCCATCCCCGATGCCTGAGACCAAGCTCTCGCGATCACTGAGATGCGCTCAGACTTGCCATTTCCAGTGCCTCTTTCACGACACTGCCGCTCACCGTCTCTTGCTTTAGCAGTTGCTGGGCCAATGTCTTAAGGGCCACGTGGTGGTCCTTCAGCAGTGCCTGAGCACGCTCGTACTGCTCGGTCACGAGACGCTGGACTTCCGCGTCGATCACTTGACGAGTCTCTGGACTGATCTGGCTATTGTCCTCGACCGATCCCCCCAGGTATTGGAACTGTTGACCTGCGTAGCGCACCGAGCCGAGCTTTTCACTCATGCCAAATTCTGTGACCATACGGCGGGCCAGCTCAGTTGCCCGCATAATGTCGTCACTGGCCCCAGTGCTCATGGCCCCGAACTCCACCATTTCGCCGGCACGCCCGCCCAACATAACGGCGATCCTGTCCTTCAGTTCGTCGGTCGAGAGCAGATAGCGGTCTTCGGTTGGCATTTGCATGGTGTAGCCCAAGGCACCACGGCTGTGTGGAACGATGCTGATCTTGCTGACCGGTTCGCCATGCGGCACCAGTTCAGCCACCAGCGCGTGGCCAGACTCGTGGTGTGCAACCCTAGTTCGTTCCTGCTCGTTCATCACTCGGCTCTTTTTCTCAGAGCCCGCGATTACGCGTTCGATGGCCGTCTCGAAATCACTCAAGGTAACGGCGGCAGCTTTCCGACGGGCAGCCAGCAGTGCCGCCTCATTCATCGCGTTCGCCAGATCCGCGCCACTGAATCCGGCGGTCACGCGAGCGGCCCGCTCGACGTCGAAATCCACTGCCAGCGTTATGTTCCTGCTGTGGATCTTCAGGATTTGGACCCGGCCGACGAGGTCTGGATTGCCGATGGCGATCTGGCGATCAAAGCGGCCCGCGCGGAGAAGCGCCGGATCGAGCACCTCCGGCCGATTTGTGGCAGCCATGATAATGACTGGCGCACTTGCATCCGTCTTGAAGCCATCAATTTCGGCCAGCAGCTGGTTGAGGGTCTGCTCACGCTCGTCATTGCCGCCCAGGCGCATTACACCTCCCCGGCTCTGACCAATGGCATCAATCTCGTCAATGAAAACGATCGCAGGAGCCGCCTTGCGCGCCTGCTCGAACAGGTCGCGCACGCGTGCGGCGCCCACGCCAACGAACATCTCGACAAACTCGGAGCCACTGGTCTCGAAGAACGCGACCTGGGCCTCGCCGGCGGTTGCTTTGGCGAGGAGCGTCTTCCCCGTGCCTGGGGGACCGACAAGCAGTACGCCCTTCGGAATGTGTCCACCGAGGATTGCGAACTGCTCTGGTTCTTTCAAGAACTGGATGATCTCTCGCAGTTCCACGATCGCTTCGTCTACCCCGCCCACATCCTTGTACGTCACCTTGACATCTTCGGGCTTGACCTCAATAGCTTTGCTCTTGCCCACCCCAAAGATGCCGCCCGGCCCTCCGCCGGCGGCCCCGCCCGCTCGCCGGTAGGCCATGTACCAGAAACCGCCGAGTAGCGCGAGCGGCAGAAGGTACTCCAGCAAAATGCCACCCAGGGGGTTCGGTGGGCGCTCGAAGTGGTAATTCACATTTGCTTTCTGCAACTCTTCAATTAGCTTGGGGTCGCCGGCAGGCGCAGGTACGGTATTGAATGGGACGACCGGAGGAGCTCCGTCCGGTTTGGGATTTTTCATCTCACCAACGATGCCCCTTTCGCCGATGGTTACCTGTACGATTTGAGCATCAACCAGTTTTTTCTTGAACTCGCTGTAAGGAATTTCTGCTCTCCGGGTCAGAGGAGTTAAGACGAATAGTTGGAACAGCCACAAGACAATTAGGCTCGTGATCAAGTAGGTGATGCCGAAATGAAACTGTCGCCGATTTTGCTCCTGGCGCTTCCTTTCATCGTCGCGGTCGTGTTTTCTTGGTGACGATTGCGGTTCGTTCATGGTCTCCTCCTAAGTGCTCAAATTCATGCGCAGATGGATTCCCTTCCCATTATTACAGGTGGTCATCTCGGCGCTTTCGACTTGGCAGTAACTGCGAGGACGTTCTCCCTGTTCTTTGAGGTCACTGTAGTCCATTGTGACCAACGCTCATCGCGACATCAGGACTGGGAGATCCGACTCGCGCAGGACCGTCCGTGTGACGCCACCGAACATCCACTCACTCAGCTGGGAGTGCCCATAGGCGCCCATGACGATAAGATCGGCGCCGAAAACGGCAGCCTGCGACAGCAGAAGGCGCCCCACGTCTTTTCCGCGGGACGACAGGCGTCGTACCACTACTTGCGCTCCGTGACGCGCCAGGTGGCGTGCGATGTCAGCCCCCGGCTCCTGGCCGTGATCCGTCGAGTGGTGCTCATGGTCCACGACCAACACCTCGACCGCCTCGGCTCTCACAAGTCCTGGGAGGGCGTCCGCCACGGCCCGGATGGCTTCGCGCCTGGCGTTCCACGCAATCAGGATGCGGCGGACACGGGATACTGTGGCGCGTGGTGGAAACACGATGATCGGCCGTCCGGAGGTCAGAACGAGGGACTCCACGAGGCCAGGAGGGGCGGCCGTCTGGCCCACAGATTCCGGGCCGGCAATCACTGCCACGTCCGCATAGTGCGCGTGTACACCCACCTCACTGCTCAAGTAGGGGTACGGCAACGACCTCCATTCCGGCCGGATTCCGTGACGACGGACCATGTCATCGAACAGGGCCCGGTGCTCCGCCTCGATCCCTTCGAGTTGTGCTCGGTGCGCCTCGATCACCTCTAGGATGCCCGTGCCACGGGCGAGCGTCTCCGGCGAGGTAACTGCGGGCTCCGGCTGCATGAATACGCCAGTCAGGCGCGCGCCGTGCTCCTGGGCGAGTACGCAAGCGAACTCCAAGATGCCTGCCGTCTCGGTCCGCCCATCTACGAAGACGACGATTTCCGCGAGCTCAGCAGTGCCCTTCTCAGCGCTCAACGGGATAGGCTCAGACAGTGGAGACCACTGCGACTGTACGCTGGCCATAGCTACTCCTTCTCCTCGTGCGCTCATGATGGTTGTCTCAGCCGCATGGGTCCGGAGTCCGCGACCGGCATTATCGCGGCAGTCGTTCGCGACGCTGTGCGTCTTTTCGTTTCTTCCCGATTCGACAACCGCGGGAACAACGCTCTCGCCGCGACGTTAATCCCTGCTAGCTGCCCCGATTCGAAGCCTTGGTACGCATCCAGGTGATGGGTAAACGAGGTAGCAACCGCTACCGGTGCGTAAGGATAGTCGCTGCCAAACAGGATGTGCCCTGGGGCCGCAAATGCCAGGAGGCTCGGGAGCCCGGTTGGGGTGGAGAGCGCCGTGTCAAAGTAAAACGCCTTCATGTCCGAAGTTAAGGCTTCAACCGTGCGCTTAGGATTGAGTGTATGCAACAATTCGGCGAAGCGTGCCGCGGCGTACGGCAGGAATCCACCGGCGTGTGAAAGGATCACCTTGACCGACCGGAAGCGGGTCATGTGGCCAGCCGCGACAAGATCGACGGCAGTCCGGGTCGAATCGAAAGGATAGTCGATGATCGGTCCCGGTATTCCCGGCAACAGTGGTATTAGCGGCTTTGCGGGATGAATGTAGACGACTGCGCCGCGCCGATCCAATTCTTTCCAAACGGTCTCGAACGAGGGGTGCCCAAGGTATACGCCTTCGTAGTTGCTCATGAGGACCACACCATCAACCTTCAATTCATCGAAGGCGCGCCCGACCTCGGTCAGCGCTGCATCCACGTCGGGGAGCGCCAGCGTGGCGAAGAAGCCGAAGCGGTCGGGGCGCCGCTGCTCGAGGCCCGCCCCATAGTCGTTCACGCGCCGCGCCATGTCCGCTCGCTCCTTGCCGGCCCAACCTTCAATCGCGGGCGCGGTAAGTGACAACATACCGGTCGCGATCTCCAGTGAATCCATGTAGCTGATTGCGTCTTCTGGGGACCACAAGGGGGAGTCCCATCCAGCCGGATCACCTCCATGACTCTCCAAATCCTTCGACCAGAAAGGGGGAACCAAATGCTGATGAACGTCGATGCGATTGTGACTCACGCTCTCATTTCTCCTTGTCTGCTCAATCGCCAATCTAAGAAGCAGTTCGCCTGCCACGGCTGCGCAAAACGGAACGTTGATCCACCTTCATGAATTCAAAGGGTTTGTAGAAATCAGGTCAGTACAAACGTGAATTGCGGAGCGCTAAATCTGGCGTCAACGCCAAACCCGGACGCCAAATACGGCGTCGGTCAACTTGAAAGTTTTGAACAGAGAGGTAGGGGACTGGACGTTAAGAGCGCCACTTCGATTTAATGCCAAGCTTCTTCATGCGGTTTCGAAGGGTTGACGCCGGCACTCCTAAAACCTCTGCGGCGCCGCCCTTGCCTGCGATCAATCCATTAGCCATCCGCACAACTTCCGAAATGTGTTCTCTTTCGGCTTCGGCCAGCGTACGCACCCTTCCCGCGTGAGAGCCCGGCTTGGAGTTCCTTGAATTTGCAGGGTCGTGAGAAATTCCACTTAGCGGAGGGATCCGAAGAATTGGGTCTTCGGAGATTAGGACGGCGCGCTCTATTACATGTTCAAGCTCCCGGATGTTGCCAGGCCATCTATAGCCCATTAGGGCTTTCATAGAATCCCGATCAATCCTGGAGATATTCTTGCCAAATTCAGTCTTGAATCTCTGCACGAAGTAGTTAGCAAGCAAGGGGATGTCTTCGGGGCGATCTGTCAACGAAGGTACAGTGATCGGAAACACGCTGAGTCTGTAATACAGGTCCGGCCGAAATTTGCCTTCGGCGACGAGCTCATCCAGACTGCGATTCGTAGCAGTGATGACCCTTACATCAACTCGATTCGTATGGGTTCCACCAAGTCGTTGGAACTCTCGTTCTTGCAAAACGCGCAACAGCTTTGCTTGCGTTTCAAGTGGGAGTTCACCCACTTCGTCGAGGAAGATCGTACCGCCGTTTGCTATTTCAAATCGCCCTAGTTTGCGAGCCAGCGCCCCGGTAAACGCCCCCTTTTCGTGGCCGAAGAGCTCGCTCTCCACCAGACCCTGCGGAAGCGCAGCACAATTGACGGTTACCATCGGCTGATTTTTCCTGTCGCTTCTCGCATGAATCGCTCTGGCGATTAGCTCTTTGCCGGTACCTGTGTCACCGCAAATCAGCACCGTCGTATTGGTCGGAGCGACACGCGCAACATCGGCGATTACGTGCCGGAACTTGGGATGGCTCCCTACCAGTTCGTCCGTTCCTGCGCCTTGCGTAATTGCCTCTTGAAGGTGCGCTACTTGAATCTCCAGCGAACCTACCTTTTCGCGCTCTGATTGCAGCTCTCGCGCATTTTGTTCAAGTGATACTACGAGGCGTGACAACTCAGTCTCAATGTTCTCCACTTTGTACAGCGCCTTGAGATTTCGAGCTTCCTCGATTTTGTCATCTGCAGGAATACCGACGACAAAACATCGTTTGTCTCCCTTTCCCAGGCATTCTTTTTCGTAGTAGAAGACCTCGCGACCGAATATGGCAGACGAGTGGCCCGAAGCATATCCGGTCAGAGTCCAGCAAACGGGGGAATCTGAAATAGGCTCGATATGCTGCCTGTGCTGTTCAGCCTCATAGGAATTGAACCACTCACCCTCAACCTCGAAGATGTTATTTGCTCGGTCAATTCTGGAACGCAGTACTCGGACGCGCGCGATCCCTTCTTGGGTAAGCAACCACGGACCGAGTTCCCATAGCTCGTCCTCATCCTTCCATTGGAGTAGTTCCTTTGAGGTGAGGGCATCTCTGTATCCGCAAGCATATCCAAAACGCGTGAGAGTTCTCTTCGCTCTCGCCAACCCCAGCGTATCAATCAACTCCCGGCGAAGGAGCCCCATGGCGTCAGCATCAAGCAGCAGCATCCTCCGATGCTTCCACCGAATCGTGCCTTCGGCCCCATCAAATCTGAGGAGATCAAGTAACGGAGATTCTCGTAGCGCCATGGGAAGCCAACTCGGGAACGAAAATCAACAAATTGTACTCCCAGGTCGACGCGCTAAGCCAGACCGGAGAAAGGGCATGGCGATGCTCGAAAGCACAGTCTTCTGAATGCATTCAATAGAATGACGATGCGCCGCTACGTGTAGTAAGAGGCCAGCATGGATCTTCCCTTTACCGGGAAGTGTTCGCCGTGCCTGCAGATCTGCGAGAACTTCCACACCAGGGAAGCATCGAGCCAGCCGCACCCGGCTTCCTTGTTGAGAGTTTCCAAGGCGTGCTCTGAAGAAAGCGCATCCCGGTAGGGGCGCTCCGTGATGAGCGCATCGTAGATGTCTGCAATCTGGAGAATCCGCGCCATCAGCGGAATTTCATGTCCGCTCAGGCCGTCGGGATATCCGCTCCCGTCCATTCGCTCATGGTGATGCCGAATCACCGGCAGGATGCGGCGCAGCGACTTCAGCGGTGCGCAGATGTTCTCCCCGATGGCAGGGTGTTGCCTGACGATCTCGGTTTCTTCCGCGTTCAGCGCCTCGGGCTTAAGGAGAATCTCATCCGGCACAGCTACTTTTCCGATATCGTGAAGCACGCACGCGACCCGCAACTCCTCTAAATCTTCTTCCGGCAAATCCAGGCTCATCCCGAGTTGCATGGCGTATTTTACGATCCGGTCGGAATGCCCGTTCATTTGCGGGCGTTTCGCTTCGATGCTGCGCGCCAGTGAAAGCACCACGGACTTCGCCTGCTCATCAATATAACTTTTCAGCCGCAAGAGAGACTCCATGCGGCTTATTATCTCCCCAAGCGACGTGGAAGTTCCCCAGAACTCGGCAGCGCCTGCTTCGCGTCCGCGGGAGACATCCGCTGGATTCGACGAAGGCTTGATCAACACAATGGGGATCTGATGGTTGAACGGGTTCTCCTTCATGCGGCGGCAGAGGTCGAAGGCATTGACATCCGGCAGAGTGTCGTGCAGCAGAACCAGATCAGGCTGAAGCTGAACACACTGCCGCAGAGCAGATTCCCCGTCGTCCGCCGTAAAAACTTCGTAGTTCTGACTCTGTAGAAATGATTTCCAAGAATCGCGGCTCGCCGAAGCCGCATCCACAAGCAAAATAGCTGAGTTCATGTTTCCCTCGTCATTCCTCTCCGCACTAGGAGGGTTGGACACACCACTCCCCGCGCGAGAGATAGGGTTTTGCGAAGGATTGGAGCTGCCTGCGGTCTCCAAACCCCGTCCTCGGAGAATTCTGCCTCCGCTTCCCGGGGACGAGAAGGCCTAAGGGATGAGGTGGCTTGGCGGCGATACAAGATGCTTATGGGATGCCAAAGGGGGCGCCCACATAAGTGCCTAAGAATTCGAGTCTTGCAGCGCTGCTGGCAGCGGAGCCCGCCGCGCGCTAGGAATAATTTTCATAGTGCTTGAGGTGTTTACCTGGTGTTGCACGCTTTTCCTGTCTCCTTTCGGTCCCTCTTCGCCATCTACAAAGAATCTCGTGCAGATTTACAAAAATCAGCGAATAATTTGCGCCGGTGCTGTTTTTTTTCTCGCATACTGAATCCTTAAAGACAATCGAATGTTCGGAGTTAAGGGAAATGCAATCTCAAGGAAACGGGATGCGGGTGAGGCGCGGCGTAAGGTATGATAGAGTCTTCTAAATCCATACCTTAGGATGGCGATGCAGACTGCAACCAATGGAAAAATTTTGCTGAGGGTGAGGCCGCGAGGCTTCTGCGCCGGTGTGGTGCGCGCGGTGGACATCGTGGAATTGGCGCTCGAAGCTTATGGTGCGCCGGTTTACGTGCACCATGAGATCGTGCACAACACCTACGTCGTGGAGCAGTTGCGGCGCCGCGGCGCCATCTTCGTCGAATCCATCGAGGATGTGCCGCACGGCGCCGTCCTCGTTTTCAGCGCCCACGGGGTACCTCCCACCGTGCGCGACGAAGCGAAATCGCGCTCCTTGAAAGTCATCGATGCCACCTGCCCTCTCGTTACGAAAGTCCATCTCGAAGCGCTGAAGTTCGCGCGCGAGCAGCGCACCATCATCCTCATCGGCCACAAAGACCATCAAGAAATCGTTGGCACCTCCGGCGAAGCTCCCGACCGCACCATCGTCGTTGACTCCGTGGCGGCCGTGGATGCGCTGGAAGTGGATGACCCGGAAAAGCTCGCGTTTTTGACGCAAACGACGCTGAGCCTTTACGACACCCAGGAAATCGTCACCCGCCTGCGGCAGAAATTTCCGAAAATCAAGGGCCCGGCCTCGGACGACATTTGCTACGCCACGCAGAATCGCCAGGAAGCGGTCGAGCAGGTCGCGCGAGACGTGGACTTGATTTTGGTCGTGGGTTCGCCGAACAGCTCGAATTCCAACCGCTTGGTGGAAGTGGCCATGCGCAGCGGCGTGCCCGCCCAGTTGATCGATGCCGCCTCCGATATTGACGTGAAATGGCTCGAGGGTGTCCAGCGCGTGGGATTGACCGCCGGAGCTTCCGCTCCCGAAGTGCTCGTCGAGCAGGTAAGCCAGCGATTGGCGGAATGCGGCTTCACGGATCAGCGCGATCTCGATCTAATCCGCGAGGACGTGCGGTTTACGCTGCCGCCCGAGCTGGCGACGATCGCTCCAGCGCGGAAATAGAAAATCGTACCGCCAGCGCCCAGCAAGGCAGGTACAGGGGACCGGTCCAAAAGAGGAAATCGTCGCGCGCGTTAGACGGGGAAATACATCACAGGGAGCAGAATCTTGGCGGTCAAGATTGTCCGTCAGCCGAAGAAGATTGCTCTAATTGGTGCGCCTTCGAGCGCAGCCGCTTTCGAGCCCGGCCTCGAGAAAGCGCCCGCCGCCCTCCGCGCCGCGGGCCTCGTCGAAAAACTCCAAAGCGCCGGATACGAAGCCGTGGATTATGGTGATTGCGCGCCGCGTCTCTTCGCGCAGGACGACGAGCATCCCCGCGCGCGAAACGCCGCCGCAGTCGTCGCCGGATTGAACGAGCTGCGCCTGCACGTCGAGCAAGCCGTAAAATCCGGCGCGCTGCTCCTCGTGCTGGGCGGCGAATGCGTCCAGGCGATGGGCGTGGTGGCGGGCGCGCGGCGCTATTACAAACACATCAATCTTTTGTGGCTCGATCGCGACGCCGATTTGAATACGCCCGCGACGACTCCTTCCGGGCGCCTCGATGGCATGGTGGTCGCGCACTTCACCGGGCGCGGCGCGGCTGAGCTGGTCAGGTTTTGGGGCGAGCCGCCGCTGGTTCGCGAGCCCGACATTACCTTGTTTGGCCTCGAGCGCATTGACCCGCCGGAGCAGGAGTTCCTGAACAAGTCACCGATTCGCCGCGTGCTGGCCGAGGACATTCAGAGCGCGGGCGCGGAGAAGGCCGCGAAAGACGCCCTCGAACATTTGCACGCGTCCGAGCGGGAATTTGTCCTGCACTTCGATACCGACGTGATTGCGCAAGAAGATTTTGGCGCCGTGCCGGTTCCCGGTCCGGGTGGCTTGCGCTTGAACGAAGTCCGCGAAGCGCTGCGCGTCTTCGCCTCCTCGAAAAATCTCCTGGCCATCGACGTGGTCGAATTCAATCCGGAGAAAGATCCCGACGGCAGCAAAGCCAAGCTGCTTGTGGATCTTCTCGCAGAAGTGCTGGCGGCGCGCCTCGAAGCCCTTACGGCTCCCGCCGCGGAGCCGGTGGAGCAAACTCCGGAAACTTCTTCCACCGGCAGCACCGCATCCTGAAATTTCAATCGTCCTTCTCCCCTGCCTCGCATTTCTTGCAAAGCCCTAAAAACTCCACTCTTTAGGTCTTTAGGGGGTCGGGGCTTCAGCCCCGACATAAAACCCTCGTATCGTATGGGCTTTAGCCCCTGAAGAAAGCCTCTACGCGTGCGCCTCGGCTCGTTTGCGGTAATAGCGCGCCAGGCCTTGCCAGGACAGCCCTAGTCCCGCATTGAAAACGTAGAGATCGGCCTCGGCACTCGAAAGCTTCTTGGACATCTCTGCGCCTACGGCCTCTTCAAACGCCCGCGAGGCCGCAGCCGAATCGCCGCCCTTGGCCAGAAGTTCCTGGACGAGCGCGCCCCAGTTTCGCAGGCATTCCCGGTAGCGCTCGATGTGTCCCGGGGGATCATGGGCAATGCCGAAGTGCGTCAGGAAGAGCCGCGCCGGACGCCGTTCGGCGATGGCGTCGAGCGAGGTGTTCCAGAGTTCGAGATCAATATCGGGCGGCGGCGTTGCGGGAAGAAGGTAAGAATTTCCTTCGATGCAGAGGCCTGCCGTGTCGCCCACGTACGCCGTGCCTTCCGCGGGATCGAAGAAAGAAACATGATGCGAAGCGTGGCCCGGCGTGTAGAAGACTTCCAATTTGCGGCTGCCGAGCGCGAGCGTTTCTCCACCTTGCAGAACACGCAGATTTTCCTGCGGCACAGGAAGAAACTCTCCGTAGAGACGGTCCATCGCGCCGGCGTAAAGACGCAGCGCGCTGCTGAGCAGCTTCGTAGGATCGGCCATATGCGATGCGCCGCGTTCATGGACGTACACGGCCAGGCGCGGATTTTCGCGGACCAGCGATCCTGTGGCGCCCGCATGGTCCAGGTGAATGTGCGTCAGGAGGATGGTGTCGAGATCCTGGACGGAAAGCCCGCGAGCGCGAAGCTGCTCGCGAAGCGTAGCCAGTGTGGAGGAGGGGCCGGGGTCAAGAATCGCGCGATGCCCGTCCGATTCGAGCAACACCGCCGCGATGGAGCGCGGCCTGCCAGTCCAGTTGAGATCGATTGTGGTCGCCGTCATGGGCACAGAATGAGTGTAGCGCAGCAGGGACATTTCCGCCGCGGCGGGCTGTGCCACAACAAAGCGCACAGGCAAGAGTGCCTGTGCCACAAATGGCTGTGCCATGAATTTAGATCGGTCGTGGAGAGAAAGGCTCATTTTGGTCTCCGTAGGCCCAGTCACGGTTGGGGCGGGGCATGTCGAAGATGACCTGTACGGGGCTGTCCTCGCCCGTTTCGGGGAGCATGGTCGAGGGTGTTAACGAGATGGATACTCCCCCCCCTGTTTTTCATAAGTGTTCATTCTAAAGGGAGTTAAAGTCATTTGTTTTGATACACTTTTGCAAGTGTTGATTCTAAAAGAGTAAGTGATTCGTGGCAGGTGACCTCGAGAGGCTTCCGACAGGATCCCCGACGGGGTCGGGGCAGGCGGGACAGGCCCGCCACGGGCTGACAAGCTTAAATGGATCCGATTTATCAAATACCATGATAGCATGGAACTGTTAACGTGTCAAGTAATATTACGACATAGGTACTCGTTCGAACGACGAGAAATGAGGGTTAGCGGCGGGAAGTTAGAGATTAGAAAGAAGTTGCGGCGGAAACCGGCGGAAAAAATGGATTGTACGTTCGAACGAACCCACCCTTGGAAACCAAGGGTGGGCACCCGGCAGCGTTCTAATCGCTTGCGGTGGCGCGTCTCACAACATGCAGCACCAGCAAGATCACGCCCACAATTAGGGCAAAGTGAATGAAAGCGGCGGTTACGTGAAATGCGAAATATCCAAACAACCAAAGAACAATCAGAACTGCGGCAATTATCCCAAGCATGTTTCATCTCCTTGGCTTCTGAGCGCGAGAACATCTGCGACCCCGTTCTTCCGAACTGCGCTGATGCCTCCTCGCGCGGGGGGAGAACACTGCACAGACAGCAGATTAGTCACAGAAAAGACGGACGTCTGCCCCGTTGTGAACACTTTCGGATTGTGCATATTTCGCTCAATTCGCCGCTAGCAGGGCCTTTCTGTGCTTTATTGAACTGCGCAGCGCAATAACTCTGTGAGAAAATCCGTCCACTTCGTAATCGTGCTTCTGGTCTCGGCATTTTCTTGGCGCGCTCTCGTAGCTGACGCCATGGAGATTCGCAAGCATCAGATGCACTCACCCCCTCACCCTGGGAAGCGTGACGGACACCAAGTCCGTCGCGCTTCCGTTTTGTGCGGCCCGCACACCAACATCTCGAGCGCCTTGTTCAAAAGGGAACAGTTATTGGGAAAGGCCTGTGGGAATGTGCGATGCACGGACCACAACAACGAGTTGTGATGTGGTGCGCAGATTAACCAGGCTGAAGGCGCTAGAAATTTTGTCTTGGGAGAAGCGACGGAAAGATCAAACTGCAGGCCGAGGTCGAAGCCAGCCCGTAGCTGAAAGGAGATTCCCATGGGACTGCTCCTGCTGATTATTGTTCTGCTGCTCTTGTTTGGCGGCGGTGGAGGCTATTACGGATATCGGAGATGGGGGAGGGGTGGAAGCGTTGGGATTGTCGGAGTGATCCTGATCATCCTGCTGGTTTTGTACCTGTTCGGCGGATTGCGTGTGTGACGTGACCGGGGATTTTTGCACCAGCGAGTGAGAGAGAATTTACCGGCACGGCCAGCAACGGCTCGGCGAACAAGGGCGTGCGGAGAGTGAGAAAAGAGATCAAGGAGGAGATCTAAAATGGCAAAGAAAAGCAGAGGCGGTAGAATGACGGCGGCTAAAAAGCGCGCCGCTAAGAGAACTGGTGGACGCGGGGCTATTAAAAAGCGTGCAGCCGGCCGGAACATTATGAAGACTTAGGAGTGCGTCGCCGCGAAATCATGGCTGGCGATGAGGGTAGGGGGATCCTGCTCCAGGCAACAAGACCACAGTAGCCGTCGCCGAGACGCTCCCGATCGATGGGTGAAGCGGGATGGACGGTGAAGAGAGATCCCTCGACCCGGTGGGCACAGTGCCGTCCTGCGATAGTCGCAAGACAGGTTAGAACTTGCTAGCGGTGCAATATTGCCATTTATAAAAAGATTGATTTCAAGAGCTATCCATCAGTGTCGAGAAAGGGCGCCTGAAAGTGAAGGGAAAGCTTCATGACAAAGGGGACATCCCGTTCGAGACGGAGGGAATTCTCATTCCCACCGCCGACGGGAAACTTCGCCTGCATGGCGAAAAAATCAAGGCCATGCACGTCCCGGTAAAAGGCTTGATGGATCTCTTCGGCATGGATTTAGGCGGGTTGATCAAGGAGGGCAAGGTTCCGGGCATGGAGGCTCAAGAGGACGATCTGATCCTTGATCTTGAACAGATCCTGCCGCCTCCCCATATCGAAGGTAAGGTGCTCTCTGTACGCATGGAAGGGGACAATATTATTCAGGTTTTTGGCGGTTCGGATGCCAAGCCGGTGAAAAATATTCGCGCCGGAAATTACATGGCCTTCAAGAACAATCGTTTCCGCTTTGGCAAGCTGGTCATGAACGATGCGGATTTGGTCCTCATCGACATGGATCCAAATGATCCACTCGATTTCTTCCTGGATCATTACAAAGAACAGGTTTCGGCGGGCTATGCAAAAATTACGCCGGAATCCGGCTTGCGCGTGTATCTAAAAGACTATAACAAGCTGCATCCTGCAAAAGCGCCTCCCGGCAACGACAAAACGAATTGAAGCGCCAAAGACCCACGGCAGCGATTGAGTTTGCAAATATTACTCTCCCTTCAGAGAACTCACGGCCGCAGTGTCTGACAGACGCGGTGAACACGCGTGTTAATGAAAGAGACGCTTATTTCGGTGAAATTTTTGTTTTCACACATGTGCTGTACGGCACATACATCGCGACGCGAGGGGTGCATAGTCATGGCTACCGGAGTTCTGAATCCAGGTATTTCGGGGTTGGAGGACTATTTCATGCACCACATAGATCGCTACATCAGCTCGTTATTCTTGGCTGCTGCCATTGCTGCACCAGCCGTAGTCGTGACCGAAGCCCAAGCGCAAGAGGACAGCGCCCGGGTCCGAGTCTACGATCGGGACCACCGTGATTACCATAACTGGGACAACCACGAAGACCGCGCGTATAGGCGTTACCTGGCAGCACAGCACCGGAGTTACCGCGCGTACCACAGGCAGCACTACAAAGTGCAGAAGCATTACTGGAACTGGCGCCACAGTCATCCGGACGACCGCGATTAACGAAGGCTGGTTGAGAGCGGCGTGTCTCAAGCTTGCCAGACGCCAGCGGGCACCGTCGTCTAGGCTTCCGCCAAAAAACGGCGGACGCGATCTCGATCCAAAGAAGGCATGAATTCTCGCGGTTCGTTCACCGAATTTACGACGGACAATCTCTGCAGCAAACAAACTGCAAAGCTGTGTACAAGTGAACAGACACGCGTCTTAGCGGCGTCCAGAATGGTCTTGCAGAAAAAAGAACTGTTGTGTCGGCCAGTTCATTTCCTTCAGCTGGATATGTATAGCCCACATAAGCGTTGGGGACATCGAAAGCTCAACGTTTGCAAGAGCACTTGTGTCTATTGAGGTGAGCGATGAAGCGATATTTTGTAATGGCAATGTGCCTCTCGTTGGCCGCGGGCGCGGTTTATGCCGCGACTAAAGAACAAAAGCGCCTCGAAAATTGCGGCGTGGTCATGCAGGAAGTCTTGAACATCCCGGATAATCTACCCCAGCAGGTTTTGTTAAAAGCCGAGTGTGTCATCGTGTTCCCCTCCGTATTGAAGCTGGCCTTCGGAATGGGCAAAGAATACGGCCGCGGAGCGATGGTTTGCCGCACGGGCAAGGAATTCAACGGACCTTGGGGTGCGCCGGCAATGTACGCCCTCGAAGGCGATAGCATCGGAATGCAAATTGGCGGCGAATCCACCGATCTGATTCTTCTGGTCATGAACCAGAGAGGTGCGGCTTCCATTCTCAGCAGCAAGATCAAGCTGGGCGGAGACGCATCCGCCGCTGCAGGCCCCAAAGGGCGCGATGCCTCCGCAAACACCGATCTGTGGATGCGCGCAGAGATCCTGAGCTATTCGCGTTCCCGCGGACTATTTGCCGGCATTTCCCTCGAGGGTTCCACCCTGCGCCCAGACAACAAAGCAAACGAGCGGATTTACGGCCGCAAAATTACAGCAAGGGCAATCTTGCTGGCCAACGATGTTGCCATTCCCGCAACTGGGCGCCATTTCGTTCGCGTATTGCAAACGAATGCGGCGCGGAACGAATCGAAGCAGATTGCCTCAAGGTAGTCCATGTTTCAGGGAATTGGGATACAAAGTTTCCAGCCTTCCGTTCGGTGGCTGTACAAAAGGGAATAGATAAGAAGCTTTCCTGCATTTTGAGCTGTTAAGGAGGCAAGAATTCCATGAAACGTAATCGAGTTATCAGCACAACAGCCCTGTTCCTGCTCCTCGGAATCACTGCTCCCGCCTACGCACAGCAGGAGCAGCAGAGCGAAAAACCGCAGCCGGACCAGAATAAGCAGCAACCGCGGCAGGATCAGAAAAAGCAGCAGCAGGGCCAGAACAGACAGCAACCGCGGCAGGATCAGAAAAAGCAGCAGCAGGGCCAGAACAGACAGCAACCGCAACAGGATCAGAATAAACAGCAACAGCAACAACAGCAACGCGCGCAGCAGCAGGGCCAGAACAGGCAGCAACAACAGCAGCGCGCCCAGCAGCAACAGGACCAGAATAAGCAGCAACAGCAGCGCGCCCAACAGCAGCAGGACCAGAACAGACAGCAACAGCAGCAGCGAGCGCAACGGCAGCAGGACCAGAATAAGCAGCAACAGCAACGCGCCCAACAGCAACAGGACCAGAACAGGCAGCAACAACAGCAACGCGCCCAACAGCAACAGGACCAGAACAGGCAGCAACAACAGCAACGCGCCCAACAGCAACAGGACCAGAACAGGCAGCAACAACAGCAACAACAACAGCGAGCGCAACAGCAGCAGGACCAGAATAAGCAGCAACAGCAGCAACGCGCGCAGCAGCAGCAAGACCAGAACAGGCAGCAACAACAGCGCGCGCAGCAGCAGCAGGATCAGAACGGGCAGCAACAACAACGTCTCTCACAACAAGATCAGCGGCAACGCATTGATCAGCAGCAGCAGCGCACGACGCAGTACCAGCAAGATCTTGATCAGCAGGAGCGTCTTGGACAACAACGGACAGGGCAGCTACAGCAGCAAAACCGCATGGCGCAGTACCGTTTTCAGCAGGAATATGAAGGCCGCCTGCAGCAGCAGCAGCAAAATCTCCGGAACGACCGTAACCACGATTACAATAATGATCCTTACTTCTACACGGCGTCGAACTATCGTTACAATCGTGGCGGCAGCTACTACGAGACGAATCAATACGGCGCAGATTTGCTCCGGCAGGCCGTGAACAATGGCTATCAGGAAGGCTTCCGTTCGGGGCAGGCAGACCAGCAGGATAGGTGGGACTCCAATTATCAAGGCTCTTATGCCTATCAGGACGCGAACTACGGCTATGGCGGCTATTATGTGGATCAGGGCGACTACAACTACTACTTCCGCGAGGGCTTCCGTCGCGGCTATGAAGATGGGTACAACAGCCGCTATCAATACGGTCGCCAGTCTAACGGCACGTACATAATCCTCGCTACCGTTTTGTCGCAAACCCTCAACTTCGAGTCGCTTCGCTGAAGGCCGGGGGTACCCGGCATGGGGCCCGGGTTCTTCGGTCTCAATAAGGGTTGGCCACCCGCCTGGCGCGTTAAGGCCCAGCCACCCGCCTCGGTCGAAGCGGACGACGACGTCATCTAATCAGCCATTAACCCCCAACGCCGGGCGCTTGCTCGGTGATGGACGATTGGCTTGCTGCTGCCCCAATGGCGATTTTGTGGAAGGTCGAATAGGCCAACTGAAAAGTTTGCACCTTGGGGGTGCCGTCGATCACTTTCGCCAAGGTCTTCAGCATTTCCGGGTAGGTTGAGCGGTTATAAGTTTCCGCGTTTTCTTTCGAATCCCACAGGCTGATGGCCACCACTTCCGGTCCTCCAGGGTCAACGAACAAGAGTTCGTCTCTAAAGCCCGGCTGTCTACGAAGGGCCGGAAGGATTTCCTTGTCAAACAGGTTGGAGAATTCCCTAGCTTTGTTCGGCTTCAACTGCATGGAAACAACGCGAGTGTACATGTGGACCTCCTAACGTGGCGTTCGATGGGCTAGGCCAGGATTTCCGGACTTGGACCTCCGAGCAAACGACATTGTACACCCTGGGAAGAGGTGAGCCGACGAGCCCACATAGCTACGACGGTGAATCGTCGAGCCGGGAAATATCGGTTCAGGGTTTTGCCGTGTCGAGGATCGGCGAATCCGGATTTTGGTTCATGGCTTGTTGCGTTATTTCAAGAAGAGCTCTGGCTTGGACGTTTCCCGGGTTGTGGGGATCGAGTTTGAGATAGGCGTTCAAATCCTGCACCACCGCGGGGGAATTATTTTGCCGCTGGTGAATCCTGGCGAGAAGAAAATAGGCTTCGGCGGCGGCCTCGACGTGAACTTGAATCCTCGCGTGGCCGTTCGCATCCTGCAAGCCGACTATGTACCCACTCGCTCGGCAGGTAAGTGGCAGAACGATTTCCGCGTGAGCATCGGCGTGGTGTTCCGGTTTCAGTGCACAGGAGGCCGCTAACTGGTGGCCCGGCGTTACGAAATCGAGGGATGTGCAAACTATTTGGGACGTTTCATGAAGGGAAGGAGCATGGGGGTGCGCCGGCGGTACTCGCGATAGGCGTCGCCGAAGAAGGAGATGAGGTCGCGTTCTTCGAGCTGAATGGCGACAAGGATGTACCCGGTGGTGGCAATGGCGAAGAGCAAGTGGCCGGCCGTCATCCGGGGAGTGGCCCAGAAGGCGAGCACGAAGCCCAGATAGATCGGATGCCGGACGTGCTGGTAGAGCGAAGGCGTCTTGAAGGTGAGGGGCGCCTGCGGCTGGCCGCGCATGTAGTCCCGGACCTGCCGCAACCCAAAAAGTTCGGTGTGGCTAATCAGGGTAGTGCTGACCAGAACCGTCAGCCAGCCAAGGGCACAGGCCGCGAGGAGGATCCACCGGCCAACAGGCTCTTGTACGTCCCAGATGACGCCGGTCATGGGGCGCCACTGCCAGAAAAGCAGGATGAGGAACAGACTGGCCAGCAGCACGTAGGTGCTGCGCTCGACGGGCTGGGGCACCAGCTTGGTCCACTGTTTCTTGAACCCCTGCCGCGCCATCACGCTGTGCTGGATGGCGAAAAGCCCCAGGAGGAGCGCGTCGATTACGAGCGACGCGAGGGAGAATTCACCGCCGCCGGAATCGATCGACTTCGGAACGAAAACGTTGGCGACAAAACCGATGGCGTAAAGGAAAGTCACAAAGAAAATGAGGTACGCGATGATCCCGTAGAGGAACGCTGCGATCCCGGCCATTTGGGCGGCCTCCTTGCTCGCGGAGCTCCACATCAGCGGGTGACAAAGAACTTATCCTGGCCTAACGACGGGTTCGTGGTTCGATGGCGTGAAGCTGCGAATTTGAAGTGTGTATCACTCAACGATTGGCCTGTCAAGCGGCCGACTGCACTGGGCAAGCGGAGAAGAGAGATTTCTCTCTGCACAGGCCGACCCTCTCACGGGAGTGAAAGGGAAAGAAAAAATCGGCCTGCTCCGCTCGAAATGACGGGGGGTGGGGTGGGCGATTATGTCGGACCTAAAGGTCCGACCCACAAAGCGGGCGAAACAGTGGGCGAGGCGAAAAGCGGACCGGTGCGCCGCGAAACTTGGCGCTTAATCGTGCAGGACGACACTTAGGAGGGAACTGTTGACCTGAAGTCCGCCATTGTATTGAATGAAGCCCAGTTTCCTGAATTTGTTCATGAAAAAATTGACCCGGGGGCGCGTTGTGCCAATCATTTCCGCCAGCATCTCCTGGGACACGTTGGGAAGAATCTTCAGGGCTTGCGTTTCCTTGCCGTAGCGAGCCAGCAGCAAAAGGGTCCGAGCCAGCCGCTTCTCACTGGAGTTAAAAAGCTGATCGACCAAATCCTCCTCGATGCGGATGTTCCGCGAAAGAATGTAAGACATGAAGCGGTCGGCGAGCGCGCGTTCCGCGTGCAGCACGCGCATCATCTCGTTTTTTTCAATGACCAGCACGGCACTGGGTGCAATCGCGGTGGCCGTGCCCATGCGAATATGCTGGCCCGCCAGGCACCCCTCGCCAAAAAAATCGGAGGGTCCAAGTATCGCCACGACTGCTTCTTTGCCGAGCTCATTGACAACGGAGAGCTTTACGCCGCCGTCCTGAATGTAGATGACAGTCGCAGCGGGATCGCCTTGAGCGTAGACCTCCTGCGATTTTCGATACTGCACAATTTTTCTCGACACGCCGGCCGAATCGAGAAAAGCTTGGGCATCGAAGGCGCACTTTCCCTTGGGTTTTATTTTGGATTTGGTTTTGCTTGAACTCGCGATTGCCTGCATAAAACCGCCGCTTGGCTTCTATTCTTGCAAGAATGCGCGACTCGAAGCAAGATTTATATTTGGTTGGTTACGTAGCAGTCTGGGAGTAGCTCCGCTAAACAAGTTCACTTTCCAGCGACAGTTTGCCTGGGCTCTGCAGCAACAATTCTTTGCCGCTTCATCGAGTAAAGTGCCGCATCTGCCCGGCTCAGGAGTCTCTCAATCGTATCGCCGTCCTGCGGATAGACAGCGATCCCGACGCTGACGGAAAGCTTTGGTCCTTTACCGTCATCGGCAACGCTTTCGCAGATACGCCGTGCGACCAGGCCGGCAGCCGCTGTGTCCGTCTCCGGTAAGACAACAGCAAACTCGTCCCCGCCGAAGCGCGCGGGAGTATCGATGTCCCGGCAACAGGAGCACAAAACATCGGCCAGCCGGCAAAGCGCTTGGCTTCCTGTCATATGTCCGTGGCGGTCGTTGATTCGTTTCAATCCGTCCAGATCAAAAAATAACATGGCAAATTCCCGGTTCGTGCGTTTGCTGCGCCTGATTTCCGAATCGAGCACATCCACGAGGCGGCGATAGTTGGCCAGACCGGTCAGCGAATCGCTGGCTGCCTGCCGGCGGAGGTGATCCTCCAGCTCGCGCTGCCGGGTGACGTCTTCGGCGATGACCTCGTAGGATTCCAATTCTCCCTGTTCGCTGAGAACTTCTCGTCCGCTGAGCCGGACCTTCACGGTCGTGTGGTCCTTCCGTTTCCATTCTATTTCGATGGGATCGACGAGAACTTCGGCGTCCGTTTGACCGAGCAATTGTGCTCGACTGTCAGGATCCTGAATAATGTCGCGCAAAAGGTCCAGAGCCAAGAGTTCCGCTCTTGACCCATAGCCGAGCATCCGCATCATCGCCTCGTTGACTTCCAGAAACCCGCCGTCGAGACCGCAGCGGCAAATTCCATAGCTTAGATTTCCCGCCAGGGCGCGGTAACGTGCCTCCGAACGCCGCAAATCCTTTTCGGCACGATCACGTTGAGCGCGCAACACTTTTTCATTGAGAGCACGATGGACGGCCACAGGGAGATGGCCAATACTATCCATTTCAATACAATCGGCGGCACCTTTCAGGATGAAGTCCGCTGCGGTTTCGCGCTTCAAGCCGTCGACCAAAAAGATGAGGGGGATGTCCTTCTTCATCCGACCCAGGAGGTCTAACACCTGCGCATTTTGCCAGTTGGGGCTGGGGTACTCGGCCACGACAAGGTCAAAAAGCCGCGAATGGAGGCGCCCGGCGAACTGCTCCGGAGTCAGGACTACATCCGAGCTGACCGTGAATCGCACCCTCTTAAGCTCATGTAAGCAGCGCTCCACATCTGCCACCGAACGATGAATAAAGAGGATTCGCACGAGATTCTGTCTACGCCCGAGTATATCGAGGGAAGAAGCTCGTGCCGCTTGCTCAAGGATGGGTTCAGATTTCGGAGACATAGCCAGCCTCGGTAAACCCCGAGGTGACAGTTCCTATCCACGCCCTCCCGCGCCCAACTGCCCCCGGGGCCAGTCTAAGTCAAATCATATAAACGGTATCTAGAAAGGAGATAGAGGTCTGTTCGGTATTGAACACAATTAGTACTAGTCCGTTAATCAATACAGTACATTGGCGGGTGGGGTTATCTGCCTCGAATCATGGGTTGGCCGGTGGTGCGACAGTTGAGATCCTTCAGCCATCCTCGCCGGATGGCTTCAAGATGACAGGCGAGGAGCGTGGGGCGAAAAGCAGATCCGTCCCTTCGCCTGCCTGCGCAGGCAGGCTCGGGATGACAACCCGAGAAGCGAATTCCAGCGTCAAGCGGTCGGTTGCAGTGGCGGGAGAGACCCTCTCTTCCGCTTCTGGTAGCTCTGCCAGGCGAACAGGAGGCCCGCAAAAACGACTCCGAACCCCATGACCGACAGGCCCATCCTTCGGTCATCGGACGGCGCGCGTCCCGCGTGCACGACCCAGACGGTATCCGCCATGGAGGTCCCGTTCTTCTCGAACGCGTACTTCACGTCGCCCTCGACTCCCTTGTCCGCAATTCCGCGCACGAGAAAGGTGCCGTCGGCTTCGCGATGCAGGTACTTGCGCTTGTCATTGTCGTTTACCCCCACGAGAAGTTGCACCGGCGAGGCCGAGCCCTTCTCGCTGGCCATGGGGATGTAGAGATAATTATTTTTGCTCATGTAGTGACCGCTCAGATGCCCGCGCACGTCCGCATACACAATATGAGACTGCACCTTGCCGCTCTGGAAATCGGCGGCGCTCAGTTGCTGCAAGCTTCCCGCCTGCGTGCCGTTGTAATATGAGTACGCGCCCATGCCAACTACAATAAGCGGGGTAGCAAACATGACGGCGTATCGGACGTTTCGCTGGTACCGCTCCGACAGTTGAATTGCCGGTTGCGGGATTGCAGTGGGCGCAGTTGGTATACCTGGGACCGGTCTTTCCGCACCGCGGAATAGTAATTTAATCGCCGCCGCGATACTCAAGAGGCCAAAGATGAGGCCCGAAAGAACCAGAAGACAGGTTAGGTTTCGTTCGTAAGACCCAATCCACTTCAGTTGCAATTCAGCGAGGGTGCGGTACGGCCCGGAATAGGTAAACATCCAATAGAAAGTGATGCCCAGCGAAGCCACTCCCAGGGCCAATGCCACCAGCTTCCCCATCTTGCTGTGGAACACAGGCTCGAGCTGACGGCCAAACAATCCGTGCTCGCGTATTTCCGCCCATTTGGTGTTTTGTGGTGTGACCGGATTCATGAGCGCCTCCGGGTTGGATCTGCTCTTATAAGCATCTTGTCAGAACCATTGAGAATGGCGAGACGCGGCGCGGGCAGCTGTTTTCAATGCCAAACCGTACAAAGGGACAGGTCAGATTCCTCGCCAGCGAACGCTGATTCGCGGGGACTCTTCAGCGGCTGAAGCCGGACCACAAGAAGAACTTATGTCGGAGCTAAAGTTCCGACCCCCTGGGCAGGCCGGATGACGCCGGCGGAGGGTGGAGATGTTTTCAGCGACAGTGCCTGTGCTTAATTCCAGCCAGATCCCTCGACTGCGCTCGGGATGACACGTTGGGGCGGGCCGCGGCCGGCGCGCGGCTGCGCGGGGGAAGGCGAAGGCAGCTATACTCGAAGACTTGGAGAAACGATATGGCTGAAGTGGGAAAAATTCTGTTCCTGTTTGTCAGCGCGCTGTTTCCCATCGTGGACCCGCTGGGAGGAAGCCCGATCTTTCTGGCACTGACGAGGGAATACTCATCGAGCGCGAGAAAAACTTTGTCGTGGCGGATTGCGATGAACAGCTTTTTCTTGCTGGTAGGGTCGTACCTCATTGGGTCGCACATACTCGCGTTCTTTGGGATTTCACTGCCGGTCGTTCAGGTGGGCGGAGGATTAATTGTCATCTCGACGGGCTGGGCGCTGCTAAAGCAGCGCGACGACGATGACCGCAGGGAAGTGAAAGGGAAAATGCAGCCGCGGGACCCGCTTCGCCACGCGTTTTATCCGCTGACTCTGCCCCTGACGGTGGGACCCGGATCGATTTCCGTAGCCGTCACGCTGGGCGCGAATGCCACGGAGCATCACGGATTTAATTTCCTGGCCATACTGGCGGCAATCGTGGGATCTGTCTTGCTGGCGATCAGCATTTTCCTTTGCTACGCATTCGCGGACCGGCTGGCACGGATCCTGGGAGCGACCGGGATGACCGTGATCCTGCAACTGTCCTCGTTTCTGCTGGTGTGCATCGGCGTGCAGATTCTATGGAATGGGGCCAGCGCATTATTGGCGTCGGTGCCGGCGCACGTGCGGTGAGCGAAAGAGCACCTAAAGCGCCGCAAAAAGCAGATTCCTCGCTGCGCCTGCCTGCGCAGGCAGGCTCGGAATGACAAAAAATTCACGCCCAGCGTTGCGCAAGGCGGAAGCGAAGCGGGCTCGCCACGGCGGGCAAGCTAGGCTTTGGCGGAGTGGGCGAGCGGCCGAGCCGTCTTAGAGAGCCAGGCGTTGCGCAGTTCGACCCGGCGCCCGAGCACGTATGCTTTGGCCTCATCGAAGCTGGCATAAGTGCGCTTGCCCTTGATCAGGTTGCACGGACGGCAGCAGGCCACCAGATTGCGCGGATCCTTCTTGCCCTTGCGAGCCCGCGGAACGATGAAATCCACTTGCATGACCAGAGCGTTCTCGAAACTGGCGCGGCCGTCGAGGCCGCAATACTGGCAGGAGTAATCATCGCGTTCCAGAATCTTCTGGCCCTCTTGCAGAGTGACGGGCGAGGCGACCAGGGATAGCGTCGAAAGACTGATTGGCATGGGAATCCTCCAAAGCGGAAATCTTCGTGTGCCGGCGGGAACTGGCGACTTCCACTTTCCGTGCGAAAGACCATAGAGCAGCGCGTGTCCGGTGTCAAGAGCAAGAGATACTTGGCGAAGCTCTAAACTTAGAGCACAACCAGCCAACTGCACACCGCCCTCAGCGGATGAAGGATGCTGGTGTCCAGTGGAGAGCCGGACCCGGGGACGGTGACTCCTCCTTCGCCCACGGGCCCTCCCGGCAAGCTAGATTGATTTGATGAGGTAGACAGCGCCAGGGCCGTGCGACGTATTACAATAAAAATGTACGGGCCTGTAGCTCAGATGGATAGAGCAGCGGTTTCCTAAACCGCGCGCCGGGAGTTCGACTCTCCCCAGGCCCACCAGATTCCGGCGACAGAGTTGGGAGACAATGCGTGACAGAAAAATAGGGAACGAGAAGGCGTGTTGACCGGCTCAGCCCCAAGCGGTAGCTTATAAGAGTCGTGAAGAGCGAAAGAAAATTCCCACGAAGGAATCGCTGGGCGACGGCGACGGTTGCGATCGTGGCGCTGCTCGCTGTTGTGATAGGTCCGCTGTGCGCGCCGATTTGTTCCGCGACGTTCTGCGCCATGAGGACATCGGAAGCGACAGAAAATGACGGATGCCACAGCAGCGGAAGTCACCAGAATGATGCAGCCAAGGGCAGTCTGACCACCGTCAAGACGTGCCGCGCAGGAGATATCGAGGCGATACTCTCCAACTTAGGCGAGAAAAGACAGTTTTCACCGATAGCAAGAAGCACTCCGGCCACTTTGCTCTTCGTCACGGATGCTAGCCCGTTGATCGAACCAAACACTACAAACAGGCCGCGGTGCTGTGACCGATCGAGTCCCCTGCGACAAATGGATGTCTCCGTTCGAACGACAAACCTGCGGATCTGAGTAGTTACCTCCAAACAAGATGGGAATGGGAGAATTCCAGCCCATTTCCGATCCATCTCGTTTTGTTGCATCGGTAGTTTCTAAAATTTCATCTACAAAGCAGCATTTCTCGAATTCGACACGGGCAGGTCAGATATCCGTACGCCGGGAGGCGAACATGAGCGGCACGAGAAGGAAATTTTTCCAGGATGCGGCAATTCTTGGCGCGGGATTGTTTGGAATGAGCAAAACGCTGTCGGCGCAGTCAAGTGGAGGCGCCAGCGCGGCATCGGCACAAAACGATCATTTACAGCACGGAGGTAAGCCTGCCGCGGCAGGTAAGCCCGCCACGGCGGGCAAGCACGACGCTCATGGCCATCCGGCCGGACATGCGGCGGGCGGCGCGCGCGATGCGTTCCTGCCGATGGTCACGCCGGACATTACGGATTTGCCGTACGAAATGGACGGCGCGGTAAAGGTCTTCAAGCTTGCGGCCGAGCCAGTGAAGAGAAAGATCGCGCCCTTCAAAACGATTGACGTGTGGGGCTACAACGGAAGCTGCCCCGGGCCGACAATTCAGGTGCAGCAGGGCGACCGCGTGCGCGTGGTGTTCGAAAACCATCTGCCAGAGAGCACCACGCTCCACTGGCACGGACTGGAAATTCCAATCGAACAAGACGGTGTGCCGTGGATCAGCCAGAAGCCGGTCCCTCCGGGCGGGAACTACGTCTATGAGTTCACCGTTCACCAGGAAGGAACATTTTTCTATCACGCGCACAGCGCGATGGAGGAAATGATGGGACAGATCGGTTTCTTTATCACGCACCCGGAAAAATCCTACCGGCCGTACGCGGACCATGACTACGGCCTGATGCTTCAGGAATGGGCCGTGCTGCCCAACAACACCGTGCCGAATACCGCGGGCATGGAATTCAACTGGCTGACGTTCAACGGCGTATCGGGGCCCGCAATCACGCCGATGATCGCGCGGCTGGGAAGTCGCGTGCGCCTGCGCATCGTGAACATGGGCATGGACCATCACCCGATTCATCTTCACGGCCATCAATTTGTAATGACCGGCACGGAAGGTGGGCGCGCGCCGGAAACGACCTGGTATCCGATGAACACGGTCCTCGTGGGAGTTGCGCAGGCGCGTGTCGTGGAATTCGAAGCGAAATATCCGGGCGCGTGGATGGTGCACTGCCATCTTCCCCATCACATGATGAACAACATGATGGATCTTCTGCGCGACCGCATGATTGAAACCATGGATCAGACCGAACCGAAAGCACTTAGCCAGATGCAGACGCTGGCCAACACGGTTGGATTCCAGCACGTTCATCATTCTCCCATCGCGGAAAACGCAAATGAGACCAAGGGATTTCCGCAGGATGCCTTCATGGAAATGGGAATGGACGAGGCGGTCGCCAAACCGGAGACGTACGGGCTCCCACCGAACTGGAGCGCGGAAATGATGGGCATGATGACGCTGATTCGCGTGCTGCCGGACAACGAATACGAAGAAATCATCGCCAGGAAAAAATCCGGCGGGCCGGCGGTGGAGCACGAGCATCACCATGAGTCTTGAATCGGCGAAGAAGATTCAGTACCGAGAGCACTGAAATCACAGAGGAAGAAGGCGAGCGATGAGAACAACAGCGAAAATCGCGGCGACAGTACTGGCAACGGCGCATGTGTTTTCCGGCGCTGCGAAAGCGCAGGAGATGCAGATGCCAGCGCAGCAGGAGCATGCTCAACATCATCACGGAGACATCCATCCTGTAG
>Ga0307479_10000348_pt1 | contig 41625 bp, 36 predicted proteins | sample atmos_gasesECM4C_FD_203743 | JGI IMG/M metagenome (GOLD analysis project Ga0307479, IMG submission 203743) | Hardwood forest soil microbial communities from Morgan-Monroe State Forest, Indiana, United States - atmos_gasesECM4C_515 | ecosystem: Environmental > Terrestrial > Soil > Temperate...
TGTGTCGGACTACGCAACCTTGATGGTGGAAATCCTGAAGGATAATGCGCGACCGGAGGCTGGCGAGGTTTACACGGCCATGGACATGCCCTGGGCCACACTTGTCGGTCAGATCGCCCGGGCCGGTCAGATCGCCCGGGCCCACGGAAAGTAAACCGACCTGCGGGGCGCCCGACTATTTACCTCGAAAGTGGTATCATCTTCGACCGCTCCAGCAGGTGCAAACCAAAAACACTCCATAGGAGGAAGAGAGATATGCAGACCAAACCAAGCATCGTATTCTGTCACGGGATCTGGGCCGACGGCTCGTGCTTCAACAAGGTGATCCCCACGCTTCAGGCGGAGGGGCACGAAGTGATCGCCGCCCAGTACGGCCTCGACACGCAGGCGGCAGACGTCGCCGCAGTGAAACGCACCCTTGGGCGCGTGAGCAGCCCCGCGCTCCTCGTCGGCCATTCTTACGGTGGAGCCGTCATCACTGCCGCGGGAACGGATGACCGCGTCGCCGGGCTGGTCTACATCGCCGCAGTCGCTCCGGACGCCGGCGAGACGGTGAACGGCCAGCTGAGCCAGTTCCCCACGACGGAAATCTTCAAGCATATCGAAGTGGCTGACGGGCGAGTCTGGATGTTCCCGGAAGGCGTGAAGTATTTCGCCGGCGATCTTTCGGAGCAGGAGCAGAAGGTCGTCTGGGCGACTCACTACGCGCCAGCCGCAGACCTGTTCGACCAGAAGGTTGAGGGTACCGCCTGGAAGTCGAAGCCGAGCTGGTACATCCGGGCCGCGAACGACCAAGCCGTCCACCCTGAGCTGCAACGCTTCCTAGCAAAGCGTATGGGCGCCACTACCTATGAGGTCGCTAGCAGTCACGTCCCCATGCTCTCCAATCCCAACTTAGTCATCGACGTGATCCGCACCGCCGCAAACGCCGTTGGAGCACGATCCACAGCAGCGGGGCGGTGAGGTTCGGGCGGGACATCCGTCCCGTTAGCTGTTCAGTTGGGGTTGTGATGGTTTGGCGTCACTTGACGGCCCATCGCAGCTGAACAGTTACAGACTTAGGCAGAAAAGAAGACGATGGCACTCCTGACTGTCGCAAGTCCTGATTAACGGGCTACCCGGAAACTAACCCGCTACCGTGCGTCAACCTGCGTTGACGGAAAGCTGCGGCGGATGCTATAAAATACTGTTCTACACGGCAGCTTCAGGCCCACCGTCGCACCCTTCCCGGGATGGGGCACGGCGTGGCTGCCAACCTGGGGTACAGGCGACACAGCTTAGATGCAAGATATTGTTCACCAACTGGGCGAACTCTTTCTCCAGGCTGTGCCCACAGTCCTGATTGTCCTCGCGTTTTACTTGATTCTTCGTTCGCTTTTTTTCAAGCCGCTCCTGCAGGTCATGGCGGAACGCGATTCCCGCACGGCCGGAGCGCGGAAAGCTGCCGAAGCCGCGCAAGCCGCGGCAGCAGAAAAGATTAAGCAGTACCAGGACGCCCTCAGGCAGGCCCGCGCGCAGGTCTACGGCGAGCAGGACGCCGCGCGCAAAAAGCTTCTGGACGAGCGCGCCGCGCTGCTGAAAGCCGCTCGCACACGGGCCGCCGCGGAAGTCGCCGCCGGTAAAGAGCGCGTAGCCGGGGAACTAGCGGCTGCGCGGCGCGAAGTCGAGGCTACGGTCGCTCAGCTCTCCGCGGAAATCACAAGGCGGCTGCTGCAGGCACCGCCGCGTCCCGGCTCTCCGGCGAGAGAAGCTCGATGATGCGCAACCGCCGTGGCGGCCGCTTCGCGGCCACGAGCAGGAAAATTATCTTCGTCAGTTTGTTTTTGGTGCTGTTCTGCTTTGCGCTTACCGCGCATGCGGCGGAAGAAGGCGCAGCCGCGGACGAATGGGCCACCGAGATTTTCAAGTGGATTAACTTCGCGATCGTCCTTGGCGTGATCGTATGGGTATTTGCGAAGGTCTTGCCGCCGAAATTCCGCAGCAATGCGGAGAAAATCAGCTCGGCGATCACCGATGCAACCGCAGCGAAAGCGGCGGCGGATCTCCAGCTTCGCGAAGCAGAAACGAAGCTCGCGAATCTCCAGAAGGAAGTCGCGGAGCTGCGCGCCTTCGCCGGACGCGAAGGCGCGAGCGAAGCCGAACGCCTCCGGGCACTGGCGCAGAGCGATGCGCAGAAAATCTTTCTGGCCGCCAATGCCGAAATCGAAGCGGCCGAGCGCGCCGCGCGGCTCGAATTGAAAGCCATTGCGGCGAAGCTGGCCGTGGATGGCGCTGAAACGCTCCTGGCCAAACAGCTCACGCCGCAAACGCAAGAATCTCTGGTCAGCTCATTCGTCAAAAGCCTCGAAGGGAGGCCGAATTGAGGTCCGCGAGCCTTCAATACGCCAACGCGCTCGCAGACATCGCGGTGGCGCAGGGCGCTGCCGAGGCGGCTGCCAAGCAGCTCAGAGAATTCGGCGCGGTGTTGGCGGATTCGGCCGAGCTTCGCAATTTTCTTGCGAGCCCGGCGGTAACCATCGAGGCCAAGCACGGCGCAATCGAAAAAATCATCACGCGCATGGGCGCGAGCAAGATCCTTCGCAATCTTCTTTTCATCATCGCGGACCGCCGACGCACGCACATGCTCCCAGAAATTGTCGCCGCATTCCAGGAAGTGATACGGCAGCGGCAGGGAATCGCGGAAGCGGAAATTTCATCCGCCGTCGCGCTCAGCGCCGGACAAAAAACGGAATTCAAGAAAACGCTCGAGCGGCTGACCGGCAAACGCGTGGAGCCAAAATATTCGCTCGATCCGGCGCTGCTGGGCGGCGCGGTCGTGCGCATCGGCGACACGATTTATGACGGCTCGCTGCGTAATCGTTTGAACGATTTGCGCGCGCGGCTGGCGACGGAATAGGAATCAGGAGCAGGCATGGCCAACATCAAGGCAGACGAAATCAGCAAGATTCTGCGCGCGCAGATCGAAAACTACGAGCAGACCACTTCCGTCGAGGAAGTCGGCTCGATCATCAGCGTCGGCGACGGCATTGCGCGCATCCACGGCCTCGAGAAGGTCATGGCCGGCGAAATGCTTGCTTTCCCGCACGATATTTTCGGCATCGCGCTCAACCTCGAAGAAGACCAGGTCGGCGCCGTGCTGCTCGGTGAATCCTTCGAGCTGAAGGAAGGCGACATCGTCAAGCGCACGAACACGATTATGTCCGTGCCCGTGGGCGAAGCCGTGGTGGGCCGCGTGGTCAACCCGCTAGGTGAGCCACTAGACGACAAGGGGCCAATCGCTTCGAAGCAGCGCAATGCATTGGAGCGCATCGCGCCGGGCGTACTTGACCGCCAGCCGGTGCGCGAGCCGCTGCAGACCGGCATCAAGGCCATTGACTCCATGATTCCGATCGGGCGCGGCCAACGCGAGCTGATCATCGGCGACCGCCAGACGGGCAAGACCGCGGTCATTCTCGACACCATCATCAATCAGAAGGGCGGCGACGTCATTTGCATCTATTGCGCCATCGGACAGAAGCGCTCGACCATCGCCCAGGTCATCAAGACGCTTACCGACGCCGGTGCGATGGACTACACGATTGTCGTTGCGTCTTCCGCGGCCGAGCCCGCTTCGCTGCAATACATCGCGCCCTACGCGGCTTGCGCCATGGGCGAATACTTCCGCGACTCCAAGCGCCACGCCGTTACTTTTTATGACGACCTCTCTAAACACGCGCAAGCCTATCGTGAGATTTCGCTTCTGCTGCGCCGTCCGCCAGGCCGCGAAGCTTTTCCGGGAGACGTATTCTATCTGCACTCGCGCTTGCTGGAACGCGCCGCAAAATTGAACGACAAACTCGGCGGTGGCTCGCTCACCTCGCTGCCGGTAATTGAAACGCAGGCCGGCGACGTCTCCGCTTACATTCCGACCAACGTAATCTCCATAACGGATGGCCAGATCTACCTTGAAGCCGACCTTTTCAACAGCGGCATTCGCCCAGCGATCAACGTAGGTATTTCGGTCAGCCGCGTCGGCGGCAACGCACAGATCAAGGCCATGCGCCAGGTCGCGGGCTCGCTGCGTTTGGACATGGCGCAATACCGCGACCTTGCGGCTTTTGCGCAGTTCGGCGCCGACCAGCTCGATAAGGTCACGCAAGCGCAGCTCTCGCGCGGCCAGCGCCTCACGGAAATCTTGAAGCAGGATCAGTACGTGCCGCTCACCGTCGAGAAGCAGGTGCTCAGCATCTATGTCGCGACCAGCGGAGGAACCGACAGCGTTCCTGTCACTGAAGTGGGGCGCTTCGAGCGCGAGTTCCTGCAGTTCGTCGAAACCAATTATCCTTCGGTCTTGAAGAACATCGCCGCGAAGAAAGCTTTGGATGACGCGATCAAGGCCGAGATCAAGACGGCGCTCGACGCATTCAAAGAGCGTTTCACGGTGGCGGCTGCAAGTGCCGCGAAAGCGCTCGAAACCAGACCGCTCACCCCCGCTGATCAAGATACGCTGAAGGAGCAGCTTCCCTTTTGATTAGGGATTGCGACTGACGGACGACCTTGGCCACACTTCTCGATTTCCGGCGACGCATCCGCTCGGTGAAAAACACCCAGCAGATTACCCGCGCGATGAAATTTGTCGCCGCGGCGCGTTTGCGCCGGGCGCAGGAAGCCGCGATTGCGGCGCGCCCCTTCGCGAGAGAGCTTGCCCGCGTTTTGCGCTCGACGATGGCGCGAATCGAAGAGCCTCAGCACCCGCTCCTCGCCCATCGCCCCGAACAAAACGTTCTCGCCATTGTGCTCACCGGAGAGCGCGGGCTCGCGGGCGCATTCAACGCCAATATTTTGCGCAAAGCCAATGAATTCTTCCGCGCCAATAAGAGCAAGAAACTTTCTACCGTCACGGTTGGAAAAAAGGGGCGCGACGCGCTGAAGAAAGCGGGCTTCAACATCGTCGCGGAGTACGTGAATGTGCTCGCGCGCGTCGAGTTCGGGACGGCCCGGGAAATTGCCTCGCTGGTGACGAATCTTTACGCCGGGGAGAAAATCGATTCGGTCTACATCGTTTTCAGCGAATTCAAAACGGTGATGACACCGAATCTCGTCGTGGAGAAACTTTTGCCCGTCGAAGCCATTCGCGCAGAGGAAGAATCCGCCGCCGAGCAAGCTAGCGCGCAGATCGACTATATTTACGAACAGCCCGAGGAGCAGATTCTCGACAAGCTCCTGCCGCGGTACATCGAAACGCAGATCCTTCGCGCCATGCTGGAATCTTCCGCGGCGGAACACGCCGCGCGCATGACGGCGATGGAGTCGGCCACCCAAAATGCAGGCGAGGTGATTGAGGCGCTGACGCTGCACATGAACAAAGTGCGCCAGGCGGCCATCACCAAGGAAATTATTGAAATTGTGAGCGGCGCAGGATACGGAACCTAAGTGACTGGTGACTAGTGATTGGTGACTGGTGGACATCAAGAGCTATCGCGACTTGCAGGTTTGGCAGAAGGCGCATGAACTCGTTCTGTTGGTGTTTAAATTGACGGATAAGTTTCCGAGGACGGATCAGTTTGGGATTGTATCGCAGGTTCGGCGATCGGATTCCTCCGTGGCCGCGAATATTGCCGAAGGTTTTGGCAGGGGAACGACAAAAGAGCTTTTGAGGTCGCTTCAGATTGCGCGCGGTGAGCTGGAGGAAACTCGGTACTTCATTTTTTTGAGCTGCGATCTGGGAAAGATTTCAAAAGAAGATAACGCTCGGGTTGATGCCGTCTGTGACTCGACAGGGAGATTGATCAACGCGCTGGGCCGTTCGCTACGCGGCAAGATCAGCGCGAGGGGCCAGTCACCAGTCACTAGTCACCAGTCACGACCGAGTTAGAGGAGCGGCAAATGGCAGAGAAATACGCAGCGGTGGGACACGTGGTGCAGGTCATCGGACCAGTGCTCGACATTCAATTCGAGGCGGGCCACCTTCCCGCCATCTACAATGCCGTTCGCATCACCAGCGAAGGCTACAATCTTCCCGAGCCGCTCGACGTCACCGTGGAAGTTCAGCAGCACCTCGGCGAAGGCCGCGTGCGCGCCGTCTCCATGGAGCCGGTCGAAGGCATGGTTCGCGGCATGAAGGCCTACGATCTCGGCCAGGGAATCACCGTGCCCGTTGGCCGCGCCACGCTCGGCCGGGTGATGAACGTTCTGGGCAAACCCGTGGACCAGCTCGGGCCGATTGTCAGCGACACGCACTATCCGATTCACCGGCCGGCGCCGTCGCTCGAAGAGCAATCCACAACGCTGGAAATGTTCGAAACCGGAATCAAGGTGGTCGATCTCATCGAACCGTACCTCAAGGGCGGCAAGATCGGCCTGTTCGGGGGCGCGGGCGTGGGCAAGACCGTTCTGATCATGGAGCTCATCCACAACGTGGCCATGAAACACGGTGGCGTGTCTGTATTTTCGGGCGTCGGCGAGCGCACCCGCGAAGGCAACGATCTGTGGATCGAAATGTCGGAAAGCGGCGTTATCGTGCCGGGAAATTCGGAGAAGTCGCGAGCAGCTTTGATTTACGGGCAGATGACGGAGCCGCCCGGGTCGCGCCTTCGTGTCGGTCTCACCGGGCTGACCGTCGCCGAATATTTCCGCGACGAGGAGCACCTTGACGTGCTGCTCTTCATCGACAACATTTTCCGTTTCGTGCAGGCGGGCTCCGAAGTATCCGCGCTCCTCGGCCGCATGCCATCGGCGGTCGGTTATCAGCCGAATCTCAACACGGAAATCGGCGAACTCGAGGAACGCATCACCTCCACGAAGTCCGGCTCGATTACTTCGGTGCAAGCCGTTTACGTGCCTGCCGACGACTATACCGACCCGGCTCCGGCCGCGACCTTCGCGCATCTCGATGCCACCACCAACCTGAGCCGCCAGATCGTCGAGCGTGGTATCTACCCCGCCGTGGATCCGCTGGCCAGTTCCTCGCGCATTCTCGACGCACGCATCGTCGGGGCGGAACACTATGCGGTGGCCCGCGCGGTGAAGTCGATTCTCCAGCGCTACAAGGATCTGCAGGACATCATCGCCATTCTCGGCATCGAAGAGCTTTCCGACGAAGACAAGCGCACCGTGGCGCGCGCGCGCAAGATCGAAAGATTCCTCTCGCAGCCAATGTTCGTGGCCGCGCAATTCACCGGGCTTGAAGGCAAGTACGTGAAGATCGAAGACACGGTGCGCAGCTTCAAGGAGATCGTCGAAGGCAAGTACGACGACGTTCCGGAGCAGGCGTTCTACATGGTGGGCACAATCGAGGAAGCACTGGAGAAAGCCGAAAAGTTGAAGGTGGGCGCCTAAAGGCGAGAATGTCTGCTGAAGCCATCGAACTGATCGTCGTCACGCCGAAACGGCAACTGCTTCGCGAGAGCGCCTCCGAAGTGCAGCTGCCCGGCGCCGATGGCTATCTGGGCGTGCTGCCGGGACACGCGCCGTTGATCACCGAACTTGGCATTGGCGAGCTCTCTTTCCATGATTTGAACGGAAAAGAATCCACGCACATGGCGATCCTGAGTGGATTTGCCGAGGTTCTTCCGGACCGCGTGACCGTGCTTGCGGAAACCGCCGAGTTTGCCCAGGAGATCGATCTCGCTCGCGCGGAGGCTGCCCGGGCACGCGCGGAAAAGCGGCTGGCCTCGGGCGATACGAACATCGATTGGGACCGCGCCGGCGTGGCGCTCCAGCGCGCCCTCATACGCATCCAAGTGGCCCGCAAGCGCCGCGGCGCGCCGGTGAATAGCGCCTAGCAAGCGCCGTGCATTGTGGTTCCCTGTACGTCATTCCTGCAAGCCGCCTCTGGCCAAGGCGCACCACTGTAGGCTCTCTTCGACTGCGACTTTGTTTCTGGCCAGGCATCTAATCGAAACGGTGAGGCCATGGAGCCCATAACGATGTACACCACACGGTGGTGTCCGGACTGCCAGCGCGCGAAAAGTTTTTTGAAGGAACGCGGCCTCGCCTACCGCGAAGTAAACATCGAAGAAGACGAATCCGCGGAGGAAATCGTCATCAAGGCCAACGATGGCAAGCGAAAGGTCCCGACGCTCGAAGTCGGCGGCCGCTTTTTTGCTTGCTCCCCATTTGATCCGGAGCAGCTCGCCGCGGAACTAAACATCCCGCTCGACCCCTGAGTTTGGGATTTCTGAATCTTCAGCGAAAGGCAAGAGGGCCTGTCGCGGTTAATGAACTGCCAAACCACGAGTCCAGACTCCGGTAACGCGCAGAGAGTCATCGAGCAGAACTACATCGGCATCGGCGCCCGCGCGCAAAGCGCCTTTCTTGAATTCGATCCCCAGTAAAGAGGCTGGATTGAACGTCAGCATGCGCACGGCATCCGCCAGCGGCGTGCCGAGCGCAACAATGTTCCGCAGAGCACGGTCGAGCATCAGCGTGCTGCCGGCCAGCTTGCCTTCCGCGTCGCGGCAGACTCCGCCGCTTACGGTTACCTGCAGACTGCCCAGCGTGTAGGTCCCGTCCGGCATGCCAGTCGCCGCTGTTCCGTCGCTGACGAGAATTACGCCGCCCGCACCCTTGGCCTGTAGGAGCATCCGCATCGCCGGTCCGTCAACGTGCACGCCGTCGGCAATCAGCTCCGCGGTGATGTCCGGGGAAGTCAGCACGGCGCCGATCACGCCGGTGTCGCGGTGGGAAAACGGCCGCATGGCGTTGTAGACGTGCACGGCGTGGCGGGCTCCTCTCGCAATCGCCATGCGTGCTTGTTCGTAAGTCGCATCGGTGTGGCCCAGCGCCACGACAACTCCCGCCTTGCGCGCCGCGTCAATGCAGGGCATCGCCCCAAAGATTTCCGGAGCGAGCGTCAGGATGCGCGCATTTCCCGCCGCTGCGTGCAAAAACTTGTCCAAGAGTTCCGCGGACGGTTGCTTTATCCACTCAGCCGGATGCACGCCGCGCCGCAATGGGCTGATGAATGGTCCTTCAAAATGTATGCCCAAAATTTGCGCGCGCGCTTCTTCCGTAGCCAGTTGGGCCGCGATGTATTTTGAAATTCCTTCGACGCTGCGGCAGGTGGCCTCCGGGCTTGCCGTAATCGTCGTCGCCACAAAAGATGTCGTTCCATGCTGCGCGACGCTCCTGGCTACCGTGCCCAGAGCTTCCGCCTCCCCCTCCATGACGTCGTGCCCGCTGGCGCCATGGATGTGCACATCCACGAAACCCGGCACAGCGGTTTTGTCGGTCGCACTAAGCTCCTGCGCGCCCGCGGGCAAACGCATCGCGGCTCGGGGGCCAATCGCTTGAATGACTCCGTCTCTCAACAAGATACCGGCATCCGAAATTTCTGTGAGCGGAGTAATTGCGCGCCTGACGTGCAACAGAGTCGTGGTCATGAGCAGGGAGACATCCTAGCGGAAATCGCTGAATGGACAAAACAGAACGGGCGGAGCTGAAGCCCCGCCCGGAAGAAAATATTGTCCGCGTGGAAGCGGAACGCTTACTTCGCCATTTCGACAGCGCTCAGCTTAAGGGTGTCGCCCTCAACAGTTCCGGTCACCTTGACGTGATGACCGGCGTGCTCTGCCACTTTGTCCTGTGCGTCAATGGTGTAGATCTTCTTGTCTCCATCATTCACGAAGACGTACTTTGCGCCTTCCTTCACGCACTTGATGGTGCAGTCGCGTGCCCCGTCATGCGCAGCTTTTACTCCACATTTATCGTCTGTGATCCAGCCCGTCCAGGTTCCGTCGGCAGCCATGGCCAGCGCTGCCGTGAAGAGTAATACTGCGATTGCCGTCGTGAAACGTGATTTCATAACCTTTCCCTCCTGCTCCCCCACTTTTCGTTGTCTGGCTGGGTTGGAAATAGCTTGGCACAGTCGTCTCTGCCCTGTCCAGAGCAGGCGTTCGAGTTTCGTGAACGTCCCCCGGATATCACCAATCGCATTTCATAAAAAGAAGGGGGAGGATTCTCTGGAATCCTCCCCCTGTAACATTCGCTCCGCATTCAACGCGGGGCACTTTCTTTACCGCACACTTCTTACTTACCTGAGGAACTCGACGTGGCTGCCGAAGTCGCGCCCGAGTTCTTCGGGATGCTCAGGTAGCCCGTGGCCGATGATTTCGTGACTTTGTTGATCACCAGCTCAAGCGCTGCGCGGCTGCCGCCCGTGTAGAAGAAGATGGGTTCGTTCACCGAACGGTTCTTCTTCTCGAAGCTCTTGTCATCCGCCAGCACGTTGATGGTGTATTGATTCTTCTTGGTGTTTGTATCCCTGAGTTCCACCAGAATGCTGCCTACTTTCTGAGGGCCGGCCTTACGAGTCACGGAGAATTCGTAATAGTCGCGCTGGCCCATACGGCGGAGCTCGTCGATTTCATCGTGGTTGCGGGCGATGAGCGTCCCCATCTCGCTGCGCGCCATCTGCACGTTGTTCTTGGTCGCGTCGAGGTCGCTCTTGATACCAGTGACATCGCCGTTCAGTCTATTTACGTCCTCGGCGTTGGCCTTGGTAGCCAATTCACTCTTTACGGACGTTTCGAGACCCGTGATTTTCTTGTCCACCGCACCGACTGCGGTCTTCGATTGTTTGCGTGCGTTGACCAAATCAGAGTGCGTGACGTTCAATTTGTCGGTGACGACCTTGAGATCGCTCTCCAACTGTTGGTTCAATTCTTCGGTCTTCGCCAGTCGCTGGCTCAACGCATCATTGGCCTGCTTCAATGCGACCTGGTTGACCTGCTCGGCATTGTTGGCGTGATTGAGGGCGCTCCAGCTCACACCCAATCCAACCAAAGAAATTCCGGTCAATATCGCCACTGCTAATCCAACCCAGCGCGGCGTTCCGCTCGCGGTATGGGCGATGGGCTGTTGAAAATCACTCATAGACTTCATTCTCCTTTTGGCGTTTCCGCCCTGCTTCATGGAAACGAGCACCTCCTAAACCAAAGACAGTGAATTGGGGAGACACTTCTTAAGCCATGTAAAATCATAGGTTTGGAGCGTTTGAGTGACCCCAATCGGAGCCATCTACAAGGTACTAGTACCAGTAAAGATTACGCGTTTGTGTCTCCGCTGGTAATATTTGCTAAAGAGGGGTTTCGAGGTTGTGAAGTTGGGGAAATGGGACCCCGAAAAACGCGAAGAGAAAGACGCCAAAAAGAAGTCGTTTCGAAACAATGTAAATTATTGTAAAAAAATGACTTAAAAATGGCGTGCTACGCTGCTTGCGGTTTTGCTTCAGGTTCCAGGACAGCCGGCGTCCCAAAGTAGCGATCAAGGGTGTTGGTGGCGGCTTCAAGAACCAGGTGGCAATCGGAACACTCGTGAAGATGGTGTGCAATCTCTCGTTCCACTGCCGGAGAGAGTTTCCCCTCTAAGTACCAACAAATCAGATGAATAGTGTCCCGACAGCTCATGACACGTGCCCCCCAGTGGCACTCACGCTGAAACCACGCCGCTTTATGAATAGTGCACTTGGGCAGCCAAAGGGAGCGGCGAAACGATGAACGCTAAGTTCTTCTCAATCAACAAGCTGTATCGAATTCCGAAGTTCACATTCATTCAGCCTTAATCCAGAATTTGCAAACTTTACACATCCCAGTCCCATTCTCCGCAAATCAATCATTCTTGGCTAAACCCAAAGCCCTACCGTTGGGGCACTACGGTCATTTCCCGAAGCGCGGCGATACGATCTTCGAGGGGGGGATGTGTGCTGAAAAGAGAGCTGAGAGTCGCGCCACCGAAGAGAGGTTTCACAATGCAGAGTGCCGACGTCGAGGGTGATACCGCAGTAGTCGGGATGCGCTGGTTATACGCTCCCAATTTTTGCAGCGCGCTGATCAGGCCATAGGGCTGACCAACCATGCGCGCGCCTGTGGCATCGGCGGAATATTCCCGCTGCCGCGAGATGCCGAGTTGCAGAAGCATGGCCGCGAGCGGGGCGAGAAATATCATCAGGATGGCGGCCAGGCCGCCGCTGCCTTCGCGTTCGTCATCACGCCCGCCCCAGCCTCCAAAAATCATGGCCCATTTGCCCATGGAAGCGAGATAGGTAATCGCACCGGCGAGAGTCGCGGCAATCGAACTCGTTAAAATATCGTAGTTGCGGACGTGCGAAAGTTCATGCGCGATCACGCCTTCCAGTTCGTCATCGGTCATTAGCTGGAGCAGACCCTGCGTCACCGCGACCGAAGCGTGATGAGGATTACGTCCCGTGGCAAATGCGTTAGGCGCTGCATCGGGAATCACGTAAAGCTGCGGCACGGGGATGTTTGCTTTTGCCGCCAGACGCTCCATCACGGCATACAGCCGCGGCAACTCTTCGCGCGAAACGGGCTGCGCTCCGCTGGAAGCCAGCGCAATCTTATCGGAGAAAAAGTAGGAGACGCCGTTCATCACTACGGCAAGACCCAGTGCGATCTTCATTCCGCTTTGCCCGCCGATGGCTCCGCCAGCGGCTACCAGCAGCACGCTCAGCAGAATCAAGAGCGCGGCAGTACGCAAGATTTTCATGAGAACCTCACCACCTCTATATACGTAAAGAATACCGAATTATTTCCGCTTACAGAAATTTCACAAAGCGGCCGCATTCGCAATGCTCCGCCGCCTCACTCGATTAGATTCGCGCGGCAGAAGCCGGTTGTTTTGCCGGGACGCGCTCGAAGTGCATGGCATCGTTTTTCGCGTCCCGGTCAACGCGCACATGGTCTCCCGGGAGTATCTTGCCTTCCAGGATTTGCAGCGCAAGCGGATCCTGAATCATTCGCTGGATGGTGCGCCGCAGCGGCCGCGCGCCATAGGCCGGATCGTATCCCTCACGCAGCAAGAGTTCCCGCGCCGCCGGGGTCAACTCAAGAGTGATCTGGCGCTCCGCGAGGAGTTTCTCGACGTTCTTCAACAACAAGCCGACGATGCGCTCCAATTGCTCCTTGCCGAGCGGATTGAAGATCACGATTTCATCGATGCGGTTGAGAAACTCCGGCCGGAACGCGGCGCGCAACGCGTCCATGGCCAGCTTTCGCGCCTGTTCGGGCTCCTTGCTGGAGAGCTCGAAGATCGCCGCGGATCCCACATTACTGGTCATTACGAGCACGGTGTTCCGGAAATCGACGGTGCGGCCCTTGCCGTCCGTGAGCCGCCCGTCCTCCAAAATCTGAAGTAACACGTTGAACACATCGGGATGAGCTTTCTCAATTTCGTCGAAGAGGATCACGGAGTAAGGATGCCGGCGCACTTGCTCGGTGAGCTGCCCACCCTCTTCGTAGCCGACGTAGCCTGGCGGCGCGCCGATCAGCCGCGAGACGCTGTGCTTTTCCATGTACTCGGACATGTCAATGCGAATCATCAACTTCTCGTCGTCGAAAAGAAATTCCGCCAATGCGCGCGCCAGCTCGGTCTTTCCAACTCCAGTGGGCCCCAGAAAGACAAACGAGCCGATCGGGCGTTTCGCGTCAGAGAGACCCGCGCGGCTCCGGCGGACGGCGTTGGCAACGCGTGCCAAAGCGTCCTCTTGCCCGATCACACGCTGCCGCAGACGCTCCTCCATGTGCACGAGTTTTTGCGCTTCCCCTTCGAGCAAGCGCCCCACGGGGATTCCGGTCCACTTGCTGACCAACTTGGCGATGTCCTCTTCGTCCACCTCTTCTTTGAGCATCGGCGCATCTTTCTGCACCGCCGCAAATCTTTCTTCCGCCTGCTTCAATTCGCGCTCTGTTGCGGCAATTTTGCCGTAACGGATCTCCGCCACCTTGGCGAGGTCGCCGGCGCGCTCTGATTTCTGTTCTTCGGCCTTGAGCTGCTCGATTTGTTCTTTCAGCTTTCTGATTTTCCCGATTGCTTCTTTCTCGGCCTGCCAGCGTGCTTTCCGGCCGCTCGAATCCTCGCGCAGCCTGGCCAGTTCCTTTTCGATTTGAGCGCGGCGCTCCTTGGAGTGGGCGTCCGATTCTTTCAGGAGGGCCTGGCGCTCGATTTCGAGCTGCATGACGCGCCGCTCGATTTCGTCAATTTCCACGGGCAATGAATCGATCTGCATGCGCAAGCTGGCGGCCGCTTCGTCAATCAAATCGATCGCTTTGTCGGGCAGAAAACGGTCGGAGATATAGCGATGCGAGAGCGTCGCGGCGGCGAGAATCGCAGCATCCTTGATGCGCACACCGTGATGAACTTCGTAACGTTCTTTCAAGCCGCGGAGAATCGCAATGGTATCCTCGACGGTGGGCTCGCTGACGAGCACAGGTTGAAATCTGCGCTCCAGCGCGGGATCCTTTTCGATGTGTTTCTTGTACTCATTCAGCGTGGTCGCGCCGATGGCGCGCAGCTCACCGCGCGCCAACGCCGGCTTCAGCATGTTCGAGGCGTCCATCGCGCCTTCAGCGGCGCCTGCGCCCACCAGGGTGTGCAACTCGTCGATGAAGAGAATGATCTGCCCTTCCGCTTCGGTAATTTCTTTCAGAACGGCCTTCAACCGGTCTTCGAATTCACCGCGGAACTTCGCTCCGGCAACCAGTGCCGCCAGATCCAAGGCCACGAGCCGCTTGGTTTTTAGCACATCCGGGACGTCGCCGGAAACGATCCGCTGAGCCAGCCCCTCCACGATGGCCGTCTTTCCTACGCCGGGTTCGCCGATCAGAACAGGGTTGTTCTTCGTGCGCCGCGCGAGAATCTGCATGACGCGGCGAATCTCTTCGTCGCGCCCGATTACGGGGTCGAGTTTCGAGCGCCTTGCCAAATCCGTGAGGTCACGCGCGTATTTTTCAAGCGCTTCATAAGTAGCTTCGGGATTTTGCGATGTCACGCGCTGCGTGCCGCGAACACCAGTCAGGGCTTGCAGGATTGCCTCGTGCGAGGCGCCCAGCTGTTTCAGCAACTTGCCTGCCGGATCGCGATCCTGCGCGGCAATCGCCAGAAAAAGATGCTCGGTCGAAACGTATTCATCCTTGAACTTCTCCGCCTCGTCGAAGGCCTTCTCCAGGACATCATTCAGCGCGCGCCCCATGTGCTGCTGCGTGAAGCCCTGTACTTTGGGCAAACGTCCCAGCTCGCGTTCGATTTCCTGCGAGAGTGCTTCGCTGCGAATCCCAAGCCGGGCTAGGAGCGGTGACACCACGCCGTCTGTCTGGGCCACCAGCGCTTCAAGCAAGTGGAGCGGCACAATCTCCTGGTGCGCATGCCGCGCAGCGACTTCCTGCGCGCTCTGCACCGCTTCCTGGGCCTTCACTGTCATTTTTTCAAATCGCAGCATGTTTGCCTCACTGCTCAAGAAAAAGGGGCCGGCGTGCTTCCCAGCCCCCTTTCATAACACAACTTTGTTGCGGGCTTACCTGCCAGCAGCAGCCGCGGCGACCGCCGGTGTTCCGACGTTCACCTTGATCTGCTTGGGCTTGGCTTCCTCACGCTTCGGTATGCTCAGCGTCAGCACGCCGTTCTGATAATCGGCTTTGATCGCGTCTGCATTGACTGTATTGGCGAGCGAGAAGCTGCGCGCAAAGGAGCCGTAGGCACGCTCCACACGCAGGTAGTTGTTCTCGTCCACTTTCTTCTCGAACTTGCGCTCGCCGCGAATGGTAAGGATGTTGTTCTCCACGCGAATGTCCAGATCTTTCGGATCGACATCCGGCACATCTGCCTTCACGACCAATTCGTGCTCCGTCTCGAAGATATCAACAGCCGGCGCCCACGCGGTGAGGTTATTTTCCTCCGCGCTGCGCTCGAAGACGTCGCCGAAAAGCCGACCGAGTTGTTCTTGCAGGGTTGTGGAGCCCCGAGAGGGTTCCCAACGGTTCAAAGTTCTCATAAGTGTGCACCTCCATAAGGTGATTGCACAAAGATAATAAAATATGCGCGTTCCATTGTCAAGTTATATTACCTCTCTCTAATGATTGGGCAAAGTGTGTATAATCTGTTAGATACAATGGATTAGAGTCTGCCAATTTGCTCGGAGAGACTCCGACAAATTGCCTGAATTGTACAGGCAGGCAATTAGACGCTTTCCCTCTGTCCTAGGGTTTGCTGTTAGACTCGGTGAAAATGCGCCTGGATGAACTCGACTACACTTTACCACGTGCACAGATTGCACAACGCCCGCTCGATCGTCGCGATGCTTCGCGCCTCCTGGTGCTGCATCGTCTGAGGTCTTCCTGGGAGGACCACCTTTTCCGCGAACTTCCATCTCTATTGCATGGCGACGAGTTGGTGGTGCTAAACAACACTCGTGTCATTCCCGCGCGACTCTTTGGCCGCCGGGCCGGGATGTATTCGCAGCCTGCGTCGCGCGCGACGAGCCACGAACATCTGCAAGCAACCGTCGAGGTTTTCCTGACGCGCCAGTTGAGTCCCGACAGCTGGGACGTTCTCGTGCGCCCTGGCCGCAAAATAAGAACGGGCGAAAAGATACGCTTCGGGGAAGGTGAGCTTGAGGCCGAAGTGATTGCTCGCGGCGAGTTGGGAATGCGCACCGTCCGCCTAGTCTCCCTCGACGCGCATACAATTGAGCAGCATCTCGAACGCCTTGGGCGCGTGCCATTGCCGCCCTACATCGATCGCGCCGATGATAACGTGGACCGCGAACGCTATCAGACGGTCTTTGCCAAGCGCCCGGGCGCCATCGCCGCGCCGACCGCAGGTCTTCATTTCACTCCAGAAATTCTTGCAAGCATACGGGAGCGCGGGGCCGAAACTTGCGAGCTAACACTCAGCGTGGGCCTGGGCACATTTCAGCCGATTCATGGTGAAACTCTGGAAGGCCACAAGATGCAGAGCGAATCTTACGAAATTCCCGCTGAAACGGCGCATCGCATCGCCGCGGCACGCGCTGAAGGACGCCGCATCCTGGCCGTGGGCACGACGGTCGTTCGGGCTCTGGAAGACGCCGCTCTCCGCGCCGCGGGCAGCACGACAAATGAAGAACATGTGCTTGCGGGCCCGGCGGAAGCGAGCCTATTTATTGTTCCGGGATTCCGTTTTCGTGTGGTGGACGCCCTGCTGACAAATTTCCACTTGCCGCGCTCTACCCTGCTGGCATTGGTGTGTGCGTTTGCAGACCGGGAAAGCGTTCTCACCGCCTACCGGCATGCCGTGGAAGCGGGCTACCGCTTCTACAGTTACGGTGATTGTATGCTGATCCGCTAGCGGGATATTGCGCGGGAAGATTGTGCCGCCAATTTCTCGTGCGTGCCCGTAGTGAGGAAGGAAACCAGGTCTGAAAAACGCTGTGCCGGATTCTGCCACTTCAGAAGTTCCGCTGCGAGGATGACGAATAAGGAGGCTGCCACATGGGGCAGCCTCCTTCTCGTCCATTCGAAAGAAGTCACGCAAGCTCCTTGACTATTCGTTGAAGACAAATACGCGGTTCTGGCCGCCGAAGCGCACTTCCTTCACCTGGCCGTCCCCACCTATCAGCACGGAGTCATAAGCGAACTTAGTTTCGCGGTCTTCCCAGCGGCCTTCGCTCTCGGCCACCATCTGTTTGCCTTTTTGCACGGTGACCTTGTTGCCGTCGATCACTAGGCGATACTCACCTGCTTGCAGGTCAGCTTTGCCGACCTTCGCGGCTTGGCCGATGTTGATGGTCTTGGAGACAGGCTTGGCAAATACGGGCACTGCAAGCGCGAGAACGGCAAGCAGGGCGAGGCTGCGGAAAAAAGAATTGTTTTTCATGCGTGTCAGTTTCCTTTCGGTCGGGATCGGGTCAGCCGTAGAGCAGACTGCTGCAGGCCAGGCAGAGTTGACACGCAGGTGGAGGGCGAGTAATCTCGCGCCAAGGACACCACCTCTTCCTGGACTAACGGCCGGAAAGACTTGCGTGTCGTGGCCCCGCGGCTGCCACCGCGGGGTTTCTAATTTCTAGTAACTCTGACTCACCCAGAACAGCCTCGATTCCGGCTGCACTGGTATAGACGAACCACCCCCCGCGAATGTTTCGTTGTCCTGGCAAATATTTTTCGAATAATTCCTCCACCGCAGTTCCACCCCGGGCTGGTACTCTCGCCTGGTTAGCCTTTCTTTTGTTGTATTTTTCTTAACTGATTCTAAATAATTTCAAAATTCCGCGAGACCTTTTGTTTTCTCGTACGTCCCGCGAATTCCTTATGGCGGCGGATTCGTGCATCGCCGCTCGCGTTCATCTATACTCAAGTGCACTTTTCGGGTGCCGGAAATGCGCATTCTCGTTCTTAGCGACATTCATGCCAATGCAACGGCGCTGGACGCGGCGCTCGACGCGGTAAAAGGCCGCTGGGACAATTCTGTTTGTCTGGGCGATGTAGTGGGTTATGGCCCCGACCCGAACGAAGTCACGACGCGACTTCGCGAGCTTGGCGCGCAAACGATTCGCGGAAATCACGACAAAGCCGCCGCCGGCTTAATGCTCACGGGCGACTTCAATCCTGTCGCCAAGGCGGCGGTTGACTGGACACGCGCGCAGCTCACTCCCGATAATCTCGCGTGGCTAACCGCGCTGCCGCAAGGTCCGCTGGCCACAGACGGCATTGTGCTCATTCACGGAGCGTTTCACGACGAGGACGAATACGTTTTCACTCCCGCGCAGGCGCTCGATGGCCTGCTGGACTCTTCCGCGCCGGTCACCTTTTTTGGCCACACTCACCACCAGGGAGGCTTCTCTTATCAGAACTCCAACCTGGAAGTTCTTCAGATTCATCCGCGGCCTTTCGAAACATTCGCCGCGCTGCGTATCGAGCTGCCACGCCGCTATCTATTGAATCCGGGTTCCGTCGGACAGCCGCGCGACTCCGATCCCCGCGCGAGCCTGGCGATCGCCGATCTCGAACATCAGACCGTAGAATTCTGGCGCGTTCCTTACGATATCGCGGCAGTGCAGGAACGCATGCGTGCTGCGCGGCTCCCGGAACCTCTGGTGCAACGCTTACAGATCGGGCGCTGAGGCTTCCCGCAAGACACGGCTTTTTTGCTACATTGATTCCGTGGACGCCCTGCAGCCGAACCTGCCTCCATCTATCGCGCCGCCAGACACCGGCGGCTCAGGCTTCACCTGGAAAATCATGGCTGCCGCTGTTTTGTCGGTTGCCGTCGTTTTTTATTTCTGGTCCGGCCACGCTTCAGGGCCGGCGGCTCCGCCAGCGCCGGCGCGCTTGCCGTTCGGGGCAGCCGAGCAGGCCTATGCGGCAAAAATAGAAATCGAAAGCATCTCCCTCAGCCGCGCGGAGAATTTCCTCCATCAGGAAGTAACGGCCCTGTCCGGAGAGGCAGTCAACCATGGCGAGCGCACCCTGGCGGGGCTGGAACTCACCGTCGAATTCTTCGACGAGCTTCACCAAGTCGTTCTACGAGAATCGCGACAAGTCCTGACCGGCCCTGCAACCCTATTCGCTCCCGGGGAGCGACGCACTTTTGAAATTTCCTTCGAGCACATTCCTCCTTCCTGGAACTTGCAACAGCCTTCCGTGCGCGTCAGCGGGTTGCAGCTCGTGGCAGCAAAAGAATAGTTCCTTCGGTACTTATATCTTTTATAATCCTGCGCGTGGAACTCGCTGCCGAACTGGAAGCCAACCTGCGCGAATTCGCCGCCAGCGGCCCGGTGGAAGTGCGGGAAAACGGCAAGCGTCTCGCATCTCTCGCCGCGCTCTCCTGGGAAGTGCGTAATGCCGGCGAAAAGCCGCTGCTGCATCTCTGGTCGGAGCAGCATAATCTGACTCGGCGGATCCTCTCCATCACGGATCATTCGGAAGAGCGTCTGGCCCTCGCCGTCGAGCGTTTTGGCCGCTCCAAACCGGGCCGCCTCGAGTTCGTTCGAACGAGCTTCGAACGCTCCTCCCGGGAACTTTCCCGCGAGGAATTCTGCAGCTACCTTTCCCGCATTCTTGCGGAGCAATTCCCGGACGAATCGCTGGAATCTCTGAGCGTTTCGCCGGACCTCGAGCACTCTCTATCCGGCAACTACGCTCGAGGCTTGCTCCGCCGGGGTTCGGCGTACACGGCCTTGCTTGGCGTGCCCGGCGATGATTCCTCGGAAAAAGTGGAAAATAGTCTTACGTTTGCGTTGCTCTGGCTCGAGCGAGCTCGCCAGTCCGCGCGTCGCGGCAGCGTAACCTCGCTCCGTTTGATTCTTCCGAAGGACGCAGGCCTCGGCGTCGCGCATCGGCTTGCCGCGCTGGATTCACGTCTTGCCATCGAACTCTACGAGCATGATTTCGATCGCGAAAACCTTCAGAAAATTGACCCAAATTCGCTTGGCAATCTTTCGACATGGCTCGTGGCGTGCCGAGAAACCCAAGCGCTGATCGACCGCGCCCGATCCGCTCTCGATCCCATCCTGGCCCTGGCCCCGCAGGCGGTATCCGTGCATGCGGCGGTTCCAACTCGCGAAGTCTTTCTCCGCTTTCGCGGCCTTCCCTTTGCCCGCTGGGAAGACGAGCACGTTTTTTTCGGAACTGCGGATCCGCGTGAAGAGCTCACCGCCGCTTCACGTCCTTCCTTGAAGCGCCTGCTCGACGAACTGGAGATCCACCGGCATCCGCTCGCCAGCGATACGCGTCACCCCCTTTATCGCGCACAAGCCGAGCGCTGGCTCGAATCCCTCGCTCGCGAGGACGTTACGCGCATTGATGCCAAGCTCGACCCGCGATTCGTCTACGCCCAAGTCTTCGCCAACGCGGGAGGCGAACACGGCATTCTGGATTTACTTGCGATAACGCGCTCCGGGCGTCTTGCCATACTTGAATTAAAAACCACGGAGCACATCCATCTTCCTCTACAAGCGGCCGACTATTGGCTTCGCGTTCGCCGGCATCTGCAGCAGGGCGATTTCGCCCGGTATGGCTTTTTTCCTGGTATCGAGCTGCAAGCCGCGCCTCCGCTGGTCTACCTGGTTGCGCCAGCATTGCATTTTCACCCCGCCACGGACACCCTTCTTTCTTATCTCGCGCGCGAGCTCGAAATCATTCGTGTGGGCCTGGCGGAGAGCTGGCGCCGCGGCCTTCGCGTCGTCATGCGGCAATAAGTCTCAATAGTTGGCCGTAAAAGAAGAGAAGCAGTTAGGGGGTCGCCCTAACTGCTTCCCGGGGTGTGTCCTCGAAGTGGTTAGTTATTAATTTAGATGCACGGGACTCAAAAAGGTTTCCCTTTCATTCTGAATCCCCGTCTCTGCATCCAAATCCTTGAAAACGCTTAGTAAAAAAGGTACTTACGCCAACGCTCGTCCCGGTGCCCGATCAGCCTCATGAGCTGTCGGGAGGTATGGAGTGTGAAAGGCCGGGGACGTCGCGCCAGCTTCAGCCCCGCCTCTTCCGGAGTGCGGTCCCCCTTGCTGTTATTGCAGTGGTAGCAGCAGGCCACCAGATTCTCCCATGAAGACCGGCCCCCGCGCGAACGAGGCACCACGTGGTCCAGGGTGAGCTCTGAGCTGGGAAACATTCTGGTGCAAAACTGACAAGTATTCCGGTCTCGAAGCAAAATATTCTTCCGCGAGAGGGCCCGGCTCTGCTGGGGAATATGCCGGTAAGCCAGCAAGCGAATGACGGAAGGCACTTTGTGGGCATGCGCGGCGGAATGCACTTCGGTGTTGTGCATCTCCTCAGCCTGCGCCACACCCTTCAGCATCAACACCATGGCGCGCCGCACCGCGGTCACGTTGATCGGTTCATAGGTGGCATTTAGAACGAGTACCGGCTCCTGCATCAGCGAAGCCCGCCTGGTCGAAAATGTGTTGGGGTATCTACTGCCAGCAGGGTCGTCCGAAGCGGGCACAGCCGCTCCGAGCACTTCGGAGGCATAACGCCCCCGGGTGTGGAACGGATTTGGCCGATTTGCGCTCATCGCGCCCCCTCGGACTCTGGTGAACTGGGACCAATGATCGGATTTCGCACTGCCCGGGCGACGGTCAGTCCTAGGACTGACTTGGCGCCGGCATCGCGAAGCGCCCGCGCACAGGCATCAAGCGTCGCTCCAGTGGTCATTACATCATCTACCAGTAAGACGCGCAGGTTGTCAACCTGGCTTCCTGGACGCGTGGCAAAAGCGCCACGGACCGACTCCCAGCGCTCTTCCAGGCTGAGAACATGCTTGTCCGACCGGGGTCGTGTGCGAACCAAGAGCACGGCCCGGTGCGGCAATTTCAGCCGTCTCGCCAAGGGTCTGGCGATCAAGTCGGCCTGGTTGTAACCCCGCTCGCGCTCGCGGTCCCGGTGAAGCGGCACAGGCACGACGACGTCCGCCTGCAAACCGTGGGTATGAACAACTTCGGCCAGCCGCTCCGCGAACCATGCCCCGAGCGGCTCCATCCGCTCGAATTTCAAAAGGAGTATCGCGCGCACCAGCGGCCCATCATAAGCGGCGAAGCTCCGCGCACGATCGAATGCATAAATCCTTTCCGGATTTGCTGGCTTCTCCCTGCAAACCTGGCAGCGATTCTGCCCGGTGTGATGCAGTGTCGTTGAATGGATTGGCCGCCCACAAATCTCGCACACTTCTTCCGTCAACAGCACAAACGACGCCAGACACTCATCGCAGATCGGTACGCGGCTCGCCCGCGTCAACAGTCGTTCGCAGATCCGGCAGCCGGCGGGGAAGAAGACGCTGACGAGGGCGTCGCGCGCTTCAGCCAGCCAACGGCCCGAATGCCCACGAGAGATGGATCGCTCTCCCACGCCGAGAGGAGCGTACTCCGCATCGCCCCATAAGCAAAGAAGAAAGATACGTTCGAGTAATCACACGCTGATAAGGAGCGGCTTTAGTTTCCGCCGGGACCCGTAGAAGGATTATTCGATTCCGGTTTCCGGGAAGCCTTACAGCAGGCCCTGTTCCATCTTTTCCTGGCAGTTGATGCAGTGCTTGGCCCAGGGCACGGCTTCCAGTCTTTTCTGCTGCATCTCTTCCTGGCAGTTCGCACAGACGCCGTATTCGTTCGCCTGGATGCGCTTGAGCGCAGCATCGATCATATTCAGGATGGTCCGGTCGGTATTGGTCATCCCGAACAAGAACTCCTTGGTGTAGGAGTTCGCCGCTTTGTCCGCGAGGTCTACCGTAGGGTCGTCGTCAGCCTGGCGTCCCTCTTCTTCCGTCCGCGCAATCGTTTTCATCAATTCTTCGCGCCGCGCCTGCAATTTCTTTTTGTAGTAATCGATCCTTTTCTTGTCCATGAAGGTCCCGCCCCCCTGTCCCAATTTCGGGGCTATCTAAAAACTACGTAGTGTAGGCCGACTCGATAAGAGTGTCAAGTTAACGGGCGCGCAAATCCCATTTCAGCCCTCGCGCTAGCTCCAAAAAATTAACGCTGACCAAGCAAGACTTTCTGCTTGACACTGCGCTGGTCTGCGGCTAGCTTTGCACAAATATAGTAAGGTTCAGATTCGAATTCGCTTTCGTACCCGGAAAATCATGCAAGCATGGGTGGAGGACACGATGAACCGTCCAGCGAGCGTTGTGGTTGTTTCGCATTTCTCTCCATGGAGGGCCCTCTCAAAAGTTTTCGTCCTTCTGCTGCTTGTCCAATCGATTCTCACGAGTGGCGCCGCCGGACAAGCCACGACTTCGCTTCGAGGAACGGTAACCGATCCGAGCGGCAAGGCGGTGGCGGGCGCGAGTGTTGTTCTCTCGAGTGCCGAAATCAAGACAGTACGCAACGTAACGACGGGGGACCAGGGGGAGTATCAGATTCTGCTTGTCCCGCCGGGAACCTACGTGCTTAGCGTAACTGCCCCTGGGTTCCGGCGCCATGAACAGAAAGATCTGGCATTGCTCGTAAATACGCCAGCGACAGTGAACGTAGAACTCAAGATCGGAGCCACAAACGAAACGGTCACGGTCACCTCGGAAGCGCCGGCCATAAATCTGGTTGATGCCTCGATCGGCAATTCCTTTGACGAAACACAGGTGAGGCAGCTCCCCCTCGAAGGCCGCAACGTCCCCGACCTGCTCAGCCTGCAAGCTGGTGTGGCCTACACGGGCAACCGTATCGGCGACAAGGATCAGGACACCCGTAATGGCGCGGTGAACGGCGCGCGCAGCGACCAGAGCAACGTCACGCTGGACGGCGTGGACGTGAACGACCAGTCCAACGGTTACGCGTTCACGTCCGTATTGCCGGTCACCCAGGATTCCGTTGAGGAATTTCGCGTAACCACCACTAACTACGGCGCCGACCAGGGCCAGGGCTCAGGTGCGCAAGTGGCCCTGGTCACCAAAGGCGGCACGAATACCTTCCACGGATCGGCCTATGAATACATCCGCAATACCATTACCAGCGCCAACGACTATCTCGTGAAACAGTCCCAACTGAACATCGGTGATCCAAATAAGCCTCTCCAGTTGAACCGCAATATCTTTGGCGCCTCGGTAGGCGGGCCGCTTCACAAAGACCGCCTGTTTTTCTTCGCCAATTACGAGGGAACGCGCCGGCGGGAACAGGTGCCGGCGGAACGCGTTATTCCAACGCCCGCAATGTGCCAGGGGATCTTCCGGTATCTGGACTTGAACGGCAACCTGGTCACGGTTACACCCGCTCGGCTTACGCTACTCGACCCGAAGCACATCGGCATTGATCCCGCAATGCTGAATGCCAGTAAGACCGGTTATCTCGACAAGACTTTCTGCACGGGTCAGACTAAAACCAATGACTTTGCCGCCGGTGACGGTTTCAACTATGCCGGCTTTGTTTTCCGGGCGCCCACCAGTCTGGACAACGATGTTTTTATCGCTCGCGTCGATTACCGGCTCACCTCCGACGGCCGGCACTTGCTGTTCTGGCGCGGCGCCCTCCAGGATTTGCGCAATCCGGGAACTCCCTTTTTGCCGGGCGATGCTCCCGAGCAAACCACCAGCGACCACAGCAAGGGGTTTGCCGTCGGATACACCACGGTGGTTAGCCCCACTCTCACCAATTCTTTTGTATGGGGATTCACTCGACAGAGCTTTGGCGTCGTCGGCGACACCGACCAGCCGTGGAACACATTCCTCGGGCTCGATCAAGGCATCGTCTACAGCCACAATTTTCAGGTTAACCTGCACAACCTGAAGGATGATCTGTCTTGGACCAAGAAGACCCATGCCTTCCAGTTTGGGGCGGCGATAGGTCTCGCCCGTGATCCGCGAACGAGTTTTCAGCACTCCAACAACCTGGGCCTTGGCACAACAAACTGGACTTCCCCGATCGGCTTCTCCTTTACCTCGAGCACTCTCGACCCGACAAACGTTGCTGCACATCCGGGCATAAATTTGCCCGAGCCGCTTTCGTCGACGGCCTATGACCGCCCTCTGCTTGCTTTTTACGGGATGATCTCTGACGTGGTCGCCAACTATAACTTGGACAAGAATGGCAACGTGCTGCCCCCGTTGCAAAATGGCAACGGCGCCCCAGTAAAACGGAACTATGGGCTTAACTCCTATGAGTTCTACGGGCAGGACACCTGGCGCATCAAGCCGAACTTCACGCTGACTTACGGGCTTCGCTGGTCGTTTTTCCCTCCGCCTTGGGAGACCAACGGTTTGCAGACCTCCCCGACCTTCGGTCTGGGAACGCAGTTTGCGCAAAACGTGAAGAACATGAAACAGGGTCTGGGGTACACTTCGGAGCCGCCGATTTCCTTCACGCTCGGCGGCCCGGCCAACAACGGCTCTGGCTTTTACAATTTTGAAAAGACCGATTGGTCCCCGAGAGTTTCCTTCGCCTATTCACCCCGTTTTGGTAGTGGACTGCTCAAGAAATTCTTCGGCGAGAACGACAAAACCGTTATCCGCGCCGGCTTCAGCCGGGTTTACGACCGGGCGGGCTTTGCGCTCCTGAACAGCTTCGACCAGATCGGTTCGGCTGGTTTGACCACCACTTTGCAAAATGCTTGCTGCACGAGCGGTGTCACGGGCGCTGAGGATCTGCCGCGCATCACCGGTATCAACGCAATTCCTCCGGTCAACATAAACGGCGCACAATTTCTGCAATCTCCCCCTCCACTAGGCTTTCCCCAGACACCTCCCCTTACTGCCCAGGCCAACTTGTGGGGAATTGACAACACGCTGAAGACCCCTCACGCCTATGCCGTTGATTTTTCCATCGGCCGCGAGTTGCCGAAACAATTCTCAGTGCAATTATCCTACGTGGGCCGCTTTGGCCGCGACCTACTTACGCAGCGTGACTTGAATCAGCCCCTCGATATCGTTGATCCCAAGACCGGAATTGACTACTACAAGGCCGCAGCGGCTTTGTCTAACCTGGCGAGGTCTTTTGCTGCGGCTAACTTAGCCTTACCGCCGCCCAACTCATGTGGAACCCCCAACTTCTATACCGGCTGTATCACGACAGCCCAGATCCAGAGCGTTACGGCGGCGATGCTTGGCCCGACTGCGCAGTACTGGGTGGACATGCTGCCCCCACTTCGGGCGGGCACGCAGTATCGGACCCTCCCAGCCATCACGACGTTAGGGACTCCAGTACCTGCGGGGAAAAATGCCACAGATAGCCTGATTGAGTCGGTTTTCGACCTTTATTACAACCCAGCCTTGTCCGTCATTGGCGACGAGATTGTGGGGTTGGCGGACATTGACTCATACGGCGGACTCGGAGACAACAGCGGATCAAACACACCCTATTTCTTCAACAGCCCGCCAGGCCCGGGCTCATCGCCCTTCGGTACTTCCGGCAAGTTTTTGAGCAACCAGGCCTTCTCCATGTATGGATGGAGCTCCATTGGCAGTTCGAACTACCACGCGTTACAGGTCAGCCTGCGGAAGCAGTTCAGCCACGGAGTTCAGTTTGATTTCAACTACACGTTCTCAAAGTCCATGGACATCACTTCCGCGGCCTCGCGCGTAGGGTTTTCTGTTTATGGCTACCAGAATATCGGCCTTGTCGGAAGCCGCTTGGCGAATGCCTTTTCCCCGAACCTGGCCCGAGCCGTCTCCGACTATGACCTCACCCACCAGGTGAACCTCAACTGGATTGCGGATGTCCCGGTCGGCAAGGGCCGGGCCCTGGCTCATAACGCCAACGGCATTCTGGATGCTTTCATCGGCGGCTGGCAGCTTTCCGGTCTGGCTCGCTGGACCAGCGGATTCCCCTACAGCGTGGATGGCGGGCAGCGGTGGCCCACGGACTGGTTCCTGACTGCCATCACCCAGATGACCGCCAGGCCGAGGACAGGCATTTTCAAGCTTCAGATACCCGACCCGGTGACTGGGAAACTCGACGCATTTGTCAGCCCCTTCGCCAACCCTACCGCAGCCCAGAATGACTTTACCCTGCCACTTCCGGGCGGGGTTGGGTCGCGCAATGTCTTGCGTGGCGATGGCTTCGCCAGTTGGGACATGAGCCTGGCGAAACGCTGGAAGATGCCGTACCGGGAAACCCACAATCTGCAATTTCGATGGGAAGTGTTCAACGTGCCGAACCTCACGCGCTTCAACGCCCAGGGCGTGGGTGCATCACTGCTTACTTCGCTTACGCAGTCGCCGGGCACCTTCGGCGCGTACACCAGCCTGCTGACCCAGCCGCGCGTAATGCAGTTTGCGCTACGTTACGAATTTTAATCGCGACTGCCCTAAACAGGTAACGCGCAAAACAAGCGGGGCACAAATTTTTGCACTCTCATGCCGTGGTAGACGCGCCACCCGCCTCTTCACCACTCCGTGAATCTGCTGGCGTTTCCTTGCCGTGGTTGACTTTATAACGCGACTCGTTGCAAATGGTTTCTCTGGGAATACCCGCATCTACGGATCGGATTCTCGATGAACATTCTTGATGCTCTTGTCGGCAAGCCCATCAAGACAAGCGATGAACGCGCGGAGCAGATCGGCCCTGCCTCGGGCATCCCCATTTTCGGCCTCGATGCCCTCAGCTCCGCAGCCTACGGTCCCGAGGCCGCTTTGAGTCTTTTGATCCCGCTCGGCCTTCTCGGCTTGCAGTACATCATCCCCATCAGCGCGGCCATTATCACGCTTCTGGTCATCGTTTACTTTTCCTACCGCCAGACGATCGCTGCGTATCCATCTGGCGGCGGCTCGTACACGGTGGCGCGCTATAACCTGGGTGCTTTCGCCAGCCTGCTCGCCGCGGCGGCGTTACTCACGGACTACATCCTTACCGCCGCGGTGGGAATTTCTGCCGGTGTTGGAGCGTTGGTCTCCGCCGCGCCATCTCTGCAGCCGCACACGGTCTCATTGTGCGTCGGAATTCTGGTTATTGTCACGATCCTGAACCTGCGCGGCGTGCGTGATGCCGGAGTCGCCTTCATGCTCCCGACGTATCTTTTCGTCGGCACGCTGCTGATCACGCTTGCCGGGGGGCTTGTGCGGGCCGCGCTTAGCGGCGGGCATCCTGCCGCGATCGCGCCGCTGCCGCCGCCACGGGCAATCACCGAGGCCGTTACGTTTTGGCTGCTGCTCAAAGTATTTGCCAGCGGCTGCACCGCGCTCACCGGCGTGGAGGCCGTCAGCAACGGCGTAAGAGCATTCCGCGAACCTGCTGTGAAGAACGCGCAACGCACGCTTACGGTAATCATTTTTCTATTGGCCGTGCTCCTGGCGGGAATTTCTTATCTCGTAAAAATCTACGGCATCGCCGCGACCAATCCGGGGCAGCCTGGTTACCAGAGCATTCTCTCGATGCTCATCGGGGCGGTCTTCGGCAAAGGAATTTTCTATTACGTGACCATCGGCTCGATCTTGCTGGTTCTTTCGCTGTCCGCGAACACGGCGTTTGCTGATTTTCCGCGCCTTTGCCGCGCCATCGCCCTGAACAACTATCTCCCGCACGTCTTCAGCTTTCGCGGCCGCCGGCTTGTCTATACGTGGGGGATCATGGTTCTCGCCTTTCTAACGTGCGCCTTGCTCGTCCTTTTCGGCGGCGTCACCGACAGATTGATCCCCCTTTACGCCGTGGGTGCATTTTTAGCTTTCACACTTTCGCAGTTCGGCATGGTGGTGCACTGGCGAAAAAATCGCGGCCCGCACTGGTGGAAAAGCGCGCTGGTGAATGGTCTGGGCGGATGCGTAACCGGTGTCACCGTTATCGTGGTGCTGATCGCTAAATTTATCGAAGGCGCTTGGATCACCTTGCTTTTTATTCCCCTTTTGATCGTGTTTTTCACCGCGGTTCGGCGGCACTATCACTCCGTGAGAATAGCCACCACCTGCACCGCGCCGGTAATCCCCGCCACTACGGATTCGGTTCCTATCGCGATCGTGCCCGTGGACCGCTGGAGCCGCATCTGCAAACAGGGGCTCGAATTCGCGTCGAGGCTTTCGCCGGAAATCATCGCCGTCCATGTGGAATCCGGTGAGCATTCCGAGCTCTTGCACGAGGACTGGGAGCGCTACGTTGAGGGACCATTCCGCGCCGCAGGAGTGGAGCCGCCCAAGCTTATGATCCTGCCTTCGCCGTACCGCTTCGTTATCGTTCCCATCGTGCAGTACGTCCTCGAATTGTCCGCAAAGCATCCGGAGCGGCAGATTGTTGTCGTTATTCCGGAACTCGTCGAGGATCGCTGGTATGAAACTTTTCTGCATAATCAACGCGGCCGGCTCTTGCAATGGTTGCTGCTGGCGCGGGGCAACGATCGCATCTTCACCGTAGCGGCCCCCTACTATCTGGGAGAACACGCGCAACCTCCCATCCACTTTCAGTAGGTCGGAATTTGCAGTTGGCAGCGAGCGCAATCCAAATACCTTCGATGACACCGGGGCTACAGATTGCGGAACACCTGTTGCAATCCGGCGGTAAAATCGCCGACGTGCTGGAGTTCCTTCTCGGGAAGCGTGGAATATAGTTAGCTATGATAACTAATTATTTTTTGGAGGTGTCGGCAATGAGCGCCGCAACCGAAAGCATCGGAATCACAAACCTCGGCCAAATCTCGATCAATGTTCGTGACCTGGAACGCGCCACGGTATTCTATCGCGACGTATTAGGTTTGCCGCTTTTGTTCACGGTGCCCAACCTGGCTTTCTTCGACTGCGGCGGGGTGCGGCTGATGCTGGGCCGCGCCGAAACGCCGGAGCTGGATCATCCGAGTTCCATCCTCTACTTCCGTGTAACGGAAATCAAGGCTGCGCACCAGCGCCTGCTCGAGATGGGCGTGCAATTCCTCAGCGCGCCGCGCGTGATCGCACCAATGCCGACGTATGATCTGTGGATGGCGGCCTTTCGCGACTCGGAAGGGAATATCCTCCAGCTGATGAGCGAGGTGCCCCGCTGAGATACCTCTAGCCGGAATCATGCCCCCAGGGCGAACAAGAGGAGCGGAAGTACGAAGGTACTGGGACGCACTTTGTGAGATGAGGCGGGAGTACTGGAAGAAATGAATCTGACAGGCTATCGACGCGTGCCTACGCGAATTGCAGAATCGCGATTGTAGTCGGGAGTTGGGCGGGATTCCGGAGCAATTTTGTACTTTGATTGCTTCTGCATGTCGCGCTACTGATCGCGAGCTCAGTAACGCGAGTGGAATACCGGGCCAGCTTCTGATTACATTTCCCTCCATCCCCACGCCCGAGCGGCCGGTGCCCCCACCGGCCGCTCACTTTTTTGGCAGGATTTGGCAAAAGAAAAAAGGCGGACTGGAGTCCGCCCTTTTTGACTGACCAAAAATAAAAAAGGGGGCTGGTGCAAGCCCCCTCTTTCCAATTGACGCCCCAAACCAGATCCCGAGTCGAGGTTCGGTTCCGGCCACCCCGGGAAGCCAATTTCGTATGTTGATTCAGAAACGTGCAAGCCAGGTGCCAGTGGGCCAAATGAAATGAATGGGCTAGCAGGTAGTTGAAATCACAGGATTTATGGTGGAGGGCAGAACATTTAAAAGATAGCCGAGGGAAAGAAATCTACTAAATTCCACATACTCAGGCGGATGCGTCTACGTTCTTTGGGAGGAGGGACGAAGGTAAGGAACCCGGTCTAGGCGCCGATGGAGGAGCGGACTGCGTTGGCGAGGGACTGGCTGAAGCGATGGACGTCGGCGTCGTGCTCGGCTTCGACCATGACACGGGCGAGTTGCTCGGTACCGGAGTAGCGGAGCACCACGCGGCCGTTTTCGCCGAGCTTGGATTGGGCTTCGGCCAGGGCGCGCGAGACTTCGGGGAGAGATTCCAGCGGAGGTTTTGAACGGACTTTTACGTTGAGGATGACTTGCGGGTAGTCTTTGAATCCCTCAATCAGAGATTCGAAGTGGCCACGCATGGATACGAGCGAAGCGATCTTCACAGCCGTGAGGAGGCCATCGCCGGCGGGAGAGTCGTCGAGGAAAATTATGTGGCCAGACTGTTCGCCGCCGAGCACACTGCCGCTGCGGAGCATTTCTTCCAGGACGTAGCGGTCGCCCACATTGGCGCGGGCAAGCGAAACACCTTCGCGGGCAAGGGCGCGCTCGAGGCCGAGATTGGACATGGAGGTAGCAACAACACGATTGCCGGCAAGCTTGTTTTGCGATTTCAGGAAACGCGCCGCGGCAAGAAGGACGCCATCGCCGTTGACGACTCTTCCGGTTTCGCACACGAAGAGGGCGCGATCGGCATCGCCATCGAAGGCCACGCCCAGCCTGGCGCGCTCGGCGACAACCCGCTTTTCCAATCCTTCCAGATGGAGCGAGCCGCAGGCAGCATTGATGTTGCGGCCGTCGGGTGAGGCGCCCATAGCGACGACTTCCGCGCCGAGAGAGCGGAAGAGTTCCGGTCCAAGCTTGTAAGCCGCGCCATTGGCGCAATCGAGAAGGATGCGGAGGCCAGCAAGCTTAGCCCCGGGAATGACTCGGCTGCGAAGGAAGGCGAGATATTCGGCATCGAGCGATTCATCGGCGACCAGGGCTGGAGATTTTTTTGGCGGGGCGTCGGTGCGATGCCTGAAAATGTCCGCTTCCAGAACTTCTTCAACGGTATCGGGGAATTTCATGCCTGCATGCGAAAAGAGCTTTACGCCATTGTCGTGGAACGGATTGTGAGAGGCGGAGATAACTACACCGGCCTGGAAATCGTTTTGCCGGACGAGGCACGCGACGCCGGGAGTGGTGATGACGCCGGCGAACGCGACGGAGGTGCCGGCTTCGGCGAGGCCCGCTGCCAGAAGCGCGGCGATGTGGGGGCCGGATTCACGAGTGTCCATGCCAATGAGGGCGTGGGGCTTGGGATTTTCGCGGCGCAGATAAGCTCCCAGCGCTCGCCCAGTCGCGTACAGCGTGGCGTCATCGAGTGGAGGCGTTCCGGGAACACCCCTGATTCCATCTGTGCCGAAGAGTTCTTTGGACATGAAGATCGAGAGGCCGATCTCTGCGAAGATGACCTGAAATTAGTTTAGCATAGCGCGGAATTGCGCCTCAGCAGGCGCGTGTAAGAATTTCAAGAAAATTAAGCAAAGCGAGCAGTGAAGGCGCTGGGCCAGGCATGGAAACGTGCAGACGAGGCTGCGCCAGTGGTTTGCAGGAGTGTGTTACCGTGTTGAAGACGGAGCTGCCTGTGCAAGGAACGGAAACATCCCCCTCAGTCGTCCGGATTACCGGAGTCACCTTCAGCCTGCGTGTGATCTCGGCAGCCATTATTCTGTTGTTCTGCTACTACGCGGCGGGCGTGGTGATCACGGTGCTGCTGTCGATTTTGCTCGCGTATTTTCTCGATCCGGCCGTGGAATTTCTCGAAAGATTGCGCCTGCCCAGGACGCTCGGAGCAATGATCATTGTTTTGCTCTTGATCGCGGTGTTGGTGGCGGTGAGTTTTGGATTGGGGTCGCGAATTGCAGATTTTGGCGCTAACTGGCCGAAATACAGCGCGGTGCTGCGGCAGGCGGTAGGAGCGGTAGAGGGGAAGCTCGAAGGAATCAATTCGGAGCTAGCGCCGGGCTCGCGTGCTGCCAATCAACCTACGGAAGTACGAAGCGCGGAACCCGAGATTGTGCGCACACTGATCCTGCGCGGGGCCGGCTCGCTCTACGCGCTCTTTCTCGAAATTACCTTTTTGCCCTTCCTGGTCTTTTTCATGCTGGCTGCGAAGCGCGAGGTTTGGCACGGCACCCTGCAGCTTTTTCCCGTATCGCGGCGGACGCAGGTGAAGGAGACGCTGGAGGACTTGCGCGATGTCCTGCGCGATTATCTGGTGGGGATGAGCGTGGTGGCGTTGTTGGTGATTGCGGTGAGCAGCGCGTTCTTCTGGTTTATCGGGCTGGACTATCCGGTACTCACGGGGATGGCGTCCGGCTTGCTGAACATGGTGCCGTATATTGGCGCGGTGCTGGCGTGGCTGCCGGCTTTCGTGATCGCGCTGGCTAAGTGGAAAACGCTGGCTCAGTTCGCAATGATCGCGGCGGTGCTTACGACGGTGCATGTGCTGGCGCTGAACCTGGTCGCGCCGCAGATCGTGGGGCGCCGAGTCCAGTTGAATGCCGTCGCGATCACCGTTGCGCTGCTCTTCTGGGGCTGGGTGTGGGGCGGCATGGGATTGCTCCTGGCGATACCCATCACAGCATCATTGCGCGTGATATGCGACCACACAGAATCTTGGAAACCCATCGGGCGGTGGCTGAGCGCGTGAAGCAAGACTCTTGCGCGGATCAATGGGCTCTCTGCCAAAAGAAAACCTGATTCACGAGGCGTTCACCATCCCGTTCAAAATTGTATGCGGAGGATTCCATGAAGCGTATTGCTCTGTGTGTGGCTCTTTCGATGGTAGTGGCGGGGCTCGCAAGCGCGCCCGCCGCGCAAGCATGGGGCTGCAAAGGCCACCAGACCTTAGCTTTGATCGCGGAAAAACATCTGACACCGGAAGCGAAACAGATGGTGCAGACGTTGCTGAACGGAAATCCCATCGATCCCGCACTGAAGCGCTATTGCGGCGACGCCTCGCGCGATGCCATGGCCGACGCGTCCACTTGGCCTGACGACATCCGAGGCCAGGCGAAAAACGGGCCGCTGCATTACATCGACATTCCGCGCGGAGCCAAGCGCGCACCTCTCCGTGAGTTTTGTGGGAAAGACGGCTGCGTCACCCAAGCGATTGAGGACGATCGCGCCATTTTGGAGGACAAGAATGCGAATGCCGGGAAAAGGGCAGAAGCGTTGCGCTACTTGATCCACTTCGTCGGCGATCTGCACCAGCCGCTGCACGCGACGACCAACGACGACGAAGGCGGTAATTGCGTCCCGGTGAAATATTTCCGCCGAAAAGTGCGGGAGCATGATCATTCCTATTCCCCAAACCTGCATAGCTTGTGGGATACGGCGATTCCGGAGCGGGACATGGAAGGCGCCGACCCCGCCGAATTCGCGGAAACGCTCGAAGAGATTTACTCCGCGCAGATCGCGGGCTGGCAAAAGGCGGGGATCCACGTGGAAGACTGGGCTTGGGAGAGCCACGGATTCGCAGAAAAAATCATCTATGGTGAGCTCACACCCAAGATAGCCATCGAGCCACCGGTTGCGGTGCACAGTTGCGCCGACGACAACAAGATCGGCGAACGTCTATTGAGCCAGAACATCGCCGTGGCCGCTGCTTATCAGGAAAAGGCCGCGCCCGTGGTGGAAGAGCGAATCGCGCAAGCAGGGATACGCCTGGCGATGATTTTAAACGAAGCCGCGGCGACGAACGCTGCGAAGGCGACACCCTAGTGCCGTTCCAACTCGTTCGAGTCTGCTTGCGCTGGCAGGCAACCCTTTCGACAAGGCTTTTTCATCTTCGGGTCGGACCGTCATTTGGCCTGCCTGCAAGCAGGCCTAAATAGTTGGAACGGCACTAGGTTCAGACGGCTATGGCTGAGCAGGCGGCGTGCTCGGGCCTGAGGCCCCCAGTGATTTGAGATAAGTGACGAGCTGCCAGCGCCGGGGCTCGGGAAGCTTCGACCAGACCGGCATGCCGCGACGGACCACGCCGTTCGTCAAAATCCAGAAAATCGAACCGGGCGGCGCTTCCTGGACTTCTTGGGCCCGGAGGCTCGGTCCCTTCTTGCCTCCCTCGGCAGAAGCGCCGTGGCATTCCGCGCAGTGCTGTTCGAATAGATTTCTTCCGGCGGCGACTGCCTCGGGATCCTTTTCGAATGGGTTGCGCTTTGCGCGGGCTTTCTCCGGCGCCAGGGTGAGTTCAGCGTAAATCCGCGCGTCCTTTTGGTACTTGGCAGCGGGGGGTTTCCCTTCTTGCGCGGAGGAGACCGAGATGGCGAGAAGAACAGCTGTAAGTGTCAGAAGCGCAGTGCATTCCTTCACCGGCGGCCTCCGAAGAGTCGGCCGGCCATTGTGCCAAAGCCCGAAATTTCGCGCGAAAGTCCCCACCGGAGAAGGAACCTGTGACTATTGTCGTTCAAGCCGAAGCCGGGCGAGAGGCGCAGAGTCCAGCCTGAGGGAAGATTCCAGGCAACGGCCGGCGCGAGATAGTGGGAAGTGTCTCTCAGTCCGAAGTGGTGATGGTCACCCAGGCCGCCGTACATCTCTGCCCCCACGCTGAAATTCTGCGGACAGAACGTGCACCGCTTTGCGGAAGCTTTCAAGGCAAGGGGGCGGCTGGTGCCGAGCGCGTAACCAAATTCCCAGGGATTATTCGACAGATTTTTCGCCGCGAGAGTGTTCTCGGTGAAATTCCAGCCCTTGAATGTGCTGGAAAGAATCAGCTTCAGCTCGATTTCATGGTTGTGCTCTTTGCGGGCCTCGGCGTTGGGAGTCAAGAAGTCGGATTCCACGTCGTGGCCTTCCACTTCCTTCAGGATTTTGTCCGCGCCGCTCTTGTGCTCGTATTCGAAATAGAGAATAGGATTGATGAAGTGCTCGCGCTTCAGCGGGCGGATGCGGTTCTCCCAACGGAATCCGGTGAAGATTGTGCTGTCGCCGAAGGTGGTTTGCCCATCGAGATAGAACTCGGTGGTCCACCAGGCAGTAGCACCGTATTCGAATTCCGCCCAGAAGGAGTGGAAGTTGTTACCAGCACGCTGGGTCCCAAGGGCGGAAAAATATTCGATTTCGAGATTGCCGGGCTCCTCAAGGTAGTGATCGTAGGCAACGATATAGGGGCTCTCCTGAGCACGAGCGGTCAACGAAAAACAACCTCCGAGAGGCAGGAGCAGGAATAGAAGCCAGAAACGAAAACGAAGGAAGGCCAAGCCGTACTCTCCTTGCAAGTAATTTGCAAAAACTAATTCAGACTAACTTAGTCCGATATACTTTGCAAACTACTTGCATCTGGAGCTTGGTTGAGCGGAGCATGACGGCTTCGTAGCTTTTTCCCCGCGACAAGGAACAGTTGGCACATTGACATGGCGAAGCACACGCGCGATGCTGGCAATGATTTCGCCGTGCGGGGGATAAGCCTTGAAGCCCACGGATCTTGTTCTCGCATTGCTTGATGAAGCATATGAAAAAAGAACCTGGCACGGACCAAACTTGCGGCAGTCCCTGCGCGGGGTGACCGCAAAACAGGCGGCATGGCGGCCCGGGCCAGGCAGGCACAATATCTGGGAAGTGGCCTTGCACGCGGCCTACTGGAAATATGCGGTGCGGCGTCGCGTAGAAGGCGGAAAGCGCGGATCGTTTACCCTAAAAGGGAGCAACTTTTTTGCACGGCCGGAAAAGGGAAAATTGACCCAGGTGGCCTGGAGCGCGGACAAAGCTCTGCTGGAGCAAGAGCACAGGCGGATGCGCGCCGCGATCGAGAGGGTTCTGCGGACGCCCCGCGGAACAAAGATTTTGCGCATGCTCTACGGCGTTGCGCTTCACGATATCTATCACGCGGGGCAGATCCGGCTGCTCCGCCGATTGATGCGTCATTGAATCCGGCTGCCAATCATCTCAATATTCCTGCCGACGAAGCCCCCGAACGGCAAGTGAGAGCGTTCCTGCGTCCTGGAACAGACGAATGGCTGCGATTCCGGCACCGCCGCTGGCCCGGCACTCGGCGGCGTTTTCGAGGGTGATGCCGCCGATGGCAAGGACGGGAATTTCGACGGCGTGGCAGGCCTGCGCGAGACGCGCAAGCCCTTGAGGCTGACCGAAAACGGCTTTGGAAGGTGTGGCAAAGACCGGGCCGAAGAAAATGTAATCGGCGCCTGCGCGGGCGGCAGATTGCACGGCCTCGAGCGAATGGCAGGAGACGCCAACCAGAAAGTTTTGCGGCGGAGGCTGGGCAGCGGCGATCACACGTCTCGCGTCTTCCACGGACAGGGAATTCTCTCCGAGGTGAACTCCGCCGGCGTGTTCGGCGAGGGCGACGTCGAGGCGGTCGTTTACCAGAACGCGCGTCGCGCAGCTCGTGTTTGAAGATGCTTGCGCCACGCGCCGCAAAGCCTCGCGAGTGAGCGCGGAACATTCTTTCCCTGATAAATCCTTTTCGCGGAGCTGAATCCAATCCAAGCCGGCCGCCGTTGCTGCCTCGATCTTCCGGAGCAGCGCATCGACGCAGTTTTTTTCTCCGGCCACATTCAAGCTGCTCCGGTCGGTCACATAACAAAGAATAGGTTGCTTGTGTTGCATGCTAGGCGCGAGGCGGCGACAATTACTGCGGAGGAACACGCGCGGCGCCGGAGCGTGAACCGATCATGCCGATAGCTATAATAATATCTACCACGCCGAGACCGCTGACTGCCCCGCGAAACGTAGGGTGCAGAAGCACCGGAATGAGCACGGGGAAATGGCTGAGGAAGTAGTTTTGCTCCCAGAAGCTCGTCCAAGGGAGATATAGAAGCAGCGCTCCCATCTCGAAGCATAAAACGACGAGCATTGCGCGAAGAACGCGATTCATGAGCGAGAGAAGGCAGACTGCATCAAAATGGGCCGGAGGTCAGCGGGCGGGCTTCTGAAGAGCGGCGATGCGCTCGGCCACGTCGCGATAGTCGATATTCGCCGCATAGACCTGCGAGAAACTTTTTAGCGCCGCTTCCAGGTCACCCGCGGATTCCTGGGCCACACCCAAATCATACCGCAAGGCGAGGATACTTTCGGGATCCATGTCTGGGGTACGCAGGGCGCGCTCGTACCAGATGGCGGCGATGCCGGGCTGGCCCTTTTCCATGAAGGCAAGACCCAGCAGCGTACTGCACTGCATGGTATAGCGAAATGCTTTGCCGTGGTCCGTGGCCTTGGCGACTTTTTGAAATTCGCTGATGGCCTCTTCGAGCAGGCCCATCTCGCGGAACGCTATGCCCAGATTGTAGTGAGTCTCCAGGTCTTCATCCTCGGCGCCCATTTCACCCAGCTCGGCGCGAAATTCATCGAAGACTTCCTTGAGAGGAGCATTCTCGAGTGGCGATGCGGCCTTTACATTTGACAGCGACTTGGCAACCGGCGCTCCTGCAGAAGGAGCCGGCTGGGAGTAAGAAGGAGCAAGTTCGCCGATGCCGAGCTGCTCGATCTCATTGGCCAGGTCAGCGAGAAATTGATCGGAGGCAAGGCTGCCAGCGGCCGACGCCGGTGTGGCGCCCTTCCCCACGGCTTCGGGCGGTCTCTGCTCGTGAGCAGGAACGAGCGCCTCAGGCTCGATGACCAACTCGTAGTCCTGATCGAGCTCGAATTCGGGTTCTTCCACTTTCGGAGGCTTCGCAGCCTTCTGCTTCTTTTCTTTTTCTTTTTCTTTTTCTTTTTCTTTGGCTTTCGCCGCCTTCGACGCTGAATCCTCCTGCTGACCGGAGGTGGAAGGTATTGGCGCGAGTTTCTGAGCCGGTGGGATGTCGGGCGCGGCCGCTGTGGGCTGAACCGCTTCCTCGACGGCCGGAGCTTCGACCGGGATTTCGAATTCAGCCAAGCCGGGCGCATCCGCAGGAGGAGCGGCAGCAGCTTGTGTGGGGACGGCAAATTCCTTCGAGGCGGGAGGTGTCGCGACACCGTGGGCGGGTAGCGTCTCCTCATGCAGCGTTGCCCATTCCTCCGAAAGATCGACTTCCTGGACTTCCGGTTCCGCGGGTGCAGGCGCAGCTTCAGCGGGCTCGAGCGAGATTTCTTCTACTACAGGTGCGGGAGGCTCGGGAACAACAGCCGCCTCAGGCAGAGCGGCAACTTCCGGCCCGGTCGGCTGTGCAGCGACCTCGCCGACCTCGGGTTCTGGCGGAACAGCAGACGCAGTGATTGCCGCCAGCTCTGCATCGCTGAGTCCCGCGGCCCGCTGGAAGCGGCGGCGCAATTCACCAAAACGCTCCGAACTCCGCTGGTCACCCCGTTCGCGGTGGATTTGCTCCAGTTGCGCGGCGAGCTCCGCGGTACGCCGGTCGTCGCTGGCGCCGAGGACAAAGTCGAGCAGTTTTTCTAGCGTCGGCGTATGCCTTGGGGCGCGGCGCAAAATTGCTTCGAGGAGACCGATGGCCTTCTGCGTCAGACCATAACTGGCAAAAAGATCGACGTCAGTGAGCGATTGGGAGATGAATTTTTGCGTTTCCTCGTCGAGCGCAGGCTCTGCCGCGGAAGCTTCAGGCTTCGCCTGCACTTCGGGGGCGGACTCCTCGATGGAGGGACGAAGTTTCGGAGCCTCCGGCTTGGGCAGTTCGGCCGGAAGAGGCACTTCGGGAATTGCCGCGATCTCTTCCAGCTGTTCCGCCGGAAGAAGTCCGAGCTTGCGCAGCACGCCATTGAGTTTGCGCTTGGCGGAATCGCTCTCCGGCTCGCGGTCGACAAGCTTTTCGAATACCTCTTTGGCGCGCTCCAGTTGGCCAGAGGCGGCGAGGGCATCACCCAGCTGCGCGAGGGCATCGGGAAGCCGGAAAGAATCGCTTGTGCGGCCGTACGTATCCACGAGCCACTCACGGGGCTCGATGCGGTCTGGCATGTGCGTGGCCAGTTCGTTCAATAGATGGCTCACGACATCGTGCTCCCCGGCGTCCAGCATCGGGATGCGCACGCGCGCGATGATGGTCATGGCGCTTTCGCCCTGCCCGGACTGGAGCAGCGCTTCGACGACCTTCTGCATCAGGCCGAAGTTTTTTTCATCGGCTTCAAAAACGCGCAGTGCTAGCGCGGTAGCTTCTTTCCATTTGACGTTCTTGATATAGAGGTCGAGGAGCAATTCGGCTTGCTCGCCTCCTTTGTCAAGTCCCGAAACCTGCTCGAGGAGATGAACGGCTTGGGCGAAATTTCCCTGCGTGGAGAGGGCGCGGGCTTTGACCGTGACGGCGTCGACGTTGGTGGCGTCTATTTTCAGAACTTTTTCGGCGAGCTTCTCGCATTCAGCCTGGTCGCCGCGCGCGAGTGCGCGCTGCGAAGCCGTAATGTACGCCTCGACCGCTTCCTTCGATTGACCCATGGCCTGGTAGAGATCGGCCAGGCGAATCTGAATGCGCAGGTTGTCCGGCTCGGCGAGGAGCAGTTTTTTCAGAAGTGAGATAGCTTCCGGCTGGCGATTGTTCTTCAGATGAATTTCAGCGAGCTGCAGGAAAAGCGGCCGGGCCTCGCTCATCACCCCTTGCTGTACGTAAAGGTCCGCGAGCTTTTCGAGCGGGCGGATTTCCTCGGGAGCGAGCTTGGCGATGCGCTTGTAAACGGCAATGGCTTTGGTCAGGAACCCGTCTCCGACAAAAAGCTGGGCGAGCCGTTCGAAATATTCGATGGCCTGGAAGGTTTCGCCCTGGCGAATGTAGAGCTCGCCGATGGTCATGAGCGTGACCTGGTCGCGCGGCTCGTACTTCAGAATTTGCTGGTACTCGGCAATGGCCTGCGCAACCTTGCCCTGGTTCAGCAGTTTTTGCGCGGCTTCGACGTGTTTGCTTTTGTTATAGGCCATGCGCGAACTCGGACAGTAATCCCCGGGACCCCGATTCGCTCGGGGTAAGAAAATCCTTCCCAGCCTGCCCGAACACTCTCCCGACCGGCCGTTGCGGCGGCAAGGCAAGCCGCAACGGTACTTCGTTACGCTAACAGGCGGTGAAAAGCCAAGTCAACGAAGGCAGAAATGCTTGTGAGCAGGCAGTTATCCCCGTTGGTAATAGGAAACTCGTAGGCGAAGACGAGACGAAAAGCCGGCGAAACGATTTGCCCTCAGATTTCGAGCGGCAGAGCCGTCTGGGTCGCGCCGCTGGCCCAGCAGGTTGATTCGCGCACCGGAGCGAAGGAGTAGCGGTGGAGCGGCGTCGGGCCATGAAGACGCAGGGCTTCCAGATGGTCGGGTGTGGCGTAGCCCTTATGGCGTGCCAGGCCGTATTGCGGATAGACCGCGTCCCATTCTTCCATGCGGGCATCGCGGTAGGTCTTGGCGAGGATGGAAGCCGCGGCGATGGAAACGCTGCGGGCGTCACCCTTGATGATGGACTTCTGCTCGATGATCACATCAAGCTGCATGGCGTCAATAAGGAGATAGTCCGGCACGATCGAGAGTTGCTGGAGCGCAGCGGTCATAGCTTGGCGGCTGGCCTGATAGATGTTCCAGGCGTCGATGCGCTGGGCGTCCACTTCGGCGACGGCCCACGCGAGAGCGTGTTCGCGAACGAGCTCGGCGAGTTGCGAGCGGCGCTCGGCGGGCAGTTTTTTCGAATCATCCAGGCCGACAATGCGCCGCCTGGGATTGAGGATCACGGCGGCAGCGACAACCGGGCCGAACAGCGCGCCCCGGCCGGCTTCGTCGAGTCCGGCGATGCGCGTCCAGCCGAGTTGACGTGCCGCTCGCTCGAAACGGGAGGAGCAGAGGCGGCTCATTTCGGCGCGGATTTTAGCACAGAGTAACGCCTGCACTGCGCCGTCCAAAATAATAAAAGCCCCAGCAAGCCGGGGCTTTTGCGACTTTCTATGGCTGAAGAGGGTTTGCTGCTTACGCCTTGGCGTCCGT
>Ga0307479_10000349_pt1 | contig 41554 bp, 29 predicted proteins | sample atmos_gasesECM4C_FD_203743 | JGI IMG/M metagenome (GOLD analysis project Ga0307479, IMG submission 203743) | Hardwood forest soil microbial communities from Morgan-Monroe State Forest, Indiana, United States - atmos_gasesECM4C_515 | ecosystem: Environmental > Terrestrial > Soil > Temperate...
CGGCAAAATGCGCTTTTGGCGCAACACCACCATTGCGAATCTAGCGTCGGGCCAGACAGCAACACTCCCAGCTGGAACCTTGGGCTACGAGTGGGATGAAGATCTCGACAACGGAGCCCGACCCGCCGGATTATTCGATCTCTCGACGGCCACATACGCCTTGACTACAGATCTTCTGCTGGACAACGGCAGCACAACTGGCGCTGGCATTGCGACACATCACTTGACGACGTATCGCGCCCCGAGTGGAGCTCTGGTGTTTGGTGCCGGCACGATTCAATGGTCGTGGGGTCTCGATTCGAATCATGACAACCCGTTCGGATTCCCCTCTCCGGCACCGGACCCGGACATGCAGCAAGCCACCGTGAATCTTTTTGCAGACATGGGTGTCCAGCCCGGGACATTACAGGCGGGACTTCTCATTGCCTCGCAGTCCACCGATACGACGCCACCGGTTTCGACGATCACTTCCCCGGGGACGGGCTCATCGTTCCATGCCGGAAATGCCGTGACGATTACGGGTACTGCGATCGACTCCGGTGGTGGAGTGGTAGCGGGGGTCGAAGCGTCTGTAGACGGGGGGACCACTTGGCACCCAGCCACTGGTCGGGAGAATTGGAGCTATTCCTGGACGCCCCTCGCGGCTGGATCAGCAACTATCAAGAGCCGGTCGGTAGATGACAGTGGCAATCTCGAAATTCCCTCCGCAGCTTTAACTCTTACCGTGACCCCCCGACAGTGTCCGTGCACGATCTGGCCGAGCAGCACCGTGCCCGCGATCCCTTCCTTCAACGACCCCTCGGCGGTCGAGGTTGGGGTCAAATTCACCCCTGATCTGTCTGGCTACATCCTGGGCCTGCGTTTCTACAAGGGCAGTGCCAACACCGGTACCCACATCGGCAACCTCTGGACCAGCACGGGTACCCTGCTGGCTACTGCCACCTTCACGGCGGAGACGGCTTCCGGCTGGCAGCAGGTCAACTTCTCGACCCCGTTGTTAATTACGGCCAATACCGTCTATGTGGCCTCCTATCATACTGACGTGGGTGGATACGCCGTGGATCAGGGTTACTTCGCGACCACCGGCTTCAACGACCCGCCGCTGCACGCGCTGCAGGATGGGGCAAGCGGCGGCAACGGGGTGTTCCTACCAGGCGCGAGCGGATTCCCGACCAACACCTTTCAATCAGACAACTACTGGATCGACGTAGTCTTTAATACGACTCTGTCCTCTCTTACTATGAGCCCGACGAGCGTTACGGGCGGAAATCCCTCCATTGGTACGGTGACGCTGAGCGGGCCTGCTCCTAGTAGTGGTGAGCAAGTCACCCTTTCCAGCAGCAACCCGGCAGTGGCCACAGTGCCGACCAGTATGACCGTTCCGGCCGGATCGACTAGCGCCACCTTCCCAGTGACCACCAGCGCGGTGGCTGCATCGACCCAGGTTACGATCACTGCGTCTGACAGCGGCACCCTAATAGCTTCACTCACTGTGATACCCCCAGTCGTCTCCTCGCTGGCACTGAACCCCTCGAGTGTCACTGGTGGTCCGCTGGGATCCTCCACTGGCACCGTGACGCTGAACGGGCCAGCTCCTGGTGGGGGTGCGCAAGTTACGCTTTCCAGCAACAACTCAGCGGCAACCGTCCCGGCCAGCGTGACCGTTCCGGCCGGAGCCACCAGCGCCACCTTCCCGGTGACCACGTCTATAGTGGTCACTTCGCAGACCGCCACAATCTCGGGCTCGTATAACAATACGACTCAGAGCGCAAATCTCACAGTTCACTCCGCGGTTCCAGGGATATAGCAACGACCGCAGTGACTGGAAGTTGATATCAAGTGCAAGAGAACTTTCCCGTTAGAACGCCAGGGACGAAACCTCTCAAGGCATTCCTGTATCTTTTTGCCTTTGCCACATTCAGCCTTTTTGCCCACCCTGCGAACGCCCAGACCTTTGGCTGCAGTCCCGCCATGGCCAACGACATCGTCTGCGAGAACTCATAGCATGGGATCCCTTCCAGCACTTGGGACATTCCGAGTGGCGATGCCGGAGATTCAACGATTCAGGTTTCGCCAGCTTGGACTTCGTCAGCAGAAACGAATTGTCCAGAAAGTTCTCGAGTTCGTTTCCATACACCCTGCGAGTCGCTGACATCCGAATCTCGCCAGCGTCCCAGTTTTAGTGCCGCGTGGGTCCTGAATGAACCTCCATTCCGAGAGACTGGTAAGCGACATTTGAGCCCCACATTCATGGTCTCGAGCGACCAGTTACCCATTCTTCGTCAGCCGCAGAAACCTGAAGATTAAGAAGCATCGAACATCTGCCGACAAACGAAAGATCTGGATCGGTTTGCATAACACTCCCCACATGCCATTTCTAGCGCCAATCATAGACGAACTCAGAATCGCGGCTCTGCGGTGGTGCTCACCGCGCGCGACTGTTCTCAAGTGCACAAGCTGGGAGAACCTTGAAAGAAGGGCGCTGAACCGTATAGGCAAATGCGTGCACCATGGGAATCCGCTCGGTGGAATTAGATCGGAGGAACGAGATATGTACAAACTCAGACTAGATGGAACAAAGTCTACCGAGAGTCCTTCCTTGAAAGAATCAACAGGCCACAAGCGGCTGGCGCTGGCCTGGGTTGTTGTCTTTGCTGCTTGCAGCGTGGCCGCCACATCTGCGAACGCTCAGACCTTTGGCTGCAGTCCCGCCATGGCCAACGACATCGTCTGCGAGAACTCAAAGACGGGGACTCCTTCCAGTACCTGGGACCTTCCCAATGGCGGTGCTGGGGATTTAACGATTCAGGGTTTCGCTACGGACATCAGCGTTAACCAAGGCCAAACGATCTCATTTAAAATTAACACCCCCGCAAGCGCCTATACGATTGATATCTACCGAATCGGGTATTACGGCGGGATGGGTGCGCGCAAAATTGTGAGCATTTCACCTTCCGCCACATTGCCTCAGACTCAGCCTGCATGTTTGACGGACTCGACGACGAATCTGGCCGACTGCGGAAATTGGGCGGTTTCGGCTTCGTGGCAAGTACCTTCCAATGCGACGTCGGGAGTTTATCTTGCTCTACTCACTCGGACGGATACCGGAGGAAAGAGCCATATCGTTTTCATCGTGCGCAACGACGCAAGCCATTCCGGCATCCTTTACCAGACTTCCGATGCTACTTGGCAGGCCTATAACGCTTATGCGGGTCACAGTCTATACGGTCAATTAAACACTTTCGATTCGGCCAATCGCGCCTTCAAGGTAAGTTATAACCGCCCGTTTATTACGCGTGGCTTTTCATTTGAGTCGGCAACCTGGGTCTTCGGCACTGAGTATCCCATGATCCGCTGGCTGGAGGCGAACGGCTTCGACGTGACTTACTTCACCGACATGGACACGGAGCGCAATGGAAGCTTGATTCTGAATCATAAGGTCTATATGAACTCCGGCCATGATGAATACTGGTCGGGGCCACAACGAGCCAACGTGGAAGCCGCCCGCAATGCGGGCGTGAACTTGGCTTTCTTCAGCGGCAATGCAGTCTACTGGAAGACTCGCTGGGAGAACAGCATCGACGGGTCGAATACACCGTATCGCACGCTGGTTTGCTACAAGGAAACATGGGCCAATAAGCCCATCGATCCGTTGGACCCGCCCACCTGGACGGGCACCTGGCGTGATCCCAGATTTAGTCCACCTGCAGATGGAGGGCGGCCCGAAAACGCGCTGACCGGCACGATCTTTATGGTTGACGGTCCAAGCGCTCTGAACGGTGACAATCCTGGGAATCTCTCCATACAAGTTCCCGCCGCCGACGGCAAAATGCGCTTTTGGCGCAACACCACCATTGCGAATCTAGCGTCGGGCCAGACAGCAACACTCCCAGCTGGAACCTTGGGCTACGAGTGGGATGAAGATCTCGACAACGGAGCGCGACCCGCCGGATTACTCCATCTCTCAACGGCCACGTACACTTTAACTACAGATCTTCTCCTGGACTACGGCTCCACGACTGGCGCTGGCAGTGCGACTCATCACATGACGATTTATCGCGCCCCAAGTGGAGCGCTGGTGTTCGGGGCCGGCACAATGCAATGGTCGTGGGGTCTCGATTCCAATCATGACAACCCGTTTGGATTCTCCACCCCGGCGCCGGACGCGGACATGCAGCAAGCCACCGTGAATCTTTTTGCAGACATGGGCGTTCAGCCCGCGACATTACAGTCAGGACTCATCTTTGCCTCGAAGTCCACCAATACGACGGCACCGGTTTCTACGATCACTTCGCCGACGGCGGGCTCAACACTACAGGGTGGAAATACCGTGACGATTACCGGCACTGCGACCGCCTCAGGTGGAGGATTTGTGGCTTTGGTCGAAGTGTCCGTGGACGGTGGGAACAGTTGGCACAGCGCCTCGGGGCTCAACAACTGGACCTACGCTTGGACGCCAACCACGAGCGGACAGGTGACGCTGAAGAGCCGCGCCACCGATGACAGCTTAAATGTAGAGAGTCCCTCCGCAGGCGTCAACGTGACGGTAAACAACGCCTTGACCCTCTGGAGCAGTACGGTGACGCCCGCGATTCCTTCCTTTAACGACCCCTCGGCGGTCGAGGTTGGGGTCAAATTCACCTCTGACGTGTCGGGCTCCATCTTGGGCTTGCGCTTCTACAAGGGCAGTGCCAACACCGGTACACATATCGGCAACCTCTGGACCAACACGGGTACGCTGCTGGCTACTACCACCTTCACTGGGGAGACAGCTTCCGGCTGGCAGCAGGCCAACTTCTCGGCTCCGGTGGCGATCACGGCCAACACCGTTTACGTGGCCTCCTATCACACCAACGTGGGCGGCTACTCCGTCAGTCAGGGCTACTTTGCGACCGCCGGCTTCGACAACCCGCCGCTGCACGCGCTACAGGATGGAGCAAGTGGCGGCAACGCGGTGTATCTACAGGGCGCGGGCGGATTCCCGGTCAACAGCATTAACTCAGACAACTTCTGGGTCGACGTTGTCTTCACGTCCAACGTAACCACGCCCGCCGCACCCGTGATTAGCGCCGTACAGGCCACCGCGGTCACAGCCGCCAGTGGCGCCATAACTTGGGCTACTGATAGCCCCTCAAACAGCCAAGTCGATTATGGTACAACCACCGCCTATGGCACCTCTACGACACTCGACAGTACCCTGGTAACAAATCACGTCGTGAACCTGGCTGGACTAACGAGTAACACCCTCTATCACTTCCGGGTCAAAAGTCAGAGCAGCACGGGCTTGACCACTTCAAGCGATTTCACCTTCACCACAAATAACGCCTTGACCCTCTGGAGCAATACAGCGGCGCCGGCGGTCCCCTCATGGAACGATGCTTCGGCGGTGGAGGTTGGGGTCAAGTTCACCTCTGATCTGTCCGGCTACATCCTAGGCCTCCGCTTCTACAAGGGGAGTGCCAATACCGGTACCCACGTCGGCAACCTCTGGACTAGCACGGGTACGCTGCTGGCTACTACCACCTTCACTGGGGAGACAGCTTCCGGCTGGCAGCAGGCCAACTTCTCGGCCCCGGTGGCGATCACGGCCAACACCGTCTATGTGGCCTCCTATCACACCAACGTGGGCGGCTACTCCGTCAGCCAGGGCTACTTTGCGACCGCCGGCTTCGACAACCCGCCGCTGCATGCCCTGAAGGATGGAGCAAGCGGCGGCAACGCGGTGTATTTACAGGGCGCCGGCGGATTCCCGATTAACAGCATTAACTCAGACAACTTCTGGGTCGACGTAAGCTTCTCGACCAACACTCTCACTCTGCTCTCCCTCACCATGAACCCGGCGACCGTTACTGGCGGGAATCCCTCCACGGGCACGGTGACCCTGAACGGGCAAGCTCCCGTGGGTGGTGAGCAAGTCTCGCTTTCCAGCAGCAACACGGCCGTGGCCACCGTACCGACCAGCGTGACCGTTCCGGCCGGAGCCACCACCGCCACCTTCCCGGTGAACACCAGCGCAGTGGCCACATCGACCACGGTTACCATCTCCGCGTCTGGCAGCGGTACCCAAACAACCTCGCTCACCGTGACACCCACAGCCCTTCCAACGCTCTCCTCGATGGCCCTGAGCCCGTCGAGCGTTACTGGCGGAACTCCCTCCACTGGCACGGTGACTCTGAGTGGGCCAGCTCCTAGCGGTGGCGCCGTCGTCTCCCTCTCTAGCAACAACCCGGCCGTGGCCTCTGTCCCCAGCAGTGCCAGCGTGACCGTTCCGGCCGGAGCCACCACCGCCACCTTCCCGGTGAACACCAGCGCAGTGGCCACATCAACCACGGTCACTATCTCTGCGTCCTATGGCGGGACCCAAACAACCTCGCTCACCGTGACACCCACAGCCCTTCCAACGCTCTCCTCGATGGCCCTGACCCCGTCGAGCGTTACTGGCGGAACTCCCTCCACTGGCACGGTGACTCTGAGTGGGCCAGCCCCTAGTGGTGGTGCTGTCGTCTCCCTCTCTGGCAACAACCCGGCAGTGGCCGCTGTCCCCGCCAGCGGCAGTGTGACTGTTCCGGCCGGAGCCACCACCGCCACTTTCCCGGTGAACACCAGCGCAGTGGCCACATCGACCACGGTCACTATCTCTGCGTCCTATGGCGGGACCCTAACGGCCTCGCTCACCGTGATACCCCCGACCCTCTCCTCGCTGACCCTCAGCCTGACGAGTGTTACTGGCGGAACTTCCTCCCCGACTGGCACGGTGACCCTGAACGGGCCAGCTCCTAGTGGTGGCGCTGCCGTCTCCCTCTCTAGCAACAACCCGGCCGTGGCCTCTGTCCCCAGCAGTGCCAGCGTGACCGTTCCGGCCGGAGCCACGACCGCCACCTTCCCGGTGAACACCAGCGCAGTGGCCACATCGACCACGGTCACTATGTCTGCGTCCTATGGCGTGACCAAAACGGCCTCGCTCATCGTGATGCCCCCGGTCGTCTCCTCGCTGACCCTCAGCCTGACGAGCGTTACTGGCGGGACTTCGTCCCCGACTGGCACGGTGACCCTGAACGGGCCAGCGCCTAGTGGTGGCGCTGTCATCTCCCTCTCTAGCAACAACCCGGCCGTGGCCGCTGTCCCCGCCAGCGGCAGTGTGACTGTTCTGGCCGGAGCCACCACCGCCACCTTCCCGGTGAACACCAGCGCAGTGGCCACATCGACCACGGTCACTATCTCTGCGTCCTATGGCGGGACCAAAACGGCCTCGCTCACCGTGATACCGCCAGTCGTCTCCTCGCTGGCCCTGAACCCCTCAAGTGTCATTGGTGGCCCGCTGGGATCCTCCACTGGCACCGTGACCCTGAACGGGCCAGCTCCTAGTGGTGGTGCGCAGGTCACGCTTTCCAGCAACAACTCAGCGGCCGCCGTCCCGGCCAGCGTGACCGTTCCGGCTGGAGCCACCAGCGCGACCTTCCCGGTGACCACGTCTATAGTGGTTTTCTCAACTACAGCTACGATCTCGGCTTCGTATAACGGAACGACGCAAACGGCAAATCTCGCAGTTCACTCGGCGGTTCCACTGTTGTAGCAGCAACCACAGAGGGTGGCAGTTGATCTCAAGCGCATCCAGGTGGAACGCAAGCGTTTGGGGTCCCTGGCTCGGTTTGGAGTTGTGCCGCCAAGTCGGCTTGGTCGATTTTCTGGAACGCACACTCCCGATCGGGCGAGAAGAGACTCCCGGGCGGTGAAGGCGCAGACCCTAATCTTGGCACTGTGCGATCCCTCGAGTGAATTGCGTATCGCTGAGCACTTCTATACGCATTTTCTAAAAACGATAGTTGTTTATTTCTCAAACTGCGAAAGTTGAGCTAACAAGCAATGATCCACGAAATGACTGACGTGACCGTGCTCGTCACGGGAGTGGGCGGCGCAGCTGTAGGCAATCAGGTTTTGAAAGCGTTGCGGCTTGCGGAAAGAAAATGTCGCCTCGTGGCCGCTGATGCAAGCCAGGAGAATCTAAAACTAGCCCAGGCTGAGCTCGCCTACGTGCTGCCTGCTGCTTCCGACCCGCATTATTTGGAGGAGATTGTTCAGATTTGTCAGAAGGAGCAGGTCAAGGTCGTTGTCCCCGGATCAGAGCCCGAATTGAAGTTGCTGATCCGTTTCCGAGAGCATCTCCGCAGCTTGGGGATCTTGCTTCTCACCAACGACCCTCAAGTCATCGACCTCTGTACCGACAAGATGGCGACGTACCGGTTCTTGAAGGATCATGGGTTCCCCGCCCCGCGCTCGGTTCTGGTCGAGAAGGAGGCGGACATCGTGATGCCGGCCGATTTCCCCTTGATTCTCAAGCCAGCCCGTGACAGCGGCGGATCCAAGAATGTGTTCATCGCACAGGAAGAAGACGAACTGCTCTTCTTTGCTCGCTACTTGCTCCGCAATACGGATGCCGTAGTGGTCCAAGAATATGTAGGCAGGCCGGAGGAAGAGTTCACGGTAGGCGTCCTGTCAGGTTTGGATGGAGAATTATTGGGTTCCATCGCTCTGCGCCGCTTCCTCGGTGACGCGCTTTCGACGCGGCTGACGGTTCCCAACCGCACGGGGCGGTACGACCTGGGCGACAAGCTCGTCATTTCTTCTGGCTTCTCTCATGGAACAATTCAGGACTTCAGCGCGGTAAGAAGAAAGTGTGAAGAGATGGCCGCTGCTTTGGGTTCCCGCGGTCCCCTGAATGTTCAGTGCCGGGTCGTGGGCGGCACGTTGATTCCCTTTGAATTCAACCCACGCTTTTCTGGCAGCACATCGATCCGAGCCCTCGCTGACTTCAACGAGCCCGACCTACTGATCCGGCGGGAGCTTCAGGGTGAGAAACGCCCACGGCCGCAGTTCAAGAAGGCAGTGATCTTGCGCAGCTTGAAGGAGAACTTGATTGGAACGCCAGACGGCCGCTTCGCAGATGAGCTGGAGCACAGTTGCGTGGGCGCTCAGTCGCGAGAGAACATTGAGGTTTTAGCTCTCGCGAGCGAAGTAAGTGAGGAGGCAAAACACTGAACTCGATATGCCTCGTTGAGGTCATCGAAAGAGATCTTCGAGATCCACACCCCACTGATCGAGCAGCGCAGGATTTGGATTACATTTTCCATCATGCATCTCGCTGCATCACGCGGCGGGCCGAATGGCCGCGGGAGGCAGTTGAGGTTTTAATCGTCGGCAACTGCAATCTTCTTACAGACGAGAGAATCGAACACGCTGCTTCAGTGAACCTGGAGTCGCTGCCATGCTCAACCTCAGATCAGCCACTGATGTCGCGCTAGAGGTCAGGCAAGTCACGGCCACCTTCGGTCGCCGTGAACTACGTCTCGACCCCGCATGGGAGAAGGACTTCGCGGCTTTTCTCAGAGATTCGCAGCCGAAAGAAGAATTGTTGGACCTCTTCGCACGTTTTAGGACCGGAGAGAGTACTTTCGATAACATGATGCGCCGCGTTCTCATGCGCGCGTTGTGCAAACACGTTGGTAACGACCTTCAAGTGGGACCTGATGTCGTCCTAAAGCATCCGGAGACAATGGAGTTTGGTGACTGCGTTTCTATAGGGGCGCAGACCATGATCCAGGGACGACTCGATGGAGCCTGCAAGATCGGCAGTCACGTTTGGATTGGACCACAGGCCTATTTCGACGCTCGGCTCTTGGTTCTGGAAGAGTATGTTGGGTGGGGACCGGGTGCCAAGGTCCTGGGTTCAGTGCACACTGGCCTACCCAGTACCGAACAGATTATTACAACTGACCTCGTAATCAAGCCTGTCACGGTGGGTTTTGGCGCGGATATTGGGATGAATGCGAGCATCCTGCCAGGCGTGCACGTCGGGGCACACGCAGTTGTTGGAGCGGGTGCAGTTGTCACGCATGATATTCCGGAGTATGCCATCGTCGCTGGTGTCCCGGCCCGCGTGATACGGGACCGGAGGGAAGAGTAAGTGTCGATGCCCCTGATCTCGATCCGTTCCGTGCCACGACGAGGCTGCAAATCCGCTTCATTTCCTATTCCAGCAAGCTCCTGTCGGCACCTCGTTCTCTATATGTGCTGGTTCCGAGCCCTTGGCACTGGGAGTGATTGACGAGTAGCTGTGGAGGATTGCCAACGGGGCACGGTATACCTGCGCGATTCATTATGAGAACTCGCCTGGGGCATCGTAAGACTGCGAGCACAGCACACTATTTGTGTGTTCCGTATATTTCCCTTCATTCCGAGGGGAGTCCCTTGCCGGAGCAAGGATGAACGATCTAGCAAATACACGTTGCCTTGTAACAGGTGGGGCAGGCTTCGTCGGAAGCACCATTGTCGATCAACTTCTGGCCGCGGGAGCCTCTGAGGTTCGCGTAGTCGACAACTTTGTCCGCGGAAGCCGGAGCAATCTGGCGCGGGCGTTGGAGCACGGCGGTGTCAACGTCATCGAGGGAGACATCCGTGACGCCTCTCTTGTGAGCCGAGCCACGGATGGCGTGGACTATGTATTCCACCAGGCCGCCTTGCGAATAACGAGGTGCGCCGAGGATCCCCGCGAGGCAGTCGAGGTCCTTATAGATGGCACGCTAAATGTCCTGGAAGCGGCCTTACGGCACAAGGTGAAGAAGGTCGTTGCAGCATCATCGGCTTCCGTTTATGGCGAGCCCTCTTATCTGCCCATCGATGAGCCCCATCCGTTCAACAATCGAACGATGTACGGGGCAGCGAAGATTGCAAACGAGCAAATGTTGCGCGCTCTTCACGAGACTTCTGGCCTTCAATACATCGCACTCCGTCCCTTCAACGTATACGGTCCGCGAATGGATGTTACAGGCGTGTACACGGAGGTGCTGATTCGTTGGCTCGATGCTATCGAGACCAACAACCCGCCGCTCATTTTCGGCGATGGCCAGCAGTCGATGGACTTCGTCTACATCGGAGACGTAGCGCGAGCGAATCTCCTGGCTGTGCAAAGTCACATAACCGACGAGGTCTTTAACGTAGGAACTGGCGTTCAAACCAGCCTGAATGAACTGTGCAAACTGCTCCTTAGACTTACTCATTCTCGGTTGCAACCCGAGTACCGAGAGCCCCGGAAAGTGGCCAACGTGCAGGTGCGCAGAGCCGCGGTCGAAAAAGCGGAAAGCATGCTGCAGTTCAGAGCAAAAGTCTCGCTGGAAGATGGTTTAAGGGAATTGATCGATTGGAGACACATTTCAAAACTTTCGCCAGAGTTAATTGCCAGGACATTATGAGCACTGCAGTTACCACGAAAAATATTCCCATCGCCCGTCCTTCCTTTTCATCACAGGAAGAAAGAGCTGTGGTCGAAGTGCTCCGCAGCGGATGGGTCAGTCAAGGTCCGCGAGTTGCGGAATTTGAGCGGCGCTTTGCCGAGTACGTCGGTGCCGCGCAAGGCGTGGCTGTATCCTCGTGCACGACTGCGTTGCACCTGGCACTTTTGGCCGCGGGCATCAAGCCGGGCGATGAAGTACTGTGTCCCAGCCTTTCCTTCATAGCCACAGCCAATTCCATAGCCTACGCGGGAGCGACTCCGGTTTTCGTGGACATCGACAGATTCACTTACAATATGGATCCTGCCTCGATCGAGCGCTCCATCACGCCTCGAACCAGGGCCATTTTGGTCGTTCACCAAATCGGTTTGCCGTCTCCGCTTGCTGAGATCTGTGATGTTGCATCCTCTCACGACCTGATCGTGATCGAAGATGCGGCCTGTGCAATCGGCTCCGAATACAAAGGACGCCGTATTGGCCTGCCGCACACATCCATGGCCTGCTTTAGCTTTCATCCCCGCAAGATCCTGACCACGGGAGAGGGGGGGATGATCACCACCGCTGACGACGAGTTGGCTGCCCGTCTCCGCAAATTGCGCCAGCACTCGATGACCGTTTCGGATCTCGCTCGGCATAGTTCCAGCCAGGTCGTTATGGAGAGCTACGACGAAGTCGGATACAACTATCGGATGACCGACCTCCAAGCTGCGATTGGGCTAGCGCAATTGGAACGCCTGGACGAAATGCTCGCCGGGCGGCGGCGGCTGGCTTCGCGCTACTCAAAGCGGTTGTCGCAGTTCGAATGGCTCGCACCTCCTCTGGAGTCAGCCGATTGCCATCACAACTTCCAATCCTACATGGTTCAGCTGAAGAGTAATGCTCCGATTACCCGTGACCGACTCATGCAAGAATTACTCAACCGCGGAGTCTCGACCCGCAGAGGCGTCATGGCTATTCACCGGGAGCCGCCATACCGTCACGAAAAATGGAATAATCGATTACCCCAAACCAATGTAGTGGCAGACACCACGATTATTCTTCCTCTTTTTCACACGATGACCGAGGAAGAAGTCAACTATGTGATTGAGTGTCTCGATCAAATTAATATTCTAGTTGCGAACTAGAAGAGCTGAAAACCTGAAAAGCTGTTGCCGAAAGTCCACCGATCTTTTCCGCCCAGTATCGCGTCGTCCGGAGCCCACACATGGCATCAAGCGTTTGCAACAATGAGTTGTCGACACCTTGGCAACCATCTTTGCCTCAAGCGCCACAGATAGCCACGGAGGAGAAGCAGAGCTACGGCCAGATTCTGAAGTCCTCGGCAATGGTCGGCGGCTCTTCCGTGTTGAATATCGCAATTGGAATCGTTCGGACCAAGGCTGTGGCCATGTTGCTTGGTCCGGACGGATTCGGATTGGCTGGCCTCTATGGATCGGTCGCCGACCTTACCCAGAGCATTGCTGGGATGGGCATCAACAGCAGCGGTGTACGCCAGATTGCCGAGGCAGTCGGTTCGGACAACACCGAGCGGATCGCACGCACTGCTGTCGTGCTGCGACGAACATCGATCCTCCTCGGAGTGCTGGGAGCTATCTTGCTTGTTGTGTTCTCCAAGCAGGTGTCCGCATTGACTTTTGGCAGCCAACAGCACGCTGGCGCCGTATGCCTGCTGTCCATCGTTGTGTTTTTCCGTTTAGTATCCGCCGGTCAAGGCGCTTTGATCCAAGGAATGCGGCGCATCACGGATCTGGCCAAAATGGGGGTGTTGGGGGCGCTCTTGGGGACGCTCATCAGCATCCCTGTGGTGTATTTCCTTCGCGAAAAGGGTGTGGTGCCGTCCCTTGTAGTCGTTGCCGCGATGTCGATCATTGCCTCTTGGTGGTATAGCCGTAAGGTGTATATCAACACGCCTCCCATGACGGCATCCCAAGTGGGCCAGGAAGCTGCCGCTCTTTTGAAGCTCGGCTTCGCATTCATGTCCAGTGGCGTGATGACGATGGGGGTCGCCTACGCAGTCCGAATCACTCTACTCCGCAAAGTCGGTTTTGAAGCAACCGGCTTGTATCAATCGGCTTGGACTCTTGGGGGACTCTATGTTGGGTTCATTCTACAGGCCATTTGTGCGGATTTTTACCCCCGTTTGACCGCCATCGCCAAAGACAATACCGCGTGCAACCGCCTAGTAAACGAACAGGCGCTCATAGGCCTGTTGTTGGCGGGTCCTGGTGTGATCGCCACCCTCACATTTGCGCCGCTGGTCATCGCACTTTTTTACACAGCTAAATTCAATGCCGCGGTGGGAATCCTGCGCTGGATATGCCTTGGAACCACGCTGCAGGTGATTACCTGGCCGATGGGTTTCATTATCATAGCCAAGGGAAAGTCGAGCGTTTTCCTCTATGCGGAACTGGCTTGGACTATCGTCGCTGTCGGTCTAGCGTGGATATGTGTGAGAGCTTTCGGTTTGAGCGGCGCTGGCATTGCGTTCTTTGGGTCCTACATCTTTCACGGATTCTTGATATACCCGATCGTGCGTCGGCTCAGCGGTTTTCGCTGGTCCACTGAGAACAGACGCACCCGCCTGTTCTTCCTTTCTTTGATCGCGGCGGTGTTCTGCAGCTTTTACGTGCTGCCATTTTTCGTTGCATGTTCCCTCGGAGCATTGGCGGCAGTTCTGAGTGGTGCCTACTCGATTCGAGTTTTGCTCAACCTCATACCGCTCGACCGAGTGCCTCATCCTATTCAGCGTTTCTTCGTCAGATACCCTCTGGCACATTCGGGCTCCTACCGAATGTTCGAGAAGGACCCGAGGCAAGGAGTCGCGCAGTGAGCTCTGTGGATGTGATCGTTCCCTGTTACCGTTATGGGCATTTTCTAAGAGAATGCGTGGAAAGCGTTTTGGCGCAGTCGGGTCCGAGTGTTCGTATTCTGATCATCGACGACGCGTCGCCCGATAACACGGCTGACGTGGCGTCCGATCTAGCGCGAGAAGACTCCAGAGTAAACTTTTCACGGCATACCTGTAACAAAGGCCACATCGATACGTATAACGAAGGAATTGAATGGGCTTCTGCGGATTACATTTTGATTCTTTCGGCGGACGATAACTTGTTGCCAGGTGCGCTCAGCCGCGCGGCAACACTCATGGATGCGCACCTCGAAGTAGGCTTTACCTTTGGTAAGGCTATTGCGCTTGATGATGGTGGCGCGGCAAGGCAGACAATAGGCATCACTGTTACAGAGGACTCTCACATCCTGACGGGGCTGGAATTCATGGAGCTCAGCGGGGCACGCAACATTGTGCCCACAGCCACTGCAGTTGTGCGAACGCAGCTCCAGAAAAGAGTGGGTGGATATCGCCATGAGCTGCCACATAGCGGTGATATGGAAATGTGGTTGCGGCTTGCCGCACATGCTTCCGTTGGGATCTTGGGCTCAGCCCAGGCGGTCTACCGCCGTCACGCAGATAATATGTCGCGGGCCTATTGGAAGGAAGGTTCACTGCCTGACCTTCAACAAGGGAAGGCTGCTTTAGATTGCTTCTTCCAAACGTGCAGCTCCGCCCTCCCCAACGCACAGCAGCTCCAGCGCAGATTGTTTTGGTTACTTGGTTGCGATGCAGTTGCTCGCGCTAGCGGTGCGTTTAACGAGGGTAAGATAGAAGTTTCCGAGCGGCTTTCCCAGTTTGCACTCCACATTTGCCCAGAGATTAACAGATCCTTGCCCTGGACGAAGCTAGCCTACAAACGGCGCTTGGGTCCGAGGACGTGGAGCGCTTTACGACCGGTGGTCACCGGCATTCGCGCGGTGCCTGTTTTCCTGAGCAATATGATAAGTAAGTATTTAAGTCTGCGTAACCATGCGGCGATTGCTCGTCAGATTCGGCTTTATTCGTTGTTCCGTCGGGCTCTACGACTGTCGCAAAACACGGACGGATATTGGTAGGTATGCGGACGCGCCCGAGTTGATCGGCGGTTCGGGATTGGCCGCAGTCTTCGACGCGTATGACAAGCTATGGTCAGGCACGTCTTCCGACCGGCCAAAATGCTTCAGAACGGACTGGAATTCTGGAATGATTACAAGAAATAGTTCCCCACGGATGTTATACGTCACGCCAGTTTGGCCTCACAAAGCAGCCTGCGGTGGCGAGTTGCGGTCTCTTAATGTACTGCGTGCTTTACAGCAGATGGGGCGCGTGGAAGTCGTCGTCTTGGAGGATGAGCACAAAAACGGTGGGCCGGTCTCGGAACTGGGGAATGATTTCAAGATCGCATATGCTCTTGCGGTAAAGCGGCGACCAAACAAGGACTTGATTGAAAAGCTCAGATGGACGCTAGATCCCAGAAGTCACTATCCGCACGGTCGCTGCGTGGCAGCCGGGGCGATGGGGCGGATTCTTCACAGCGTCCACGAATTTGATTTGATTTGGTTCAACACGCTGCGCTCTCCGGATATGTTTCCAAACGCATCTTGGCCACGTTCGGTGGTAGACATTGATGATGTGCCGAGCCTGTATGAGCGCGCGATCCTGCAAATGGGATGTGGGCCGCGAGAGCGTCTTCTAGCACTTAGGAGAGTGTTCAGCTGGAGTCGCAGGGAAAAGTTGCTCGGAGACCGATTCACAGTTCTCGCGGCTTGTAGCGATGCCGATAGGCAATACCTGACGCGCATGGGAGTAAAAGCGCCTATTCACGTCATTCCGAATGGATTTGACAGACCCTGCGTCGAGCCGGTTCGCCGCCCGGCAGCACCTCCAAGAATCGGGTTCATCGGCAATTTTGATCACTTCCCAAATCGGGAAGGCATACATTGGTTTACGAACAGGTGCTGGCCGCAAATCAAGTGTGAAGTGCCGGACGCGCGCTTGCGACTCGTTGGTTCCGGCAGCGATGGACCTCTCAAGCCCCCTGGTCCAGACATTGACGGGCTTGGGTGGCTCGCAAATGCCGAGGATGAGATCAAGACTTGGTCTGTTATGGTGGTTCCCATACGCATAGGGGCCGGCACCCGTGTCAAAATCGCTCAGGGCTTCAGCCAGAAGTGCCCGATTGTGTCAACTTCGCTCGGAGCATACGGCTATGGGGCAGTAGATGGACAGGAAATGTACCTTGCTGACACTTCTGCGACATTCTCGAACGGCTGCATCAATGCGATTCGGGAGCCGGGAAGAGCGGCGCAAATGGCCGAAAGAGCGTGGCGGCAATTCTTGAAGGAGTGGACATGGGACGCAATTCGGCCGCTGGTTTGGGCGACAGCTGAAGATTGCTTGCGACGCAACGGCCGAGATAGAACCCCAATTCATGGAACACCGCGCGTTCAACAACCAACGGCGCAGTTTTGTCTGAATAACTCTAGCGAGGAGGTCTAAGACCATCAGAGAACAGAAGAACGTCGTTGTCGTCGGACTAGGAGAGGTGGGCAAGCCCCTCCTCGAGCTCGTCTCCCAGTATCACCATGCCATAGGAGTGGACATCTCGCCTCCTGTCGGGCGGATCGGGAAGGTGGACTTTCTGCATGTCTGCTACCCGTTCGACATCAAGGATTTTGTTGGTGAGACGGTCCGCTACATCGAGGTTTTCAGGCCCACACTGACAATCATCCATAGCACCGTGGCAGTCGGGACCACGCGAGCGGTAGCGCAGGGAACGGGCGCCGCCGTGGCGCACAGCCCGATTCGCGGCAAACACGCTTGCATGCTGGACGAGCTACGCGCCTACACGAAGTTCGTAGGAGCGATGGATCCCGCTAGCGGCCAACAAGCCGCTGAGCACTTTGAGTCCATGGGCTTGAAAACGAGGATCCTGTCCGCTCCGGAAGCAACTGAGCTGACGAAGCTGACCGAGACTACCTACTTCGGTCTGATGATTGCTTGGGCGCAGGAGGTTGAGAGGTACTGTGATCGAATGGATCAGAGTTACGAAGAAATCATCTCCTTCTACGACGAGATCCCGTTTTTTCCAGCCGTCAAGTACTTCCCGGGAATCATTGGTGGCCATTGCGTCATGCCCAACATCGAAATCCTGCGCAGGTTTGATGATTCGGCGATTCTCAGGGCAATCGAGACCTCCAATCGAAAGAAGATCGAGCGTGAGGACCGCAGAAAGTTGGGCGATCAAGCCGTGAAGAGCAAACAGATAGCGGTTGGGTCAAAAAGTTGAACCCGCCGTCAACACAGTCGAGAGCCAGGCTCGCATCGTTGATCGGGGACTGATCATGGTTCGTTCTGCCACGACCCAATCGAAGGATGTCGCTTCGCGGGTTCAACCTCCGCTCGCCTCCAACGGCTGGCGGCTTGGAGGAAAGCGGGCGGCAATGGTCACGTTTTCGCCTTACCCCGGCGATCCAAGACCACGTCGCGCCGTGGACGCGCTTGCGAGAGAAGGCATGAACGTGGACTTGATATGCCTTGGAAGCGAAAACGCCCCTAGGCGTGAGATCCAAGACGGGATCAACGTCCTGCGTGTTCCACTCCATCACCACCGAGGCGGCAAGTTCGCATACGCCTATCAGTATGCTGCCTTCATTCTGATTTCGTCCGTGATCTTTGCCCTGCGTTCATTGATCCACCGCTACGACTTGGTCTACGTCCATAATATGCCGGATATCCTGGTGCTGAGTTCGTTGATACCCAAGGCATTGGGAGCAAAGGTGGTCCTCGATTTACACGATCCAATGCCCGAGCTCATGATGACGATTTTCAACTCTGACAAGGACAGCCTAAGTGTCCGGCTCACAAATCGAATCGAAAAGTGGAGTATCGCACGCGCCCATTTAGCGCTCACAGTTAACCTCGCATGCAAGCGAATATTCGCCTCCCGTAGCTGTAGTCCGGAGAAGATTGGAGTGGTCATGAATTCTCCGGACGGCGAGATTTTCCCGTTCCGCGCGCCGCGGTCACACGCTTCCACAAACCAAGCTCACAACAGACGCTTCGTGATCATGTATCACGGGTCGTTAGTCGAACGGAACGGCTTGGACCTCGCTGTCGACGCGCTCGCTCGAGTACGAGAGGTTGTTCCCGCGGCGGAACTGAGGATTTACGGTCCCAACAACCCCTTCCTCGAACGCGTGATGGACGCAGCTCGGACCAAAAGCCTGCATGAGGCGGTTCGCTACCTTGGGCCGAAGCGACTGGAAGATGTTGTACTGGAAATCGAAGACTGTGATTTAGGCGTCATTCCGAATCATCGAAATGCGTTTGCGGAGATTAACACTCCGACTCGCATTTTTGAGTATCTTGCTCTCGGGAAACCCGTGATTGCTCCACGCACTCCAGGCATACAAGACTATTTCACCAAAGACTCTCTCTTTTTCTTCGAGCCTGGCAACTCTAAGGAGCTTGCGCAACAAATCGAGTACGTCTTTTCCCACCCAAGCGAAGTTGTGGAGATCGTAAGAAGAGGACAGCAAGTTTACCTTGCCCATACTTGGGAGCAGGAGAGACGGAGGCTGTTGGGTCGGGTGAGCGAAATCCTAAACGGGGATAGGACACATTGATTCTTCTATTCTGGGCAGGATCTGCTCGCGAAGGGAAAGACCCGGATGTTCCATGGGGGACAGGCCAGCATGTTCAATGCGTTGGCTCGCCTGTTACCACACTTTGAATTGCGCAGGTTCTACTCGCCTGGGCTGCGCGTGGTAATGGTTCGCGGTCATTCGACAAAGGCTAGCTGGCGATGATCGGCGTTATTGCAAATCCGACCGAACACGCGGTCGTCTGTGAGTTCTTCGAGCTGTTCAAGACTCCGTGGGAGTTTTATCGGAGCGATCGGAAGTATGAAGTCTTGCTCTCCACTACGGACGACAACTTCGACAAAAAAACAGCGAAGCTGGTCCTAATCTATGCCGGTCAGAACCTACGGTTTGACGCTGAACAAACGATCCCGATTGCTTCCCAAGGAAGAAACGCTAGTGTTCTGTCCTACAACGGAGCCCGAATCCCGATCTATGGAGACAACATCACGTTTCGAGAGGAGGGAGCCAGTGTCCTCGTCGACCAAGAATCCGGGCTGCCTGCGATACATCTACGCCAATCCCGTGAGAGGGTATGGGCACGGATAGGCTATAACCTTTTCGGTGAAATCGGTGCTTTGCTAACCGCGGGACAGCCTGCAGCTAACGCCGGCATACCGACGCTGGACCTGCATATCGCTTTGTTGCGGGATTTAATCGTCGCGAGTGGGGTCCCGCTGGTGGAGATCCCACCGGTCCCCGATGGATATCGATTCATTGCGTGCTTAACCCACGACGTAGATCATCCTTCCATCCGCGACCACAAGTTTGACCACACCATGTTCGGGTTTCTGTACCGTGCCATCCTCGCTTCCGTGTTCGACGTTTTGCAGGGAAAGGCGCCCTTGCGTAATCTCCTGACCAATTGGGCGGCGGCCTTAAAACTACCGTTTGTTCATCTGGGCTTGGCAAAGGATTTCTGGCAGGAGTTCGATGATTACATGAAGCTGGAAAAGGGATTACGCTCATCGTTTTTCGTGATTCCCTTCAAGAACTATGCAGGACGGAGTAGACGGGGCCCGGCGCCCAGGCGTCGCGCGTCTCGCTACGGTGCTACCGACATTGCCGGTCACATTCGAAAATTGGTCTCCGCAGGCTGCGAAATCGGGGTACACGGGATCGATGCGTGGCTTGACAGTTCCAGCGGGCGTGAGGAACTCGAACAGATTCGTCGAATAACGGGAATCCAGCAGATCGGAGTAAGAATGCACTGGCTTTATAGGGACGAACAATCGCCCCTGACCCTGGAGAGGGCGGGAGCCGAGTACGATTCTACGGTCGGCTACAACGAGACGGTTGGGTATCGCGCAGGAACGACTCAGGCTTACAAACCCTTAGAAGCTGCCCGACTACTCGAATTGCCGTTGCATATCATGGATACCGCCTTGTTTTTCTCAAGCTATCTTGATCTATCCGCAAGAGAGGCCCGCAAACGGATTGACAGTATCATCGACAACGCGGTTCAGCTTGGCGGCACTGTCACGGTCAACTGGCATGACAGAAGCATTGCGCCTGAAAGATTATGGGGTGATTTCTACGTGCACTTGGTTGACGAACTCCAAAACCGAGGAGCTTGGTTCTCGACCGCCTCGCAGGCAGTCTCCTGGTTTCGGAGACGCCGGTCTGCGGTCTTTGAGACTCTAAGCTGGGATTCGGGTACCCTGCGTGTGAAGATTGGACTCGATGGGGACGAGGAACTGCCTGGTTTGCGGTTGCGAGTCCATAGACCCGGAGGGTCGCCTCAAGATACCGCGATCGGCGCGGTTGCGTCAGAACACGTTGCTTATCTCAGTTTGAAAGACAGCATGGATACGTGCATGTTCTCGACCATATTCTCGAACCCGTACTCGCCGGTTCCCTGAACTCCGGAGCGCGTGCTACAGCCGCAAGCCCCAAACGGTGACCCGAGCCATGCTGGGGTCGTCGGTTGGAATCAACAAGAAACCGCGCCAACTGTCTGAGTAAGGCTGCTACAAGACACCCGCGCTGGAAAACCTGTACTGCCTTTTCCTGAGCAAGAAATGACTCAGAGCCTGCTGCCAAAAATGTTCCTGGAGAGGGGATAAATGCCCCCTCCGATTGCTGGTGTCGTTTGTGTCCTCTTGATCCTGGGGCTTTTCTGGGTCGACCGCTACCAGAAGGCTCCTACGTCAGGAGCCCTTTGGATTCCCGTGGTTTGGCTATCGCTTGCTTGTTCGCGATCCGTGGCCCAGTGGCTCGAGTTGGGGTCGCCGATGGACTCACCCGACCAGTACCTAGAGGGTAGCCCGATCGACCGGTTGGTGTACGCGGGCTTGTTGGTTGTCGGGTTAATCGTGCTTGTCAACAGAAGAAGGCAGGTCGGGGGGCTCTTGCGGGCGAACCTGCCAATCCTTTTGTTCTTTCTCTACTGCGCCGTGAGTCTCCTCTGGTCCGACTACCCCACCGTGGCGCTCAAGCGTTGGGCCAAGGCCATCGGCGACCTCGTTATGGTCCTGGTTGTCTTAAGCGACAGTGAACCGTCCGTCGCATTCGAGCGACTTCTGGCACGAATGACTTACGTCCTGATCCCTCTTTCCGTTTTGTTCATCAAGTATTACCGCCACCTGGGAACGGGGTACGATCCCTGGGGGGGGCAAGCGCACTACATAGGTGTCACTGCGAACAAGAACACTCTTGGAGTGATCTGCCTGTGCTTCGGACTGGGATCCCTGTGGCGCTTTCTCGCTGCCTACCGGCGCCGGGAGGGCACGCGTCGGATACAGCAACTCGGTGCTCAAGGGGTCATTCTTGGCATGGTGCTCTGGATCCTTTGGATCACCAACTCGATGACCTCCTTATCCTGCTTCCTGATGGCGAGCGCCTTGTTTTTGACGACGAACCTTCGTGCGGTTATCCGGAGGCCAGCGGTCGTGCACATCCTGATAGCGACGATGCTGACCGCTTCCGTCTACGTCCTGTTCCTCGGCGTCAGTCCGGGTGTCCTGGAGACAATGGGAAGAAACCCGACGCTCACTGACCGGACTGAGGTTTGGACGCTGCTCCTCAGCCTGGTCCGAAACCCGTTGTTCGGGACCGGCTTCGAGAGTTTCTGGCTTGGACCGCGACTGGAGAAGATGTGGAGTACGTACTGGTGGCATCCGAACGAGGCTCATAATGGTTACATCGAGGTCTTCTTGAACCTGGGGTGGATGGGAATCGCTTTGCTCGCGGTGGTCATCGTGACAGGATACCGGACAGCCCTCGCTGCGTGGCGCAGCGATCCGCCGAAAGGCAGCCTCCGGATGGCGTATTTTCTCGCTGGCGTGGTCTATAACTTTACAGAGGCAGCGTTCTTCAAGATGATGGCCCCGGTATGGGTATTCTTTCTTTTCGCAATAATCAGTGTTCGCGAAGTTCCATGTCCCAAGATCCGACCGTCAGCGCAGAATCTGTTTGGACATACTAGCCCGCTGATCTCTGAACAAGCACGGTCAACGTTGAGCGAGGAGGCTTTTTGAATCCCTTCGGTGCAAGCGGCGCGTTCCTGCGACCAAGCGACGACGGCGAACTACATCGCCTGCCGTCCCGAGCGCCGGGTCACCGAACCCTCCAGACCCCCTCCCGCTCTCCACGAGCCTTACAGCAACGAGGCCAACCTAGTCCTCACCCCGACCACCAAGGGCGAGGCAACCCAAGTGGAAGGTGATCGAGACTGACAATGGCCACATGTTTTTCGTCTCCGAAGACCCTCACCAAAGACGTCGCCACTTCCGAAAAGGTGTCACCGGCGGTGTCCGTTGAGATTGAAGTCGCTTTGCTCACCGGCGGTTTTGACAAGCCCTACGCGTTCGGCTTGTCAACGTCGCTTGCCTCAAAGCGTGTGTGCCTGGATGTGATCGGCAGCGATGATGTGGACAGTCCGGAAATGCACACCACTCCCAAGCTGAACTTTCTCAATCTGCGAGGAAGTAAGCAGGAGGCTAGTCTCGGAAGGAAGATATCGAGGGTGTTGATCTACTATGCTCGTTTGGTCCGATACGCCGCGATTGCCAAGCCGAAGATTTTTCATGTTTTGTGGAATAACAAGTTCCAGTTCTTCGATCGAACTCTACTGATGCTTTACTACAAGATGTGCGGGAAAAAGATCGCTTTCACCGCACACAATGTCAATGCGGGCAGAAGGGACTCGAACGACTCGCTGCTCAATCGCTTTACCTTAAAGGTGCAGTACCTGCTTGCCGACCACATCTTCGTTCATACCGAAAAGATGAAGAGTGAGCTCCTCCGGAATTTCCGTGTCCCTGAACGGGCCGTCTCTGTCATTCCTTTCGGAATTAACAATTCTGTTCCCCATACAGATCTAACCTCTGCCCAAGCGAAGCAGCGTCTGGGCATCCGGAAAGATGAAAGGGCGATCCTGTTCTTCGGCGCCATCGCGCCTTACAAGGGTCTCGAATACCTGGTCGACGCATTTCTACGGCTTGCCGTGAGCAATGCGAAGTATCGGCTGATCATCGCTGGTAAACCGAAGGAAGGGTCCGAGAAGTACTTGGACGAAATTCAACGGACGATCGACCGAGGCGCTGTTGGCGGGCGGGTAATACAGAGAATCCAATGCATTCCGGATGAGGAAATAGAGCTATATTTCAAGGCAACAGACGTCCTTGCACTGCCTTATACGCACGTCTTTCAGAGTGGTGTACTTTTCTTGGCATACAGTTTCGGCCTGCCTGTTGTCGGGACCGACGTGGGATCCGTCAGGGAAGAGATAGTCGAGGGCAGGACAGGTTTTCTATGTAGACCATGCGATCCGCTCGACTTAGCTAGGGCTGTCGAGAAATATTTTGAAAGTGGCGTATTCAAGACTCTGGACAGTAGGCGACACGAGATACGGGATTACGCCAACGCACGGCATTCGTGGGACACCGTCGGCGAGATGACGCGAAACGTGTACGCAGGATTGCTGGAGGGAGACCAATCTTGACTCCTCTGGTATCCATTCTCATTCCCGCGTATAACGCCGAAAAATGGATATCAGACACGATTCGCTCGGCGGTTGCGCAGACGTGGCAACCTAAAGAGATCATCGTCGTTGATGACGGATCCACCGATCAAACGCTCGAAGTTGCGCGGCGGTTTGAATCGGAGTCGGTCCACGTTTTCAACCAGAAAAATCGGGGGGCTGCGGCCGCCAGAAACAAAGCTTGGTCCCTGAGCCACGGTGATTACATTCAATGGCTGGATGCCGATGATCTGCTGGCTTCGGACAAGATTGCCAGGCAGATGGAAGTCGTTAACCCTGGGGGCAGCCGGCGGACACTTCTCTCTTGTTCCTTCGGACAGTTCATGTACCGGCCATGCCGGGCACGGTTCACTCCCACGGCATTGTGGTGTGATCTGTCTCCCGCTGAATTCCTGCTGCGCAAGTTGGGACAGAGGGTGTTCATGCAAACCGCCGTGTGGCTCGTCAGTCGTGAGTTGACCGAGGCCGCCGGTCCCTGGGACACGAGCATGGTTTTTGACGATGACGGCGAGTACTTCTGCCGCATTCTGTTAGCGAGCGATGGGATCCGATTCGTGCGGGAAGCCCGCGTGTATTATCGGTTGGTTGGGACCACGAGCGTGAGTTACGTTGGCCGATCGAACAGGAAATTGGAGGCCTTGTGGCGCTCCATGCAGTTGCACATCTCTTACCTACGGTCCCTGGAGGACAGCGAAAGGGTCCGAGCCGCTTGTGTTCAGCACTTGCAAAACTATCTCATCGATTTCTATCCGCTGAGGCTCGACCTCGTTAAACAACTGCACGAGACCGCCAAGGATCTGGGAGGGCATCTACAAGTACCGGCTTTGTCCTGGAAGTACTCGTGGATCAAAACACTTTTTGGGTGGGGTTGGGCCAAGCGTGCTCAACTGTTCCTGCGAAATGTCAAGTGGTCGCTCCTAAGGTCTTGGGACAAAGCGCTTTCTAGGATCAACGGCTGGAGATTCGCGGGAACCGATTTGTGAGTAGGAACTGGGTTCATCGAAGAAACGCATGAACACTACATTCGTAACCGGCGCAGAGGGGTTCATCGGGTCTCATTTGAGCAAGTTCCTCCAGAAGAAAGGATGGAACGTAATCGGCGGCTACCGGTTACACGGCTGCAACTCGTTCCCGAAGTTGCCGAACCTACAGTTTGTCCAGTGCGACCTAAGCAACGCCCGACGGGTGGCGCAGCTCCTGAACGAGCACGAGCCGACGCACGTGTTTCACTTAGGGGCGCAGAGCTTGCCCACCCTATCCTGGGAGGATCCTGTCTGGACTTTCGAGTCCAACATTATGGGCTCGCTGCATCTGTTCGAGGCGGTGCGTCATATGAAGCGCCCCCCGGTGGTTGTGTCGGCTTGCTCGAGCGCTGAGTACGGGCAGGTGCCAGCGTCGGCCGTGCCCGTCACCGAAGAGCAGCCGCTTCGGCCGCTGCACCCATACGGCATCAGCAAAGTTTGCCTGGACCTACTGGCGCGTGAATATTTCTTGGATTACAAGATTCCAGCGGTGAACGTACGGCTTTTCAACACCACGGGCCCGGGCAAGACGAATGATGCGCCCTCGGATTTCGTACGGCAGTTGGTTGGCATCCAGAAAGGCCTGCAACCGCCGGTAATGGAAGTCGGCAACCTAAAGCCACGCCGGGCGTTCCTCGACGTAAATGATGCGGTGCGCGGTTTTTATCTCGCTGCGACGAAGGGGAAGCCAGGTGAGGCTTACAACCTGTGTGCAACCGAGACATGCGAGATCGGTGAACTTTTGCGCACCGCGGTCCGCTTATCCGGCGTGAAAGCAGAGATTCGGCCCGTTCCGCGCTTGATGCGACCCTCCGACGAGAGAATTATCTTCGGTAGCACGGAAAAGATCCGTAAGGACACAAGTTGGAAACCGTTGCTTTCGATCGAGCAGACTCTGAAGTCCATGTTGGAATACTGGCAGGGAGTCATGTGATATTGGGGAGAGCCAACCCTCGCTGCTTCCCGCCAAGCTGAGATGAATCCCGTGCTAACCGACAATCCCAAAGCAGGTATTCAGCCGCGGCTGGATGCTGCTCGAGAAGATACACATGCCGTTCTACTCGTCGGCGGGATGGGGACGCGCTTGTGCTCAGTAGTGCCATCCACGCCCAAGCCGCTGGCTCCTGTTGGACGTAAACCTTTCCTTCAGTTACTGGTCCACCAATTACGATCGCAGGACCTTCGCCGCTTGGTGATGTGCACCGGATATCGCGCCGATCAGGTCGAAGACGAATTCGGCGATGGTCATGAATGGGACGTTGCCATTAAGTATTCGAAGGAATCGCGCCCGCTCGGCACGGCAGGCGCGGTGAAGTTCGCCGAACGCTATCTCCCGCGGGTTACCGACTTCCTGGTCATGAACGGCGACTCATTTCTGGAACTCGATTTCCGTAAGTTCATCCACTTTCATCGGGAGCATGGCGGGCTGATCAGTATTGCGGTACGCAAGGTTGAAAATGCCATTCGATACGGAACCGTTCAAGTGGACACAAACCATCGAGTCATTGGGTTTACCGAGAAGACCGGGACCCAGGTTCCCGGCATCGTAAACGGTGGTGTGTACGTGTTCAATCGCGCCGTTCTGCAGCATATTCCGGACGGACCAGCCAGCCTAGAAAGGGATGTATTTCCACGCTTACTCGAACACGGAGTGTATGCGCTCGAGCAGCACGGAATGTTCATCGACATAGGGACCCCCGAAGATTACGTGCGTGCCCAAGAACTATGCGACAGTCTCTATCGAGCGGCTCTCTCGAATCGCAATCTGGGGCCAGCGATCGCCGGCCCTACTAGCCCAGGTGCTCACGCGAGAGCTCTGGAAAAGCGGAATTAATTGCATCCCAACAGCTCGCAAATGGGGGGATGTATGAAATACACCGATGTCTTCGAGCAGTGCGTTAACCGCTCGATCAAAGCCTCGATTGCCGTCAAGGAACGCCTGCTCAGCAGCCCCGATTTCGTATCGACCGTTGCGAAAGTCAGTGAGATTTTGGTGGACTCAATCGAACAAGGAAACAAGGTACTGCTGTTCGGCAACGGCGGCAGCGCGGCAGATGCTCAGCACCTTGCCGCAGAATTCGTGGGGCGCTTCGCGTTCGATCGGCCCGCCTTACCCGCGTTGGCTTTGACTGTAAACAGTTCATGTATCACTGCCATCGGAAACGATTACGGTTTCGATCTGGTCTTCTCCCGGCAAATTGAAGCTCTGGGGCGCCCGGGGGACGTCGCCATCGGCATCTCCACTAGTGGCAATTCTCCGAATGTGCTACGTGCCGTGTTAGTGGCCAAGGAAAAGGGATTGTGCGCGGTCGCATTGACCGGTTGCACCGGAGGGAGGCTTAAGAACGCTGTGGATCACTGCATCTGTGTACCGTCCGAGGAAACCCCGCGTATCCAAGAGTGCCACATCTTAATCGGTCACATCATTTCAGAGCTGGTGGAACAGGCGATATTTCATGGCCAGAGCAGTTTTTCTCGATCGTGACGGGGTCATAAATCGAAAACCCGCGGAAGGTCGGTACTTGACCTGCTGGGAAGAAATGCAATTTCTTCCGGGGGCCGCCGAAGGCATCGCTCTACTAAACCGGGCCGGTTTTTGCGTTATCGTGGTCACCAACCAGCGCTGTGTCGCGAAAGGGCTCATGACCGCAGCTGACTTGGAGGCGATGCATCGGCGAATGTCCGATGTGCTCGCACGGGCCGGAGCTACCATCGATGGAGTCTATTACTGTCCGCACGAAATGCAGCCTCCCTGTAAGTGTCGCAAACCTGAGCCAGGCCTGCTGTTACGCGCAGCCCGCTCGCGGGGTATCGAGCTGCCAGTATCGTGGATGATCGGTGATTCCGATACCGATGTAGAAGCTGGCAGGAACGCCGGATGCAAGACGGCTCGACTGCGGGAGACAAGGGAGACTATCGAGGTGACAGAAAGCCAGGACACCACACCAGGTTACGCTGATATTGTTGCGCCATCGCTTCTGGACGCCATCCACCAGATCCTGCACTGGGAGAAAGTCGCCCCAGGCTCGTGCACAACGGCCTCCCCGTAACCCCATAGATCTCCCCATGCGCGGCCACCGCATGAGTGCGCCGTGAAGCCGCAACAGTCCTGAAGACCCATCAGAGTGATAACTCTGGCAGTCTTCTCGGGCGAACAATGGTCGCTACCACATCGCATGGCCTAAGCTTCAAACCAGCCTTTCGTTTGTGTCCGACTATTCCTCGCTCTGGACTACCCGTGCATTCTCCGGGGTGCCTCGGTAGTCCATCCGAAGAAATGGAAACCTAAGCATATGATCATTACTCGCACGCCGCTCCGCATCTCATTTTTCGGCGGTGGCACCGATTATCCTGTGTGGTACCGTCAGTTCGGCGGCGCTGTATTGTCTACCACCATCGATAAGTGTTGCTACATTACTTGCCGACGGTTACCACCTTTTTTCGAATACTACAGCCGTATTTCCTATTCGCGAGTGGAAAACGTCGCCAACAATGGCGCGATCGAGCATCCATCCGTGCGCGGATGCTTGCAGTACTTGGGAGTCGACGAGGGAGTTGAGATTCATCACGTCGCTGACTTGCCCGCTCGAACCGGCCTGGGTACGAGTTCGGCCTTCACTGTGGGGCTTTTGCTTGGCCTGTATGCGCTCCGAGGCCAGATGCGCGATAAGCATGCGCTAGCTGCCGATGCAATCCATGTGGAGCAGCAAGTGCTGAAAGAGGCTGTTGGGTCCCAGGACCAAGTTAGCGCTGCCTATGGGGGCTTCAATCGTATCAATTTCAACGTAGACGGCAGCATCGAGGCAAAGCAAGTACTAACTTCGCAAAACAGATTAGCTGCGCTCCAGCAACACTGTGCACTCTACTTTACTGGATTTGCGCGGACGGCTTCGGAAATTGCCAAAGAGCAGATAAGAATGACACCCCACCGGAAGTATGAGCTCGACATGATGCTTCAAATGGCTAACGAAGCTGAGGCAATCATCACAAATTCTAATCGGTCGTTAGACGAATTCGGCCATTTGCTGCACGAGAGTTGGCAAGTAAAGAGGACGCTGACACAAAACATCACGAACAGCAGCCTCGATGATATTTATGAGGCTGGGCGAAGCGCTGGCGCTCTTGGGGGCAAGCTTCTCGGGGCCGGCGGTGGCGGTTTTATGCTGTTCTTCGTACCGCCTGAACGGCGGCAGGCATTACGGATGCGACTCAAGAACCTACTGTGCGTTCCGTTTGCCTTCTCGAATAGAGGTAGCCATGTCGTCGTATACGAGCCAGAGGAGGCGTACGACAAGTCACTGGCCATTGAACGCGACGAGGTGTATGCCCGGCAATCGTGCGGTAGCGCAAACCAGTACACTGACCATTCCCGGCATGACTCCGCTTTCGGACAACCGTTGGAATAACCTGGCTGCTTGCCCCACGGACCTCATCATGGGATGAACGGGGTTGGCTCAAGGCATTAGCGATGCACAAAAACAATCTGATCATTGGTTTTGACGATCCGATACTGATCACCGGCTCGAACGGCTTCATCGGCTCCCGAGTGGTCGAGACATTGCTCCGCTCCGGTTTCTCCAATCTCCGCTGCTTTGTACGGCCCTCGAGCAATTTGACCCATCTGCAGGGAACTCTCGCAACTGCGCAAAAGGCACGGGTCGAGATGATACATGGGAATTTGCTGTCCCGTGAGGACTGCACAAAAGCGGCAAAAGACGTGAAGGTCGTATTCCATTTGGCTGCGGGAATAGAGAAGACCTTTCCGGGGTCTTTCATGAACTCTGTCGTGACGACAAGAAACCTGCTTGATGCAGTGGTGCGGCTTGGCACCCTGCAGCGTTTCGTCAACGTCAGTTCCTTCGCGATCTATTCGAACTGGAACATCGCAGGCGGGGGATTGCTTGACGAAACGTGTGAGCTAGAGAGCCGGCCCGTGGAGCGAGCCGATGCCTATACGTTCGCAAAGCTGAAACAAGACCAACTGGTGCTTGAATACGCCCAGAAATATGGCGTCCCTTATGTCATCCTGCGCCCGGGGGCGGTTTACGGTCCTGGGGCACACCACATCACTGCCAGAGTGGGAATTGATACGTTCGGAGTCTTTTTTCATCTGGGAGGGTCGAATCAGATCCCGTTGACTTATGTTGACAACTGCGCCGAGGCGATCGTTCTCGCGGGTTTAAAATCAGGAGTCGACGGCGAGGTGTTCAATGTCGTTGATAACGACTTGCCTAGCAGCAGGCAGTTCCTGAGAATGTATAAGAGGCATGGCCACCGCTTTAAGTCCATTTATATTCCTTATTGGCTCTTCTACAGTTTCTGCTGGCTATGGGAAAACTACTCCAGATGGTCTGAAGGTCAGCTGCCCCCCGTTTTCAATCGGCGCCGCTGTGCAACCTATTGGAAGGGAAACAGATACAGTAACCAAAAGTTGAAGGATCGCGTCGGATGGAGACCAACGGTTTCATTTTCGGAAGCATCGAGACGGTACTTCGAGTACGTTAGGAAGACGAGTTAGCTCAATGTTAAGAGTAGCAGTCGTTGGATGCGGCAAAATAGCTGATCAACATGCGGAGCAGATTGCGCATATTCCCGGGTGCGAGATAGTCGGAGTCTGCGACCGCGAGGAGCTGATGGCCAAGCAGCTGCAAGAACGGCTGAACGTTCCGACTCGTTTCGCGGAGGTACAAGATCTTCTCGACAAGGCTAGACCGGATGTGGTGCACATCACGTCTCCGCCTCAGAGCCACTACCCGGTCGGCAAGTTGTGCCTTGAGGCTGGCTGCCATGTTTATGTCGAAAAGCCTTTCACAGTCAATCTTGCGGAAGCCGAAGAGTTGATAAGTCTGGCGGAGTACAAAAATCTCAAGCTAACTGTGGGCCATAATGCACAGTTCAGTCATGCGGCCAATCGAATGCGCAAACTTGTCGCGGAAGGCTATCTCGGCGGTCCTCCATTGCATTTGGAGAGCTATTATTGCTACGACCTCGGCGACCCCGGCTATGCCAAGGCGCTATTAGGGGATCGTGATCACTGGGTCCGGATGTTGCCGGGCGGTTTGCTGCAGAACACCGTCAGTCATGGCATTAGTAAGATTGCTGAGTTTCTGAACGGCGACGTTCCCGACGTTGTCGCGTATGGTTTCACAAGCCCACTTCTGAGAAGCATTGGAGAGACTGAGCTCGTCGACGAACTACGAGTTATCATTCACGACGGAATTGCAACGGCTTACTTCACCTTCTCGTCGCAGATGCGGCCCTCTTTGCATCAGATTCGATTATACGGACCGAAGAATGGCTTGGTTGTGGATGACGATCAAGAGACGGTGATCAGAGTAAGGGGATCGCGATACAAGAGTTATTTGGAGCAGTTTGTCCCGCCGTGGGACTACGCCAAGCAATATATCGTCGATTCTTTAGGGAATGTGAGAAAGTTCCTCAGAGCAGATTTTCAAACGGGTCATGGTATGAGAGTTTTGATACAGAGTTTTTATCGCTCGATCACCGATGGGCTGCCGTTGCCGATACCCTACAAAGAGATCTTGCGAACCTCACGGATCATGGAGGAGATCTTCTCCCAGTTGAGCTCGGCGCCGAATACCATAAGAATTGGGCACAGGGAGAAGGTGCCCGTAGGGCAATCGTGAGGCTGAAAATGAGCGATCTCTTACCGTACGTCCTCATCACGCCAGCTCGCAATGAGGAGGCGTTTATCGAAGAGGCCATTCAATCAGTGGCGAGACAAACGGTCCGGCCGGCTAAGTGGCTGATCGTGGATGATGGTTCGGCAGACGCTACGGCAAGCATAGTGGGCCGATATCTCGCGAGATATGACTGGATGGAAATGGTTGAGCTGCCAAAACGTAGGGATCGAAGCTTCGCCGCCAAGGTACATGCTTTCAACGCCGGTTATGAGAGAGTTAAGGATCTAGACTATGAGATCGTAGGCAACTTAGATGCAGATGTTTCACTAGGTGAGGATTATTTTGAATTTGTCTTAAGTAAATTCAGAGAAGACCACCATCTTGGAGTTGCGGGAACAATTTTCAAGGAACAAGGCTACAGTTCGGGAACCGATAGTTTCGAGGGACAGAACCACGTTGCCGGTGGTTGCCAGCTGTTCCGACGTCAATGCTTCCAGGAAATTGGCGGGTATTTCCCAAACAAAGCTGGAGGCATCGATTGGATCGCAGTCACAACTGCCCGAATGATGGGCTGGAAGACTCGATCTTTTCGAGAGAAATCGTTCTTCCATCGCCGGGTTTTAGGAACGGCTGAGCGTGGGCTCCTCGCTTCAAACTTTTCATACGGCGAGAAAGACTACTACCTGGGCGGGCATCCTCTATGGGAGCTTTTCAGGGTTGCCTACCGATTGACAAAGAGGCCTTATCTGATCGGGGGTATGGCCCTGTATTTGGGATACTTGTGGGCCTTTCTGCGTCAGATAGAACGGCCTGTCTCGGATGAACTCATGAGATTCCATCGCCAAGAGCAGATGCTCAAGCTGAAGGCCATCCTGAGAGTCATGTGTAAGTTTAAACGGATCGATAGCTTTGAGGTCGCACCAGTTAATCGACCTTTGGGTCCGGCCAAATCTACAAAATGAAAGAAATGCTACCGCTGGAGAAAGTCCAGGCAGCCATCTTCCCGTTCACGGAGTGGCTCGATCGATACGGAGAGACTTCCTACGACCATCAGAGCTTCTTCGCGAGTGATCTAGGACGGAGTGCCAAGGCTCTGTATTATAGCAAGCCGCTGCTGGGAACACTGGCGGTGTCTCCAATGATATTTTGCGAGGCATTTGCGCCCGCGGCTCGAAAACTGTTCTGGATACCGCAGCGATTCCCTATAGCGGATGCCCATTATGCCATGGGCTTTGCTTTCCTCTCGCAGGTTCTGGGTCAAGAGCAGTACTATCGACGAGCAGTCCATTTTCTTGAGGTTCTCAAGGAGACCCGGTGTCCAGGCTATGATCACTACTGTTGGGGATACCCGTTCCATTGGGAAACGAGACGAGGCACCATCAAGGCAGGAACGCCCCTCATAACGACCGTGCCCTACGTCTACGAGGCCTTTTGGCAAGTTTATCAGATCGATGGTAACCCCAAGTGGCTGCAGATCATGCAGTCCATCGCCCAACATGTCCTCGAGAACTACCAGGATTTCGAAACCTCCCCGACCGCGTCTACTTGTTCCTATACTCCTGAACCTGGTGACTCAGGCGGTGTCATAAACGCGAGCGCCTACCGAGCGTTTCTCCTGACGAGGGCGGCGTCGGATTTCTCGGAGGAAAAGTACCGGAAGGTCGCTGAAAGAAACTTAAACTTCGTCATCGAATCTCAAAATGCAGACGGCTCCTGGTACTACTCGACGGATGGTCGGAGAGATTTTGTCGATCACTTTCACACATGTTTTGTCCTCAAAGCATTGGCAAAAATCGAGGCACTCACAGGATATTCTGCATGTACGAAAGCTATTGAGCGGGGGGTCGGCTTCTATGTCACAAACCTGTTTGACGAACGAGGTTTGCCCAAACCGTTCTCGCGCGCCCCTCGGCTGACGGTATACCGACGAGAGCTGTATGATTATGCCGAGTGCATAAATCTGGCCACGCTGCTGAGAGGTCGTTTCCCAGCCTTAGGCGATATCTTGCAGATTGTCCTCAACATAACCCCGTGGCAAAAGCCCGACGGCTCCTTCCGAAGTCGTAAGCTTCTCCTGGGTTGGGACAATACTCCTATGCATCGCTGGGCTCAATCCCAATTGTTTAGAAGTCTGTGCTTTCTACTCTATCAAAACACGCACAACTCCTAGCTTGAATCTCTAAAACAGAGTTAGCCAATCACATGTGTGGAATTTGCGGACAATACAACTTTGGGAGCCAAGCTCCAGTACTCCGCCAGAATTTAGAAAGGATGACAAAGAGCCTAGTCCACCGAGGACCTGATGACGAAGGTTACTATGTGGCAGGACCGCTCGGGCTGGGTTTTCGCCGGCTCTCCATCATCGATCTTGAAGGCGGTCACCAGCCCATGTCGGACCAGGAGGAATCCATTTGGGTGATTTTCAACGGCGAAATCTATAATTTCCCGGAACTCAAGCGCGAGCTGGAAGCGTTTGGGCACATATTCCGAACCAAGTGCGATACAGAAGTCATTGTCCACGGGTATAAGCAGTGGGGCGATGAGGTACTCAATCACCTCAACGGCATGTTTGGTTTGGCGATCTGGGATGCACGACAAGAACGGCTCGTTATTGCCCGCGACCCGTTCGGCATCAAGCTGTTGTATTACAAGATAGAGGCAGACCGTGTGTACTTTGGCTCCGAGATGCGTACTGTTGTTGCGGCGACAAACGAAAGGGCTAACGTTGATCCCATTTCTTTAAATCTGTTTCTCCGATATCGCTACACACCCTCACCTTATACTCTGTTTAAGGGCGTTCGAAAACTCGCCGCGGGAACCATGCTGACGTTTGAAAAGGGCACTTATTGTTTGCGGCGGTGGTATAGGTACAAGCCAGAGCCATTTTCATCAATGAAGTCTGTCGGCGAAGCCCAAGAAGAGTTGCTTGAGCTCTACAAGCAGTCTGTGAAAAGACACCTGCTCAGTGATGTGCCTTTAGGGCTGTTGCTGAGCGGCGGTGTTGATTCTGGGCTGTTGCTTGCTCTCATGAATCTGTACGGGAATTCCTGGCGTACATATACGGTTGGATATGGTGCGAGCTTCGCTGACGACGAGTTGATGGATGCGGCAGAGACGGCCGCTAGATTTTCTTCCCAACACACCTCTGTGATGCTTGACAGAGAGACCTTTGAGGAAACGCTCCCCAAAATTGTCTCATGCTTGGAAGAACCGATCGCGTCGTCCTCAATTGTCCCCATGTATTTTGTCTGTGAACGGGCCCGAGAGGACGTGAAGGTTGCCTTGATCGGCCAGGGCCCTGATGAGTTGTTCGGCGGTTATCGCCGTCATCTTGGCGTACGCTACGGCGCATTTTGGGGAAGTTCACCCAAGTGGCTGCGCACTCCTATCGCTTCGGTCATAAATGCGCTGCCGCGAAACGAGACTCTAAAAAGAGGTATTTACTCGCTGGATGTTCCGGAGCGGATGAGAAGGTATCAGCACGTGTTATCGCTTCTGCCGGGAAATAAGGTCGATGGCCTTTTTCGGGATGGAATGCTTGGTCTTGATACAGGAGACAAAATCCTCGAGTGTTGGCAGGATCTAGATGCCCTCATGAGTGGGACTGACGAGCTTGGCGGCTTTCAGTTCCTGGAACTGCGATCGACTCTTCCCGATGAACTCCTCATGTACGCAGATAAGCTTTCGATGGCGCATGGGCTCGAGGTGAGAGTTCCTTATCTGGACAAGGAGATAGTGGAATATGCCGAAAGGTTGTCGGCAAATTTCAAAGTGCGGAATGGGTCGCAAAAGTGGCTGCATCGTCAAGTGTGTCAAGCTCTGCTTCCAACGCCGATCTTGAGAAGAAAAAAACGCGGATTTGGTGTGAATGTTGTTGACGATTGGTTTCGTGGCACAACACGCAGGAAAATGGAAGAGATTCTTCTGGACAGAGAATCCCAAATATATAATTATCTGCGCCCACCTGCAGTGCAGGAAATCTTGAAGCAACATCAGTCAGGCCAAAACGACCATCACAAGATTTTGTTTAGTCTGGTTGTTTTTGAAGAGTGGCTCAGAGTCCATAAGGGAATGGAAAGCTTGACCCATTCCACGGCACATTGAAGAGCAACCCAGAAAGATCGCTGGAGGTAAGCAGAGTCCGAGGGCGACGGAGAAGCAAGTCGCTAGATGATTTGCCAGGGGCGCTTTTCACTTTTCAACAGGGTTCGCAAGGAAGATGTTTGGCGCTCTGGCAGGGCTGGGAGAGTATCGGTCAGTGAATAACGATTGCTAATCCCGTCGGAGGTGTAGGTGCTGAAGACGCACCCTGGAGGGGATGCGGATAGATGTAGGGCGTATATACATAAGTTGTGGAAGAAGTGTCAGACGCAAGCTCTTGACGGAGCAGACCTGCCGGCTGCGTCGCCGACAAGAAGTAGTCTCTACCTTGTTGCACATTGGATGGATTACCGCTGACTACGGACATGCTTGAGTCGTTTCCCCACACATAGGCTGGGCTATACATCTGGTTAATGCCTCTTCCAATCTGATATAAATCGGGGTATGTGCCTGTGCAATCATCGGTTAACTCTATTGAGCCGGCACCACCATTAGGAAGGCCGGTCTTGTGGTTGTTGAATATGACTCCGCTGCCGTCTCGTATCGCCATATAGTTCGACTGGTTACCGTTTAACACTACATAGAAGGTATTTTCGTATATCTCCCACCAGCGCGCACCGACGTTTCCACAGGTGCCGTGCTGATCAACCTGTGCCATATTTAAAGTGTTATGCCTGAAGACGGTTCTCGCGCCGTAATACGCCTGAACAGCAGATGTGCCCCAAAAGTATGCGGGATTACCGCTCGCATTATAAGTGAAGGTATTATCCTCGATATAGAGGGCATTCGCACCTCCTGGCGTGACATCGTCAGTCCATCCGCTCGTATCACCGGCACCCGTACCTAAATTGTGAATCATTTCCGCGGCGGCATTGCCCGTGAAGGTGTTATGGTCGATCAAGCCTGGAGCGTTGCCGTCTGTGCTGATCATCGTCCCACCACCCGTAAAGATGTTGTGATCCACGCGGAAGGCGGCGGTTGTCTTTGATCCGTGAGTACCGACAGCGTCGTTGCTGGTGAACGTAAACCCCGTTATTCTGGAGCCATTCGAGGAGTTGGGGTTAAGAATTAGCTGGCCCGAAATTATTGTTGCCACGCCACCGCTTACGGTAATGCCTTTAGTGTTCGGAATCGTAACCGCCGTACTCCACGCACACGTACCAGTCGGCACTATTACTCTATCTCCCGCGGATGCTGAGTTGATGGCGTTTTGCACATCGGTTGACGAACACGAAGCTGCATTAATGTCAGCCGCATGGGTGGGCAGGCACCAAAAAAAGACAAGTGCGATGATGGTGTGTATCTTCAGCGAGCACATTTGTGCAATCCCCCCGGGGAAGCGTTCCACAGCGATTCACTCCTTTGCGTGGAACAAGTCCGAATATCCGTCGATCAGGGCAAGGGGCAAAAGCATCGTAAGCAAGAACAGGCTGCGGTTCGTTCTGGTACAGATCTAACCACGGAGTAATTTCTCTCCGGAGATAAACTCCTTACCTCGAATATTCATCCTCAGACTCTAAACTCCCACGCCATTTAGCGTAAGCTTTTGGGAGATTTAAAGATACTGATTGGAAGTCCAACTCTGGTACAGGTAGCAACACTGTACATTGGGACTGCCAAAATCCCTGTGACCAGCAACTGGGCCGGGGTTTCGCCTTCTTGGCGCACTGGCATGGCCAAAGCGCCGCCGGTTCGTGGAGGGCCCCGAATTCCTGGATCGTGCCTTAGAACACCAAAGACATCTTGACGCGTGGAGGGATGGACACCGTAACCCGCGCTGCGTATGGACTAGAGGCGCGGCGAACGCCATCCCAATCTCGACCGACTGCAATCACACTAATCGTCCGTTGGCCAAACGGGGGACCATACTTAAAGTCAGTCGAGACCTTGTTCACCTTCCCGACTGCTGGCTTCGGGTTGCTCACCGATTGAATCATAACTGTCTTATTCGGATCAGTGATGTCCAGAACTTCGAAGTGATCGACGCAGTCGATGGTACGAGTTTCAGAGCATGCGGGCATTGGCCCAAAGTCGTACGACCAACTGGCTGTTACGTTTGCGGCTAAAACCCTTCCGAAGAGAATTCCCCATGAAATGATAATGATAAGGACCGCTGCTACGGTAAGCAGACCTCCCTTCGCGTTCCCTTGATTGATCGGCCTCATACGAGTACGCAGAATTGAGTAGGCGGCGTTTCCTCGGCTACCTTCAAGGAATATCCGTCCCAACATCGTCCGAAGACTCCATTTTACCTGGTTGCCGCTTCTATTGCGCTTGAAAAGAATGGAAATCTCAGACTGAACAGGACGGCAACACCGTTGCGTTGTTGCGTTAGGTTTTTTTCGAATTGCATTATAGGTCGGCGGTTCGAACGCCTCGGCGGCTCATCCTACTGGGGAACTCATATGCATGAGTGGCAATCGTATTGCTGAGGAACAAACATAGGACCCTGAGCAACGGACCTTGTGCCTGGCGGACGCCATGGCAGCTCCGCGCAACAGAGACTGCCAGTTCTGTCTGTCAAAGGAATGAACTTCCAGGCTGACGTCCTGCGGATCAGTGAACAACAACGGTCAGGCCGGTAGGAGGCTGAGGGGCGACGGTACTGTAGCAATTTGAGGGATTAAATGCCCCTCCGATTTTCGGCCCATTCTCATAACAGACTTGAGCAGGAATTTTATTCACTTTTGTGCTGGCGCTCGCATCGATTGGTGGCCAAACAGCGCCACTTCCCGTAAACCAATTTGGCTTTGCGGAAAGATATAAGGAATCAGGCAAGACCAGTTGCCCAAGATACGTGGAAACAAGACTACCGACTGGAACATTGGAACTCCAAACTACTGAATTACTATTACAATCCCAATTGCCTCCGCGGAGAATTGTCTGTCCAACTTTAGCTGACAGCGCCGCGTTCGGAGATGCGGTACCGCCATCATCATAATATCCAAGCTTGTAAATAGCAGCCGATTGAGCGGCGTCAGCGTTTATTTCATATGAATTTGCCGTGCACGGAGATCCGTATGGTCCCATGACATTCCCGAATATATTTTCATAGTTATTAAAATAGGCCACGCTTGCGGCGAAAATGCCGCTCGTCATGTTGCCTCCGGTGGAAGGATTCGTCGATGTAAGATTTATGTAATTCCTAAAGAGTGTGTTATGGCTGCTACTGCCATGAGCAAAATCAAATTCCACGTTTGGAGTCACGTTTCCTTCCCATAGATTCATGTACGGGTGGGCGCCGTGAGTATTTGTTTCCGGCAATGCATTGGGATACTCACCCATATATGCGTCTACCATATAGTTGTACGCAAAAACGTTACCGCTGCCCCCGCTCATAACAGTAGAGTGGCGGGCCTTCCGGATGATATTATTCTGAATTAAGTTCTCCGAATTCCTAAATTCAAGAAAGATGGAATATGTCGCCCCGCTATTATGATTATAACCGTCGTTAAAATAGTTGTTCATGATCTGACTGCCATAAACATCTGAAAGATACATATGCGACCTGTCCACCGCCATATCGCTTTCCACGTTTTGGACCCAACAATGAGAGCAAGCCTCCATATTTATGTTTTTATAAACGATACCGGTACCCGATGACGCCGTGGCCTGCAAACGAAGGTTCTCCAATCCGGCGTTTTCCACCATTGGTAAGTGGTAGGCTTGCGGAGAATTGCTGTAATTGAAATAAAGCGGGCGCTCTGTAGTGATCGTATTTCCGTTGATGGCGATAGCTTTAACTATCTGGGCCATAGCGTTATTCGGTAAATCATGTCCACAACCGCTGCACGATCCCGTATATCCTGAGGCATTGACTAGCGGATTGCCATCCGAATCCAAAGGGTTATTTTGCGTAACAGCCAAATAGCTGCCGAGAGCTATGCCGGACACGCTCTGTAGCGTGATTTGGGTTGACCCCTTCGCGGCACCGGATGTTATCGGAATAAATACAACCTGCGATGAGGAAAGGTATGTGCGTCCCATACTCACGATATTTGCGCCGTTTCCGTACTGCAGGATGGTCCGACTTGGGCCTGAACCGCGCAGAACAACTGCTTTGGTGAGACACAAACCTGCTTCATACACGCCAGATGCAAAATCGTCTGAGTACCCCTGACAAACAACAGAGGCACGATTAATTTTGTATGTTCCCGGATTAAGCACTATAACCGATCCCGCCGGAGCCGCGTTGATCGCACTTTGAATCGCTACACTATCATCGCTACCCCCACTCGGCGACAAGGTTTGGTAGATAGGCCAATTTGCACTAGGGATTCCGCCAGGAATACCTGCATGACTCCAATCGACGGCACGATTGGAAGGAATGAAACCGGAAACGCCCTGTCCCTGCGTAGTGGCGCTTCCTGAGAACGACGCAAGCATTCCCGTTAGCACCAGCGCTGGCTTCACGCGAGCCCGCAGGTTCCGAGAACGCGTAAGTTGCCTCAATCGCTTCCCAACTAGTCTGAGACTCATGATTTAAGCAACTCCAGACTCTGCTCGAAGGACATTCATACACGGCTGCTCAGGGGATGGCGGCGGGAACCTCATTCGAGTATACGCTCTCGACGTTACTCGAATCGACGGCCGTGACTACATAGAAGTAAGTCAGACCCGACTGAACCGTGCTGTCGGTATCTGTGATCCCCGGGACCACCGACGAGTTCAGCTTTGTGTAGGGCCCGCCGGAGGTCGTCCCGCGGTAGATGTTATAACCAACTACCACCGACGTGCTGGGATTCCAAGTGAGTACGGTCCAGTGCGTAACCGCCGCAATGTTTATAGTAAATCCCGTTGATGCTAAGGCCCCTGCGGTGTCGCGCACTTGGATGGTGAAATTGAATAACGCTGCGACGGTTGGAGTCCCCGAGATAGTCCCACTCGAAGAAGACAAGGTGAGACCATTGGGGAGTTGGCCACTCAAGAGGGACCAAACATACGGCGCAGTCCCGCCGCTAGCTTGCAACGTAGTGCTGTAGGCAGTCTGCATTTGGCCAGCGGGCAGGCTGCCCGTCGTGATCTGGACGGGTGGCGGAATCACGGTGAGAGCGGCTGCGGTACTGATCACACTGCCGGCCGTGTTGCTGACCAACACCGTGAACTGCGCCCCATTGTCGGAGCTGGTCGTGGCCGGTGTGGTGTAGGTGGAGGAGGTCGCCCCAGAAATAGCAGTCCCGCCCCTGTTCCATTGGTAGCTGAGCGGGGCGTTGCCCGTGGCGACCACGCTGAAGGAGGCTGTCTGCCCCGCCGTGACCGTCTGGCTGGCTGGCTGGGTCGTAATCGAAGGAGCCACCGGGGCCGCATTCACGGTGAGCGCGGCTGCGTTACTGATCACACTTCCCGCCGTGTTGCTGACCAGCACCGTGAACTGCGCTCCGTTATCGGAACTGGTTGTCGTCGGCGTGGTGTAGGTGGAAGAGGTCGCGCCGCTAATCGCCACACTGTTTTTCTGCCACTGATAGCTGAGCGGGGCCGTGCCCGTGGCGGCCACGCTGAAGGAGGCTGTCTGCCCCGCCGTGACCGTCTGGCTGGCTGGCTGGGTCGTAATCGAAGGAGCCACCGGGGCCGCATTCACGGTGAGCGCGGCTGCGTTACTGGTCGCACTTCCGACCATGTTGCTGACCAGCACCGTGAACTGCGCCCCATTGTCGGAGCTGGTCGTGGGTGGCGTGGTGTAGGTGGAGGAGGTCGCGCCGCTAATCGCCACACTGTTTTTCTGCCACTGATAGCTGAGCGGGGCGTTGCCCGTCGCGACCACGCTGAAGGAGGCTGTCTGACCTGCCGTGGTGGTCTGGCTTACTGGCTGGGTCGTAATCGCAGGGGCCACCGGGGCCGCAGTCACGGTGAGCGCGGCTGCGTTACTGGTCACACTTCCGACCGTGTTGCTGACCAGCACCGTGAACTGCGCCCCATTGTCGGAGCTGGTCGTGGGTGGCGTGGTGTAGGTGGAGGAGGTCGCCCCAGAAATAGCAGTCCCGCTCCTGTTCCATTGGTAGCTGAGCG